>Ga0209362_1000787_pt1 | contig 26834 bp, 22 predicted proteins | sample SaaInlV_165m_DNA_FD_184680 | JGI IMG/M metagenome (GOLD analysis project Ga0209362, IMG submission 184680) | Marine microbial communities from expanding oxygen minimum zones in the Saanich Inlet - Saanich Inlet SI037_S3LV_110m_DNA (SPAdes)... | ecosystem: Environmental > Aquatic > Marine >... | reverse complement strand
TAAATCAGAGAATAAATTCTCAATACTGAGTCTACCGTCTTTTAATTCATTGACACGGCTGACATTGTCACCGTCTTTAGCGGAATGGTCTCTAAGTTTATCATCAGAACGGCGCTCATCTCTTTCAATATCTTTTTGGGATTGAATACGGGCGGGTTTCTCCTTCCCTGCCTTTCTTGGATTATCTCTATCACTAATGGCAAAACTAAATGTGATAGAAAGAAAAACTAATGCTACAAATTTTATAAAGTTATTAAACATAAATATCTCTCTTATTTTTTAGTAATTATTATTTGAATATTATGTACCTAAACTATTCAATTTTACCTACAAAAACAATTTGTTAATTATAAATAAAACTGTTTTGTGATGTTGCGCACTCTTTTTTAATTCAAATAAAGCGATTTCTAAAAAAAAATTTTTGTTGTCAAGAGTCCCATTGAAAAGGGATTTTTCATTCTCAGTTAAGTCGCTTAAATCCAATTGAAAAAGTGAAACCTTCCTTTTGACAAACGATAATGCCACTTTTGAAATAATCTCGGGGTTTGGTATAATTCAAATCATCAAGCGAAAATGATTCTGTTGCACCCAAATCGGGTTTATGGATAATGACATTTTTGTCTTTTCTTTTTTCACCCGTTAAATTAGCACGGAGTGAAATAGCCATGGCAATCACCGGCAAGCCGAGATAATCCTGATGTTCTCCAAAAAAACAAATTCTACCCGGTGTATTTATTTCCATATTTTGAATAACCCAATTGAAGAAACTATAGCCAATACAATAAATAATGAACCAGACTCAATATGTCCATAGATCAATTGTCCCACGCCAAGCAGGAATCCATACACAGCTAAACACCCTAACAGCATGCATAGAATTCCATTTGGGACAGGCCAAGGTTCCGTAGATACTCCATCTGAATATTTCGCCCAGCCTGGACCACCGGGATTCACCTTTTTCACAAAGGCTCTGAGTGTATCTTCATCATCAGGTGGTGTGAAATATGTAGCGGCAACCCAAACAATGGTCGTGAGCAATGCGCCAATGACAATCTTTTGCCAACCCTCCAGTGATGAATCACCAAAATTGAAATAGCCAGCAATAATAATTGAACTGATCATAGCTACAATTTCAGTGTATGCATTGATTCGCCACCAAAACCAGCGCAGAATGTAAATAAGTCCCGTGCCGGCGCCGATCATCAGTAGAAGTGTAAATGCTTGTCCTGCGCTGGTGAGCAAGAGTCCAAGTCCTCCGCCTAAAATAATAGAAACGACTGTGAACAAACGCCCAGCTAAAACCAATTCTTTCTCTGATGCATTGGGCTTCAAAAAGCGGTGATAAAAATCATTCACTAAATAACTGGCACCCAAGTTTAATTGGGTGGACATGGTACTCATGAATGCAGCAATGAGAGATGCAGCTACGAGACCTAACAACCCCGAAGGCAACAACGTCAGCATTGCTGGATAAGCCACATCATGTCCCAATTTATCCGCCGGTAAATTCGGGAATGCTTTTTCAATATCCGACAATTCGGGGAATACAATAAGAGATGCCAATGCGATCAATATCCACGGCCAAGGACGTAACGCATAGTGGGCCACATTGAAAATAAAAGTAGCGCCAACGGCATTTTTCTCATCCTTGGCAGAAAACATTCTTTGGGCAATGTAACCACCACCGCCTGGTTCTGCCCCGGGATAATAACTTGCCCACCATTGAACAGCTAAAGGGACCAATAAGATTGGTACCCAATTATTCGGATCAGAAAAATCTGGGAATAACGCCAATTTATCGGATACATTTACATGGGAAATTAAATTTGAAAGCCCTCCGATTTCAGGAAGACCTAAAATATAAAACATGGCCCAGATCGAACCGATCATCGCCAAAGTAAACTGAACGAAATCTGTTATAATTACAGCTTTAAGTCCGCCTAACATTGAATAAGCCAGTGTGATTGACCCGGCAATAGTCAGCGTTAACCATCCCGGTATTCCCAAAACAATTTCTCCGAACTTTACTGCGGCCAAACTAACAGCACCCATGACTAGTACATTAAAAACCAATCCCAAATATAGAGCGCGGAATCCACGCAAAAATGCGGCTGCTTTTCCACTGTATCTGAGCTCATAAAATTCAATATCTGTCAGGACTCCGGATCGTCGCCAGAGTCTGGCATACACAAAAACGGTCAGCATTCCTGTGAGTAAAAACGCCCACCAGACCCAATTCCCAGAGACACCATTCTGACGTACCAGATCGGTTACCAAATTGGGAGTATCTGTAGAAAAAGTTGTAGCAACCATGCTTACGCCTAACAACCACCATGGCATATTACGTCCTGCAAGAAAAAAGGATTTTGTATCTTGTCCCGCTTTTTTTGATGCCCAAATTCCTACGACAAGCGAAAAGGCGAAATAGACACCAATAATTGTCCAGTCTAAAGTTGATAGTATCATTTAAATTGTCTCATTTAACCCAAAAATTGGTTGATTTGTTTTCCATTTTCCTCGAGTGAAATCTGGGGTTTTTACAGCAGCACTTCCCAATCGGATAGACTTTTCTGATAAAGGACAAATGACACTCATACTCACAGCGTCATAAACATCAATCACCGGGTCCGCACCTTTTAATGTTTCTATAAATGCACGCAAAATAAAGAAATCCATCCCGCCATGACCAGATCCAGACGCTTCATTTTCAAACTTTTTCCAAAGTGGATGATCATATTTTTCTAAATAGCTATCTTCCGATTCCCAGCGATGGGATTCAGGACTAATCCCTTCGATATACATAGATTGGGCATCCTTTTGCCAAATCCCTTTAGTCCCCTGTACCCTAAAATTTAGACTGTAAGGTCTTGGCGAATTTGTATCATGGCTTAACATGATGGTTTGTCCATTCTCACATTTGATCACTGTGGTTACAATATCACCGCATTTGAATTTCACATCCGCATTTGGATGATCCGGACCACCTTGATCCACAATATATTTATGCAGCCCGCGGCTTTGGGTTGCAGTCGATGTTAAATGTACCATTCGGTTCCCACGATTTATTCCTAACATAGGGCTCACCGGTCCTAATCCGTGTGTTGGGTACAAATCTCCATTTCGATCCACTGAATGTTGAGTTCGCCATTTAGCTTCGGAAAATCCTTTTTCACCAAATTCAACGCCGCCACCATAGGGATTTATTCCATCATTGAATTTTACATGACGAAGATCGTGTTGGTAGCCACCCTGGCAATGGAGAAGTTCACCAAACATTCCTTGCTGTACCATATTCAAAACCGCCATCACATCTCTGCGATAACAGACGTTTTCCATAATCATACAATGTTTTCCGGTGCGTTCAGACACTTTCACTAAATCCCAACAATCATCAACGGTGAGGGCAGCCGGAACTTCCGTTCCAACATGAATTCCGTTTTTCATGGCGGCAATTGCCATGGGGTGATGCCATTCCCACGGTGTGGCAATATATACTCCGTCCAAATCTTCATTTTTCACCATGTTCAAGAAATCTTCATCGCCATTTTTATAAACCCGAGGCTCTGGTTTCCCTGCATTTTTCAGGATCTTTAATGCACTTTCAATCATGCCGTCATCTATATCACAAATAGCAGGAATGTCTACTTCCGGGTATTTTGCTGCCAACATCAGAACCCATTGTCCACGCATGCCTGTTCCCATAAATCCCATTTTGATCCGTTTTTCCGCGGTAGCTGAAAATAGTGAAGTTGGCATGACGGCAGCGGCGGCGCTTACGGCGGCCGATGTTTTAATAAAATTTCGTCTGTTTACTTTTTTAGACATTACTTGTTTCTCATTGAATTGGTTTTAAATCATTTATATTAATTCTCACGGACAAAATGTACGGACTTTTCCCCTCATCCCAATGCCCGTATGTAGTTGTAACAATTTCACCGTTCGGTAATATTTCCACACCGGGATAAGCACAATCCCATTCATGTTTATTATCTTTTATCCGGATTCGGATTTCCCCCGGTTTGCCTCTCAGAATGTCTTCATAAGTTCCAATCCAAGCTACCCAATCTCCCTGGGTTGGACTGTTGGGCGCTGTGTCCCGAAATGATAAAAAGAGCCGTCCATCTTTTAGATATTTCCCGGTGTGGCGATCGCCTGTTAATTCCCGAGGGAGTTCCACAGGTTCACTCCAAGATTCACCTTCATCATTGGAAAAAATCACTTGGGAATTTTTTGTTCTGCTATTTTCTCGTAACAATGCTGCCAGTTGATGCCCATCTGGTGATCGAATTATTCCTGGTTCACATAAGTGAATTTCATTATTCTGGTAAATAGGAAGCGGATGAGACCAAGTAAGTCCGCCATCGGTGGAATTAGTTTGATACAAAGTAAAAATGCCAGTTGACTTTCCATCTTTTGTAAAAAACCTACCATCATCATGAAACATGGCCAAATAATGTCCCGGTGTTTTCAGATCCATGACAGACCCCATGACCACAATTCCACCCCAATCTCCAGCGGGAACCAATGCTGACCAAGTAAGCCCATCATCTTCCGAAACGGAAATTCTTGCTGGATAAAGTCCCGACCAAACAATAAGTCGTTTTGTTCCTAAAGAATCCACCACACGATGAATCGTTGGAACCTCTTTACTGGTCGTCCAATTGTGGGGAACTTGAAGTCGTCTGGACCATGTCTGTCCACCATCATCACTTCGTTTGTAAATGATTTCCCCTTTTCCATGTCCCTTAGGATAAACCGTTAAAATTGTTTTTCCATCTTCCAATAAGACTGTGGTTGGATGCCCTAGATAAACGCCATCTTCTTGGTCCACGATTGTTTGAATTTCCATGCGATCATTCAACTCAATTATAGGAATATCAAATGGAATTGGGTCAGAACCGAATAACAATGAAAAAAATATAATGAAGATTCCAAATCGATTCATCTCAAGATAAAACCATCCTTTAAGGGGTCATTGGGATTAATCCAGAATGTGTTTTTCCCGGTAATAAAAGCATTACCTTTTACTTCTGGGATGATTGCATCATATTTTCCAAAAGTTGTTATTTCATCAACCTTAACCGAAAAAGTAGAGCCAATAATACTTTCGATGGTGATGGATTCACCAATACCAATTTCACCGCGGGCATAATGAAGGGCGGCCCGGGCACTTACGCCTGTCCCTGTTGGAGATCGATCTACTTCCCCTTCAGCAAAAATACAAACATTGCGACTGTGATTATTGGGGTCTTGGGCCGGGCCAATAAATATTGTGCCATATAGAAAATTCATTTCCGATTCGGTTGGGTGATCCATTTGAACAGAAGTCATAATTGCCTGCTTGATCAACATTCCCTTTTCGATGAGTTCATCGTAATATTCTTCTGTACAATCCAAATCAACTTGGACTACATCAACAAATGCATAAAATGCACCACCAAAAGCTAAATCATACTGAATATTTCCCAATCCGGGTATATTCACAATTGAATCTATTTTCTGGACGAATGAAGGAACATTGTGAAATCCTACGCTTGTGATTTCTCCATCTCTTACTTCTGCAAAGGAGCGAATAAACCCTGAAGGAACATCCATTTTTACTTCTGTGACGGGCTCAGTTTTTTCGATTAGCCCAGTTTCCACAAACACTTTTGTTAATGCAATGACTGCATGTCCACAGCCCGTGGAATATCCTTCATTATGAATAAAAATGACCCCAAAATCTGCGTCGGATGTATCGGGTTCAACAATAATGGCACCATACATGTCAGCATGACCTCGTGGTTCCCACATGAGTGCTTTTCTAATTTGATCAAAATTATTTTTAGCGCAAGCGCGTTTTTCTAAAAGTGTTTTTCCTTCTAATTCAGGAAAACCTGAAATAATAATCCGTAAAGGTTCTCCACCTGTATGGGCATCTATGGTTTGAATCTCAAGCCAATCTTTTGGCGCTTGCCAATTTTTTAATTTATTTATTTCGATCATCTTTAAAAAGTTTAAACGCCGGAATCTCTTGCCATTCAAATTCTGAGCCCTTCCATTTTACATCCAAAGATTCCCAATTTGGTTCATAATCCTTAGCAATAAGTGACATAACAGATAACAATATTAACCCAAAGGACCTCATGATATTCTATTCCATTGGTGCTTCTATTTGCGGAAGATAGCCATTTTCAATAAAGGTCATTATTCCAAATAATGCGCCCCAGGAATGGAACCTGTCAGATGATAATCTTGAATCATCGCCTGTCCCGGTAATAGCTGAATAATTCTCACTCACATAACCTTTTCGCGTCCATTCTGTCATAATAAGTTTTAATGATTTTTCCGATAACTCGGTTGCAGCATCGGTGTAGCCCGCCTGGCGAAGACTTAAATAAGTGAGAAAATTCAGAGGTGGCCATATGGCACCTTTCCAATAGCGCTGTCGCGAAAATGTTGGATCATTCCGAGTTGTGGAAGGTAACATCCATTCTCCATAAAATTCTTCAGGATTGTAGAAATGTTCCATAATTATTTCGTTTTTTTCATCATTTCCCACTTTGGCCATGAGCGGATAAAATAAGGTGGGTGAAACCCGAGTTGAAAGCGAATCCACATCAGTACGATAATTCAGGTATGCGCCAAATTCCGGGCTCCATAATTCTTCCATTTTAAGGGCGTACTGTTTTGCTCGACTCTCTAATTCTTTTTGTTCTTTTTTCCGTTTAAGAATTCCTGCCATTTCCGCCAGCGCTCTACAATCAGCAATATATAAACTGGTGAGTCCTACATCTTGAAGTTCTAAAGTGTGTTTCTTTTTGTTAAACGGCACACCGATGTACATGGGCGAATCATCCATCCCCGATTCATATCCAGCAGCCGTTTTTGTTTCGAATACAGGCTCATTAAATGGATTATCTGCAGGAGATGAGCCATAACTCAACAATCCTTCGTTATTCCTTGAGCGATGCCACCAACGATTCCAGCCCAAAAGGTCATCAAACGTAGCTTTCAAAAACCAATCTTCAGGATAAGTTTTGTAAACTTCCTTAACCATGATACCACCCACCGGTGGTTGCGATCGATCAAATGATTTACTGCCATTTCCTCGATTATCATTAGGAATAAATCCCTGTTCTGTTTTGCCACGGAGATGTTCGATCACATTGGAAAAAGCAAGATCTCGACTAGCCAGTCCTGTCATATAAGCCAAGAAAAAATTGTCCCAACCGAATGTGCAGAAACCACCATACTCTTCATTCCATAACCTACCGACCGTGGCAACAACACGATCAAACTTAGGCTCATAAATGAGATTCCATGCTATACCCGCCTGGACTGCTATATATGCTTCTGCCAATTCACCGAATTTTTCCGCTTCTGATTGAAGACGAACTTTTTGGATTTCAATGGCTTTTTTTATTTCTGAAAGTGTTCGTTTTTTTCCAGTGGAAATGCCTATCTCTCCATCCAACCAAAGAGCAAGATAAGGCGTTTTAACATCAATATACGGGTCATCGTCCACAGGCACTGAAGTGGTAAATACTTTGATAGTTTTTCCGGGACACACTGCTTTCAATTGATTAATTTTACGCGAAAGGTTTCCCTGGCGATTCCACAGCATTCCAGATTCAATAATGACTTTCATACGATCCGCAGGAATTGAATTTGGAGAAATTAAAATAACCAAATCTTTACCAGCATGTGCGGTTTCAATTTTTGCATCCAGACCTTCCCATTGGATTTCCAACTGTGTGTAACTCCCATCATAGGCGTGGGGGCCGGGGCGAATGGTTTCTGAAAAATCTCCCCGCCGATCAATTAGAGCACTGGAAAGATATTGCTCCTCTAAAAAGTAATGCTGTTTGAAAGCAAGGTTGATGGCAAACCCTTGTGGGAGTAATACTTGCTGTAACACACTGGATGTATTCCAGGTATTCCATCCTTGTTGGAGTCTGTTTTGGATTCGCTGATATTCTATGAACTGATGTCCGGATTGTTGAGCTGAAAGAAATCCAATAATAAGAGCAATACAAATAATCGACCTTTTCAAAAGAACGTTTTGGGGATATCGAAATAATGAATGCTCTTTTTCCAATTTTAAAAACAATTTGCATTTTTTCGATACCCATCTAAATCTTCCCTTAGAAGGGAAGACTGGTTTGATTATTTCGTTCACAAATTCCATATTTTTTAGCAAAAAAAGCACATCCTTAAATCCCCTTTTCAAAAGGGGGTTTGAGGGTTATCAAAATACTGAGCTTTTTTTTGTTTTATTCGATATTGAGGCATCTTAATAGTTTTATTCCCCAGCCTGCACTAATGTTACGGCTGGCAGGGATCTAAATCTTCCTTTTAAAGGAAGACTGGTTTGATTTTCCCGTTTACCATTTCTATTGATTTTAAATCTGTCTGCCATTCTCTACTTCAAATCTTACGATCCATTCTATGATGACCCGATATACTCCATCCATATTCGTTTTAACATCACGGTCATCAAATCTTAAAAAAGTGATTCCTAAATTTTCGATTTTCTTTTGTCTCTCTTTATCTTCAGCTTCTTTGCCAATATGACTCCAACCATCTATCTCAATCACGAGATTCAATTTTGGACAAATGAAATCTACAATAAAATCAAGTATAGGTCTTTGTCGATTAAATTGATAGCCCATCATTTTTTTACCCTTCAATTGATTCCATAAAAGGACTTCTGAAAGTGTTGAATTATTCCGAAGATTTCTCGCCAATTGTTTCAATTTTGGGTTATAATAAATTTTCATATTGGTTTAGGTTGCATCTTCTTCTTTTTCTATAAATCCTTCTAAAACTTCCTTTTAGAAAAGGAAGACTTGTTTGAATTAATCAGACTCAATATTTATTCAGTATGTTATCCTGAAATCCAAGTCAAAAACAAATACATTAAAACCGTGGTTCCCATGATGGCATAGGATGCATTCTTCGCTTGGTGCCACGGCGTCATATCAACCGGTGCTGGAACCCGCTGATCACTTATAGCGATTTCCTCAACAGATTTTGGTTTTAGGTAACCAATGACCAACATCACAACAACCGATGAAATAAAACTAATAAAATATCCATGAAGCCAATGAAGATCTCCATCGCCATTGGCAAAAAATATCGGAACATCTTTGATATTCACAAAAGTGAAAAATGCATAAAATGCCATGCCTACAATCATCCCAATTTTAGCTGCGATGGCGGGGACATGTTTTGTGCCAATCCCCAATATAAAAATCCCAATGATAGGCACACTATATAAGCCATTTACTTTTTGGAGATATTCAAAAATAGACTGCATCTGGGCTAATATTGGTGCAATCATAATGGATGCAACCGCTAGTCCAATGCCAAAATATTTTCCAATTTTTACAATCTGTTCTCCAGATGCTTTTTTATTTATGTAACCATGATAAAACTGGAGTGAAAACAATGTCGATGCACTGTTCAAGGCACTGTTGAAAGAACTTAAAATAGAGCCCATCAAAACAGCTGCAAATAATCCTAGTGACCAATCGGGCAAAACATGCCGAACAATTGCTCCATAGACTTGGTCTTGTTTATCAATTGTAATATCTGTCATATGGAGTGCAATAATTCCCGGCAAACAAAGCATAAGTGGCCCTACCAATTTCATGGCAGATGCAAACAATACACCTTTTTGACCTTCGGCCAAACTTTTTGCCGCCATGGCGCGTTGAACAATCACCTGGTTCGTGGACCAATAAAAGACCTGAATGAACATCATCCCGGTTAATAAGGTTGGCCATGGAACCGATACCACATTCCCATCCACATTGGTGTTAGTTAATACTGCCAAATATTCCGGGTTCGTATTCACCAATGTTGACAATCCGGAGAAAAATGAGCCATCACCTAAAGCAACCAAAGCCAATGCTGGAATCGCTAAACCACCAACCAAAAGTCCAACGCCATTGATGGTATCGCTGACAGCCACAGATTTCAACCCACCAAAAATAGCATATGCACTCCCAAGCGATCCAATCGTTGCCACAACAAGCCAAAGAGGAATATTCAAATCAAACATTCCGATCATTGCCAAGGAGCCTGTGTAAAGAACAACTGGGAGTAGAACTGTCACATAACCAAATAGGAATAATCCGGACACCATGGAACGAGTAGTTTTATCAAACCGTTTTTCAAGAAATGCAGGCGTAGTGGTAAATCCACTGGCTAAATATTTTGGTAAGAAAATGAGCGCTGTAGCAATCATGGCAAAGGCTGCCAACGCTTCCCAAGCGATGCCTACCAATGCTTTATCTCCAAAAACAGCACCATTAAGGCCAACCAATTGTTCCGTGGATAAATTTGTAAGAAGAAGCGAGCCAGCCACAACCGGCCACGCTAATGCCCGTCCACCTGTAAAATATTCTTCTGTGGCATTGTCAGATTTTTTCATCCCCCGGACAATTCGAACTGTAAAAAAGGCGACAGCACCTGTCGCCACAATAAATGAAATGATTGAAATTGTGTTCATTTATCTTACCTTTAATTTTGAAAGTTTTGTTAAGTCATCCATTGATTCAAATGGAATCAACATAAAAGAGAAAGAATAAGATTTTGGATGCAGTGTGTACTCATCATGTGGTCGAGCCCCCCAACTATTATCACCGCCCACTCCCATCTGTTTATAATCAATGAGCCAATCGACTTGGTCCTTGGGCTGAACATCCAGTTTTCCATGTTTTTGTCCGTGGCGAACATGGTCCAGGTCTTCGTATGGATATTGGTGTACACTACCATCAAAAGTAGGATCACCTTTTGCCATAAGCCCAATTTTTCCATTAGAAACAGCCATCCATCTTACATCTGTTTTATTCCCTGTTTCCTGGGGGCGAACATATTGAAAAGTTTGATCCCAAACAGACCCATTATAAAGTCCAATTGCAGCAGAAGTTTTTTTATCCCAATAAGATTCATGAGGTCCACGACCAAACCAACTGAGTTCAGTGAAATCTCCTGTTAAGGACATTTTTAATCCAAATCTTGGAATCTCCGGATTCTCTGATGTTGTCTTAATTATTTTATGGGTCACTTTGACAGCACCATTTCCATATACAAAATAGTTTGTTTCTAAATCTGTCCCTGTAGTATCATGGGAAGATAGAACCTGAATTTGTGCCACATTATTGTTAATAAGACTTTTGAACTCTGTGGTTTTCAATTCCGTACTGGCATTTCGCCAAATACCTGTTCGTTTTTGCATAGCATTTCCGAGATCATTGTCATTGGGCGCCCGCCAGAAATTAGATTGCAGGCTATGTTTTAAAAGGTCAATTCCTTTATAATGATATTGGGACAAATTTCCTTTTTCGCGATCAAATGTAATTTTGAATTCAGCGCCAGATATTTCAACTAACTTATCATTTTCTGTTATTGCTAATTCAGGATATTTGTTACCCGGGGAAGGCGTAATGGTATTTTCAATCTGCAATTTGAATTGCCCCCACGCAACTAAATGACCTTTAGGTATCATTATTGACCTTGAATTTGTATTTGCTCGAATTGTAAGAAAATATTCTGATCCTGGTTTGGATAATATTGATTGATAGTTGAAATTAAAATTGTCTGTTTCCTCGGGTGCCAATTTTATTTTTCCCAAGTTGCCTTTTTGGATCTGCTTTCCATCTTCTTCAATCATCCAAGAAAAATCCAAATGAGTTAAATCAATAAAATCATATCGGTTTTTTATTTCAATTTTTGTACTAGATGATTTTTTCGAGATATCGGTGAATTTGACCGGTTGATATACTTTTTTTACTTCAAGGATATGGGGATTTAATGATCGGTCTGCGGCCACCAATCCATTGGCACAAAAGTTGGAATCATTTTCAAGAAACTCATTCCCGAAATCACCGCCATAAGCCCAATAGTCTGTCCCATTCTCATCTGTTTTCAGGATTGTTTGATCTACCCAGTCCCAAATAAAGCCACCCTGAAGTGCTTCATATTTTTCAAAAGTGTCCCAATAGTCTTGGAGATTCCCCACGCTATTTCCCATGGCGTGGGCAAATTCGCAAAGTATGAGCGGCTTATCCGTTTTCTTTTCTGCATATTCCGAAATGAATTCAATAGATTTATACATGGGGAAAACCACATCCGTGTGACGCTCATACCAGGCTGGTTGATATACAACGGGCCGGGACTTATCCCGGGATTTGATCCAATCGTATAATTTTACAAAATTTTCTCCATCGCCGGCTTCGTTGCCCATAGACCAGGTAATAATTGACGGCTGATTTTTGTCCCGTTCCACCATTCGTTTTCCACGGTCAATCCATTGTGCTGTCCATGCAGGATCATTCGCAATATGTCCATAACTCCCTTCGTGGAACTGCATGCCGTGAGATTCGATATTGGCTTCATCAATTACATACAATCCGAATTCATTGCAGAGTTCGTACCATCGTTCCTGGTTCGGATAGTGACTTGTTCGGACGGCATTGATATTATGCTGCTTCATGAGTTGGATATCGCGGATCATAGTTTCTTCTGTGATAGTGCGTCCCACGACCGGATCCCATTCGTGGCGATTAACGCCACGGAACATGACAGCTTTTCCATTTACCAATAGATTTCCATTTTTCACTTCGACCCGTTTAAATCCCACTTTTTGTGTAAAAGATTCCACCAAATTCCCTTGGGGATCAGTGAGCATAATTTGTAAATCATAAAGGTAAGGCGTTTCGGCAGACCATGGTTTCACTTTGGAAAAAGTTGCCTGAAATTCAACCGAATTTGTTGAATCGATAGCTACGGTGTTATCCTTTTTATAAACAACACGTTTCCCTTTTAAGACTACATCAATTTTATATTTACCTGTAAATCGTTCTGGATTAAAAAGGTCAATCTTGACAAAAAAATTGGCAGAACGGCCATCTTCATTCAGATCGGCATAAACAAAGAAATCTGAAATGCGTGTTTTGGGTGCAGCATAAAGGTAAACATCTCTTTCTAATCCGCTGACCCGCCAAGTGTCTTGCCCCTCTAAATACGAGCCATCCGAAAACCGGTAAACTTCCACAGCGAGTTTATTTTCACCATTTTGGACCAATTCAGTGATGTTGAATTCTGCAGGTGTTTTTGACCCTTGGCTGTAGCCAATAAAATTCCCATTTAACCAAACATAAAAAGCAGAACGAACCCCACCGAAACGAATAAAAATATCCCGGCCATTCCACGTTTCGTCCAATTCAAACGTTTTTACATATGAGCCTACCGCATTATAATGAAATGGGACTTTTGGCGGATCCGGCTTAAAGGGATATTCTTCATCGAGATAAATAGGAACGGAATAGCCCTGTATTTCCCAATGACCAGGAACTGTAATATCGTCCCAGTCTTTCACACTGTAACTTGATTGATAAAATCCTTTCGGTATTTTGTCAGGACTTTTTGCAAAATAGAATTTCCATATCCCGTTTAAGGATTGAAAATATTTTGACTTTTCTGGATCATTTTCAAAAGCCAGTTCTTCCGACTCAAATGGAAAAAAGTGGGCACGGGGTTCTTCCCGGTTAACTTGAAAAACGGTAGGGTCTTCCCAGTATTTTTCCACTTTCATATTTGTTGTTTTATTCAAAATTATCATTGCAGTAATAAAAATGATGAGTAGTCCACCAACTATTATTGGTTTATTCATGTGTATAATCTGTCCTTATCCTAAGATAGAATTTCGTCCAATGTTTCGGTCAAGAAAAGAGCATTTTCCCGGTTAAAAACTAAAGGCGGTTTAATTTTTAAAATATTGTGATCCGGCCCATCAGTGCTAATCAGGATCCCTTTTTCTTTCATGGTATTCACAATTTGATCGGCTTCTTTATCTGCTGGGTCTAAAGATTCTAGATCTCGAACCAATTCTATCCCTAGGAATAATCCATGCCCTCTCACATCGCCAATCATAGAATATTTTTCTTTTAATTCATTTAATAATAATTTCAAATAATTACCAACATCTTTCGCATTTTTCTGCAGCCCTTCCTCTTCTATCACATTCAAGACCGCATGGCCCACAGCACAGGAAACAGGATTCCCACCAAATGAATTGAAATATTCCATGCCGTTATTGAATTCTTCCGCAATGGCTTTGGTGGTAACCACCGCAGAAAGTGGATGACCGTTGCCCATGGATTTTCCCATAGTCACAATATCTGGAACAATATCTTGGGTCTCAAATCCCCAAAAATGATCGCCCATTCTTCCAAACCCTATCTGCACTTCATCGGCAATACAGAGCCCGCCAGCCTTTCTTACTTTCTGGAATGATTCTTTCAAAAAACTATGTGGTGGTACTAATTGTCCACCGCAACCCATGAGTGATTCAGCAATAAATACAGAAACTCGTTTTCCAGATTCTTGAATTTTATCAAGTTTAATTTGAACTTCATTTGCATAGGCTGTTCCGGAGTCTTTTCCCCGATATTTTCCACGAAATGGGTCTGGCATTGGAACTGTGTGAACAAAATTAGGGGCACCCTTTCCACCCTTTCCATTATGTTTATAGGGGCTGATCTCGATCAAGGAAGACAGATTGCCATGATAAGCAGCATCCAGGACGATTGTTTCTTTGCTTTGGGTGACGTGACGAGCAATACGTAGAGCCAAGTCATTGGCTTCGCTGCCAGAATTGGTAAAAAAGCAGACATCAAGTCCAGCAGGCAATTTGTCCGTAAGCTTCTGTGCATAATTGACTATAGTTTCATCCAAGTACCTTGTATTAGTATTTAGTTTTTCATATTGGAGTTGGGCGGCTGAAACCACTTTTGGATGGCAATGGCCCACATGCTGGATATTGTTTACCGCATCTAGATATTGACATCCATCCGCATCATAGAGATACTGCCCTTTCCCTTTTACAATATGGAGTGTTTTACCGTAAGACAAACTCAATGAGGGCGCGAGATGTTTTTCCCGGAGGGATTGAATTGATTTTTTATCTAGCATTTTGAACTAGAATAACAATTATTGAAATAAACTTCACTCTAAAAGGAGATGAGTCATCTAACAAATCAAATAATGGAAAATAATTTAAAAGTGATTGTACTTTAGAAAGTTTCATTTAACACTGTATGAAATCCATTAATCTGTTTGACAATTCTTTTAAATCCTCATTTTCTAATTTTCGCAACAAATCCCAGGCCGGTTTTTGAGATATTGATAAATACTTATTCTCCGGGAATAATTTCACGCGCCATGCAGACATTGTAACAGAAATACACAATCTAATACAGGATAGAAAAATGGCTGACCTTATTTCTGCATCATTTAATGGAAAAACGGAATGATACCCTTTCAAAACTTGCGCCATGGATAAAAATGGGTCATCTTTTTCCAATCCAACGTAAGCCATGCAGACGGCCACTTCAGCCACTTGGTAAGAAAAAATCATATCACCAAAATCAATGATTCCGGTAGTTTCGCCTTTTTCATTTATGAGTACATTATGATCATTGCCGTCATTATGGATGACTGCCATTCTTAAATCAACAAGAGAAACATGTTGCTCAAATTCATTTAAAAAATGGTTTACCGTCTTTCGCATATTCTCGTCTTTAAGATCGGATAGTCTGGATCGAATCAATGAAACTGATCGAATATCCCAATCAAATTCACGATCTGCTGCAGGATGAGAAAACCCTGCCAACGATTGACTTAATCTCCCCAAAAATTTCCCTAACTTTTCAAAATCTTGAGAATACATTTTTCTGTCTTTTAAAAATATTCCATCTAAATATTCAACTAATCTGACGAAATATTTTTGTCCATCTTTTTCAATTTCTTTAATTCTACCCATTTGTAATGGTACACCCAAAGCAGGATCGTGGGTATGGATAAATAGAACGGCTTCATTTTGTAAATCTAAAATTTCACGTGGTTCTGCCAGATTGGATATTTTTAAAACATATTTTTGATTGGAATTAGATAGGATGAGAAAATTCTGGTCCCGGTCGCTATAAAGATCATGGGCTTTGCCGGACAAATTAAATAGAGACAAACTTATTTTTTCTACTTCCAGTTCGGAAAATATTGGCGGTGCTGTGGTAAATACAGAAGACATTTAGAATAAAAATTACAGTACGAGACTACTCGGTTCCACCTTCATTTTTAGTTAGTATCAAACAATATTGTCATTGCGATAAAGATTTGAGAATCCACCAGTATTTTTTTATTTATTTTAAATAGTGTTAGTTGAATTGGAGGGTATTCTGAATGTTTCAAAGGTTCTTCCGACCACAGATTTCTGAAATATAATTAATCGTAACCGTTGAAAGGTTGACGCAAACAAAACCTATGAATTTGGTGGTAAACTGTTTATTTCTGGATTTCGGTTCTAGGCAATCCTAACCGGAATGATAGGAGAAAGGATAAATCAGGATTCCATATTTTTATTCACAGCAATATGGATGCCCAGTAAAACCAGTTCCGGCACAATGATGTGAAATAAATTGTCATTGCGATAAAGATTTGAGAATCCACCGGTTGCCACCACCACCGGTTTTTCTTCTGGAAATGATTCACGCGTAATTTCTTTGATCAATTCTTTCACCATTCCCATTTGCCCAAAATAGAGTCCGGACTGGATGCTGCCCATGGTGGATCGCCCCACCACTTTTTCCCGTTTCACAATTTCTACGGGCGGAAGTTTGGCTGCTTTTTGTTCAAGCGCTTCCATGGAAATTTGGAGTCCTGGAATAATCGTGCCACCTTGATAGACTTTATCTTTGGTCACCACATCAAAAGTCGTTGCCGTTCCAAAATCAATTAGAATTAGGTTTTTCCCGGGAAATTGATCTACGGCAGCCACAGCCGCTGCAATCCGATCGGCACCCACTTCTGCTGGATTCCGGTAATTAATTTTGAGTCCTATTTTTGCACCGGGACCCAACTCAAAAGGCCTTATACCAAAATATTTAATACAAGCATTCCGTAAAGAATGGATTGCATCGGGAACGACAGAACAAATTCCGATGTGGCTAATCTGTTTTGGATCCAAGTCATTTTCGTTTAATACCGATCGTAAAAAAATGCCAATTTCGTCTGAAGACCCACGAAAGGATGATGTTTTTCTGAATTGAAGAATTAAACGCTTTTCATTGAAAACACCACCATGGATTGATGTATTTCCCACATCGAGACACAATATCATAATATCACCTTTTTTAACATATTTTCCAAAAGGTCACCCAATTCTGTGGCATGATTTACTGAAGATATTTCTCCATTTTGGTCAAATAAATTAAAATCAGATTGGACACCATCTTTCCTAGATGAAACATCATTTTGGACAATCCAATCCGCCCCAGAATTTTGGAATAATTTTTTCACTTTTTCTTTAATTGTAGCAGAATTATTTGTTGCTGTGAATTTGAAAGCAATGAGTCGCATATTCTTATTTTTACATTTTTCTCGTATCGCATTTACGAGTTTGGGTGTCCGTTCCATTTCTAAAATCAATGTGTCTTGATTAGATGAAATTTTGCTCATTTTATTAGAATGAATAGGAGCAAAATCACTCACGGCTGCCAAATGGATTACTGCATCAAAACTATTTTCTGATAAAAGTTTATCCAATTCAATTTGAAGATTTTTGCTAGAAGAAAACTCAACGGATTTATTTTGCCCATTGGGTTTTACAGATTCTTTCGAAGCTAAATAGGTCACCTCCCAATTGTGCTGAATAAAACGTTCAGCAACGGCGGCTGCGGTTTTCCCCGAACTCATATTGCTAATGAAGCGAGCTGTATCGATAGGCTCTTTTGTCCCGCCAGCGGTAAGTAATACTGAGGGACGAATAGTTTTTTCTAAAAACGGTTGAATAGCGGCTAAAATATCGGCCGGTTCCATCATACGTCCCGGTCCAACATCACCACAGGCAAGGGTGCCATCATTTGGAGACAAAACACAAACACCCCATTTCTTGAGTCGCTCTAATCCTTCCCGTGTGGCAGGATGAGAGAGCATTTTGGTATTCATGGCTGGTGCGACAAAATAAGGTTTTGCCCAGTCGTGGGCTAAAAATAATACAGATACCAAATCTTCGCCCAAACCATATCCCAGACGGTTAATGCTTGTGGCCGTGGCTGGCGCCAAGATGGTTAAATCTGCCCATTTCACTAAATCGATATGTGCCATCATTCTCCCTTCTTTAAAAGAGTCGGACATGACCGGTTTTCCAGTGAGTCCTTCCAAGGTAGCGGGCCCGATAAAATTTAGGGCAGAATTTGTGACAACCGCTTGAACTTCGTGTCCCGCTTGCACCAATTTAGAAATCACATCAGCACTTTTGTAAGCGGCAATGGAGCCACTTATTTTAAATAAAATTTTAGAGTTTGACATTATCAATAAGCCTTACATTACCTAATGTTACAGCGCCGAATCGGCGTCCAAAATAATCTTCGATATAATCCACACCAAATCCATATTCATTTAATTCTTTTTTAATGGAATCTGTCGGATTATGAGAGTTCAGAGTTTTATAAAAATTCGGAGCAATTGCCCTTTCTTCTTTTGTTAATAAAATATTTCTGGAAGAAAGGGCAAGTCCATCCTTTTCACGAATTGTGGGACAAGCAATAATTTCAATATCCATAAAAAAAGATGCAACCATATCTCGAATCAGCATGAGTTGCTGGTAATCTTTTTCACCAAAATAAGCCCGAGTAGGATTTACTATATTTAATAGTTTCATCACAACCGTAAGTACACCGTCAAAATGGCCGGGACGATAGGCGCCTTCCATGATTTTACTTTTTTCATTTTCAATGATTCGATACCGATAATGGTTTGGATAAATCTCATCTTTTGTTGGAAAAAATACTGCATCAACCCCTATTGCTCTAATCAAATTTGAATCGGACTCAAAATTTCGTGGATAATTTTCCAAATCATTCTGATTGTTGAATTGTGTTGGATTGACAAAAATACTCATAACAGTCAAATCATTTTCATCCACCGATTTTTTCATAAGTGATAAATGTCCTTTATGGAGCGCGCCCATAGTGGGGACAAATCCTATAGGTTTTTCAGCTGGAATCGATTTCCTGAAAATGAGCCAATCTGCTGTGGAATTAAATATTTGCATCTTAGCTCTTATCAACAATCATTAACAAAAAATTGATAAACCCCTTTATTTTTCCCCTGTCATATGGGAAACACAATGGAGTGTAATAATGGTTATCAATTATTTTAGTTTTAATTGCATTCATTAAAAACTTTCCTGCTCATTAGGGAAATTTCCACTTTTCACATCACTGGTAAATTCATTTAATGCATCTTTAATGACAGAAAAACCATCTGCGTATTTTCTTAAAAATGTGGGATTGAATTCCGGATTCATTCCAAGCAAATCTTGAAAGACTAACACTTGCCCGGATGTATCAGGTCCAGCACCAATTCCAATGGTTGGGATATCTAAACCTTCTGTTACTTTTTTTGCGAGATCGGCAGGAACCATTTCTAGTACCAATGCAAAAATACCCGCTTTTTCCAAATCTTGAGCATCTTGAATAAGTTGAGTAGCAACGTCATCTGTCCTGCCCTGGACTTTCCAGCCGCCAACCATATTCACTGACTGGGGTGTTAATCCAAGGTGCCCCATGACAGGCACGCCCGATTCGACAATATGACGGATAATATCTATATGTCCTTTTCCACCTTCAATTTTTACAGAATTTGCGCCTGCTTTCATGATAGTTTCCACAGAAATCATTACAGTATCCCGATCTTTTCGGTGTGCAAGAAACGGCATATCCGCCACAAGAAATTTATTGGGTAAACCACGGTGGACTGCAGAGACATGTGTTGCCATCATGTTTATTGAAGCTGGAATTGTGTTTTCATATCCATGTATCACCATGGCAGCGCTATCTCCCACCAGTACTAAATCGATATCCGATTCATTGACAATTTTAGCTGAGGTAAAATCATAACACGTTACCATTGATATTTTTTCATCCTGGTTTTTTAGTTTCAATAAGCCTTGTATAGTTTTCATGATGCTTTTTCCCGGATGAGTTGAACAAAAGATTGATAAAGTGGTTTAAAATTTTCTTCAAGCACATCCAAATGTTTTTGAATTGTTTGGTTGTCTCCCCGAGCGATAGGTCCAGTTAAAGCAGATTGGCTTTGAAGTGAATTTTTTAAAACTTGACTTAAATACGGTTTTGCCAATGAGCCAGGTAAATTCATTTCTTTTATTTTTTTCACATATTCCATAATGAGGAATGATGAAAAATTTCCCGCCATGGACGTCCAGGCATGATAAAGTGGTTTTTGTGCTGAATCAATTTCATAAGATAGATTGGGTAATTCGGGGAAATGATCGAAAAAGGGTGAATTCCCTTTTTCAGTTATGAATGGAATTGTCCGGTAAGTCTCCAGATCATATAAATCCGGACCAAATGTAAAAAGTGGGTGAGCACCTTCAGCAAGCTTAGTAGAAAGAACACCGGAAAAATGAATCAGAGTTTTATTTGGAATAGATTTCGCCAAAGGTTCAATGGCATCATCCGATACAGCTAAAAGAACTTTTTGAATTGGAATTAATAATGTAGAGAGTGGATGTTCAGTTTGGCGTGTCCATTGATAATATGGAATATCTAGGAGAGAAAAATAATGTGCCAAATGTGTGGCGAGCCGACCGCCACCAATTATTAGATAAGATTTATGGAGTGTTGGTACCTGTCCCATGGATCAAGTCCGTCCTTTTTATGTCGTTTAAATAGTCACGTTCAATTAAAGATACGTGCTGCAATTAATGCGTATAAATTTAACATAATCAATTTAACTTTATCGAAACCAAATTATAAAATCTGATTTATGATAAAGTGTAACACATTGAAACAGTTAATTATTATCTATTGTAAAAAAATGTTACGCTTTCACCTTTTATTTCTTAAGTTTATATAATTCGAAGTAGGGGAATCGTTCACCAATCATAGACTATTCCTATCATTCAATGTTATATTGCGGTTAATTAAAAAACATGGGGGAATAATTTCCCCAAAATGAGAAGGATACGTGTGTTAAAAAATAAATCAGTTCTCATCGTAGAATACGATGAAGTGATTTTAAATATTTTATCTTCCCGATTAAAAAAACGGGAAATGATTGTCATAACAGCGGACGATGGTTATGATGGATATATTCGTGCATGTACAGAATCGCCTGATTTTATTATTCTTGATGATCTTCTCCCCAGTATGAACGGATTTCGTCTATCAAGAATGTTGAAATTTGATGAGAGATATAAAGATATTCCAATCATACTCATCAGTTCTACACCTGAGAATGAACAGAATTCTAATTATTCACAGGTAGGTATAGATAAACTTTTCTATAAACCATTTCGATTTGGTGACCTCATTTCGTGCTTAGAAGAGCTAGGGACTCCCTGATGCAGACATTTCAATTATTTCATAGTGTATTTTTTCTTTTCGGTGCAATTTTTGGAAGTTTCCTCAATGTTGTCATTTGGCGCGTTCCGCGAAATGAATCTATTGTATCACCACCTTCCCATTGTTCATCGTGTAATAAACAAATTGCACCTTATGATAATATCCCTCTTATAAGTTGGCTTATACTAGGTGGAAAATGTCGTCATTGTAAAAAAGAAATATCTTCTCGTTATATTATTGTTGAATTCATTACGGGTTTATTAACTGTTTTTATGGTTGTTACCTATGGAATATCAACTGAGTTTTTCATAAAAATATTTTATGTTTACATGCTTATAGCAATCACATATATTGATTTTGATCATTATATTATTCCAAATGAATTTATCTTACTGGGATTAACCAGTTTATTATTTATACATTTTTTCAATGGCTTACCCATTTCAAAATTGGACGGATTCTATGGAGCAATAACGTTTGGTGGATTCCTCTATTTTATTGGTAAAGTTGCAGAATTAATATTAAAAAAAGAAAGTATGGGATTTGGAGACGTAAAACTTGGTCTCGTCCTTGGTGGATTATTAGGATTAAAGTTATCTATTTTGGGTCTTTTTTTATCTTTTCTAATTTCAGGTTTATTTACAATTATAGGTATCTCTCTTTTTAAAATGAAATCGAAAGGTGAGATTCCCTTTGGCCCATTTATGGCGGCTGCAACCCTCGTTATTTTTCTGACACGAACCCCCGGGGGTGGCAACTCTATTTTAAACTGGTACTTTACAACAATGTTTTAATATGGCGAAAATCGGAAAACAAGAACTGGGACAATTATTAGTCCAATCGGGAAAAATTGAGGAACTTGAACTCAAGGATGCCCTTCTAGAGCAAAAAAACTCTAATGATTATTTAGGTAATATCCTAATTAACATGGGTGTATTAACAGAAGATGATCGAAATCAAAGTCTTAGCCATCAACTGAAAATTCCCTTTATTAATCTTGGGTATTATTCTTTGGATCCGGATGTATTAACACTGGTTCCAGAAAAAATTGTAAGAAAATTTAGTGTTCTACCCTTATTTGAAATAAAGGGGACACTCAATGTTGCTATTCCAGACCCACTGGATGCCACGGCGATCAATATGGTCAGAGAAGCATCTGGGTTAAAAATTGAACCTGTTATTGTAACAACTTCTGATTTAGGAAATGCCATTGATCTCCATTATGGTATGTCAAAGTTTGTAACGACAAGCTCTGATGATGACCAAACCAATATGGATGAATTGTTTGACGAAGCAAGAGTCGTTGACTTAGTAGATCGCATTATTGGACAGAGTCAAAAATATAAGGCCAGTGATATTCATATTGAGCCCCGGGAAAATGATATTAGAGTCCGGTTTCGTATTGATGGTCAATTACAAGAATTTCAAAGTTTACCGTTATCCATTTCAAATGCACTGATTTCTCGGTTAAAAATTATGGCCAGTATGGATATTGCTGAAGCTCGACGCCCTCAAGATGGACGCATACTTTTTTTAACTCCTAACAGTCGGCTTGATTTACGGATTTCTACTTATCCAACTTTATACGGTGAAAAATCAGTTCTTCGATTATTAAATATTTCAGATGCTATTCATTCATTGGAAAATTTAGGGTTTGAAGAAAAAGCCTTGGTACAATATAATGAAATGCAAATTGGCGGTGAGGGCATTATTCTCGTTTCGGGTCCAACAGGTAGTGGAAAAACAACAACATTATATTCCACATTAAATAAATTGGAAACACCGAATGTAAATATTGTTACTATCGAAGATCCTGTAGAATATGACCTAGAGAATATTAATCAAGCACAAGTAAATGTAAAATCGGGAGTAACCTTTGCTACTGCTTTGCGTGCCATTCTGAGACAAGATCCAGATATTATTATGGTTGGGGAAGTCCGAGATGAAGAGACAGTTGAATTGGCTATTCGAGCTGCTCTAACGGGTCACCTTGTATTTAGTACAATACATACAAATGACGCAGCCTCGGGATTTACAAGATTACTTAATTGGGGAATTGAACCTTTCTTAGTTACTTCGACTGTTAAAGGAATTATTGCTCAACGACTCGTCCGTCGTATTTGTAAATCCTGTAAAGAGCCCTACAATGCTGACGCCATTGAACTCAATCAAATTGGGATGAACGCGTCAGAATCATTGACATTATATAAAGGTAAAGGCTGTTTATCGTGTCGAAACACTGGGTACAATGGTCGAGTGGGACTATATGAGGTATTGAGAATGGATAATAATATTGCTCAGCTCATTATGGAACTAGCGCCAGCCTATATTATACGAGAGAAAGCCATGGAAAAAGGTATGATAACTCTCCTTGAAGATGGATTATCCAAGGCTAAGCGTGGTGAGACAACCTTATCAGAAGTTATTGAAACTTTAGGCTCAACTCGCGTAGAATAAAATGGCAAAAATATTACACGTAGGCGGTACAAAAAAATCGTTTCCAGAATTAACGCCCTTTGGACACAGTGTCGATACCGTCCAGAATGGCTTGATAGCCCTAAGTGCTCTCTCTCTTCACAATTATGATGTTGTCGTTATAGAAGATGAACTTCCTCTATTATCTCCCGCCAAACTTATTTATGAAATTAATTCACTGTCGGGTCGATTCCCCATTATTGCACTGATACGAAAAGACGAACGTCGAAATGAAATATTAACTGACTTTGGCAATGATCTTTTTGGTTGGTTCGAACCTAAAATAGGTACACCCGAACAATTATCTTCTCTTATTGATACGGCCTATGATTATCATCAATTCCTAGATGAATTACCGACAAAATTGGGAAAGAAGCTAACGTTTCAAGGCTGCTATAATATTATTGGTATTTCCAAAGCCATGCAGGAAAATTTCAAATTATTGCTCCAAATTCAAGAAAAAGATGTAACCACCCTTTTACGAGGTGAAAGCGGGACAGGAAAAAACTTGGTTGCAAAGTTACTCCATACCAATGGGACTCGATCTTTAAAACCATTTATATCGGTTAATTGCCCAGCAATACCCTCCGAATTATTAGAGAGTGAATTATTTGGGCATGAAAAAGGTGCATTCACCGGTGCCATAGAGCGGAAAGACGGGAAATTCTTGGTTGCTGATGGAGGCACGATATTTTTAGATGAAATCGGAGATATGAGTCCCTCTCTTCAAGCAAAAATCCTTCGTGTTTTAGAGAGTGGTGAAATCGAGAGAGTGGGCGGCGCAGAAACCAAGATTGTTGATGTTCGCATCATTTCTGCTACCAATCAAGATTTAGATGCAATGATTCGAGATGGGAAATTTCGTCAAGATTTATTTCATCGATTAAATGTCTTCCCCATTTCACTACCCCCTCTGAGGACAAGAATTGGCGATATACCATTATTATCAATGATGATTTTGAAAAAACTTCGTAAAAAACATAATATGCCTGTGAATTATATTGGACCAGAAGCCATGGAATTATTGAAAGAATATAATTGGCCAGGAAATGTACGCGAATTGGAAAACACCCTTGAAAGATGTATTCTCATCTCAGATAATAAACACTTAAAGAGAGATGATATAGAATCTGTCCTGGTGGCTGAATTTGCACATGCACAAGTTCAAAAAAGTTTATTACCTGAAGATATAGCACTAACTGTGAATAAAGAGGCAACTCTAGAAACAGCGTCAAATGAATCATCAAATATGATTATTGAAAATCCAAGTGTAACAAATGAAGTAAAAACTTTAAAACAATTAGAGTATGAAGCAATTGTTTTAGGGCTAGAAAGAACAAAATGGAATTTAACTTTAATATCAAAACAACTCGGTATTAGCCGAATGACTTTGTATCGAAAATTGAAACAACATGGCCTTGGGAACAAAAACTAAATCATCTCAACAGTATAATTATATTGCTCAAAATACCTCCGGTGAAATAGTACGTGGAGAATTAAAAGCAATTAATGAAGATTCAGTCTTACAGCAATTGGACCGCCTTGATTTAGATGCAATTTCAGTTAATCCAATAAAAGAATCCCTTTGGGATAAAGAAATAACATTTTTTGACAGGGTCCCAGCACTGGCAATTTATACATTTACGCGACAACTTTCTGTTATGTTGAAAGCTGGGGTCCCCTTGGTTGATGCGCTAAACTCTATGCACGGTGAAAATACTAACCCAAAACTTAACAAAGCGCTTCATCAAGTCATTGAAGATGTCTCTGGAGGGCAATCCCTTTCCAATGCAATGGCAAAACACCCTAAGTTATTTAATACAATGTTTGTCAATATTGTAAAGGCAGGTGAGAATACGGGTGTTTTAGATACAGTCTTATTACAATTGGCAGAATTTATCAATAACGATTTACAATTAAGGATGGGCATAAAGTCTGCTGTTCGTTATCCTGCGATTGTGGTGGGCATTACCATGGCTGTTGGTGTTTATGCCGTCACATTTATTCTACCACGATTCTCTGCCCTTTTCGCTTCAACAAAAATTGCATTGCCCCTTCCCACAAGAATTTTATTAGGCATGGATCAATTTTTACAATCCTATTTTTATCATCTTATAATTGTTATTGGCCTAGTGGTATTCGCACTTTTTCGATACATTAAAACAAAACATGGGTTATTTCAATTTGACAAATTTGCATTTTTTGCACCCATATTTGGTCCTATTAATCAAAAAATGAGTCTTTCACGCTTTTGCCATGTCTTTGAAACATTGGATAGATCCGGAGTTCCCATTCTTGAATCCTTAGACATTGCGGGTAAAACAGTTGGAAATACTTTTATTCAATCGAGGCTCTCCAAAGTTAAGGGAGATGTAGAAATGGGAAGGAAAGTTGCACGATCTTTAACGGATCATACCCATGATATTTTTCCACCTCATGTATTAAAAATGATTAATGTGGGTGAAGAGTCGGGTGCCTTGGATGATATGTTAAAAGAAATCGCGGTTATGACCGACATTGAAACTGAAGATCTGGTTAAAAAACTAACAGCAACAATAGAACCTGTTATTACGGTATTTATGGGTATTATGATTCTCACCCTTTCCTTATCTATCTTTTTGCCGATTTGGGATATGTATGAGGCTCTCGCAAATACCTAAACGTAACATTATAGTACACTTTGCTTTATTTTAATCATATCATTCTGTTACACTAAAAGATATTAGTTTTCCCTCAACCATTTTATAGAATTCTATTTCAGCTTAGAAAGATATTTATTTGCAATATTTATATTTTATTTCAATTATGACAAGTTCTGGCACGGCTTTTGCTTTAGTATTGGTACATGAAAACTCAAAAACAAAAAGGAAGAGTAAAATGAATAACACTTTAATGAACGTTTTTAATAACGTGAAAAAAACCCGTGGCGCATCTTTGGCTGAA
>Ga0209362_1000784_pt1 | contig 26925 bp, 15 predicted proteins | sample SaaInlV_165m_DNA_FD_184680 | JGI IMG/M metagenome (GOLD analysis project Ga0209362, IMG submission 184680) | Marine microbial communities from expanding oxygen minimum zones in the Saanich Inlet - Saanich Inlet SI037_S3LV_110m_DNA (SPAdes)... | ecosystem: Environmental > Aquatic > Marine >... | reverse complement strand
GCTCCCGATGGTCCGGAAGGTGCTGTAAACCGCGCTGATAGATAACGATGGCCTCGTCAAATTTGCCTTGGTTCTCGAGCGCCGTCCCCCAATACAGATAGAGTTCACTGCTATCGGGCATCGCCGTCGCCGCTTTTTCGAGTCTGGCGTTGGCCTCGTCGTAATCCTCCAGATAAATATAATAGCGCGCCAGATCAAGCCAGTGTCCGACCGTCTTCGGCTGCAAACCGACGATATGTTCGAAGACCATCGTCGCCTCGGCAGGCTTGTCCGCCTCGGCAAGCGCCAACCCCAAACGGTAGAGCAAACCGACGTCCTCCTCGGCCAGTATATCTTCCAAATCGTGTTCGGTGGCCATCAACTGTGCCAGATAATAGAAGATCATACTGCTGTCGGGCAATTGGCCTGCGGCCCGTCGATAGATCAACATGGCCTCATTGCGGTAGCCCTGTGAGAGCTTGAGCTCGGCCAAACCCAACCAAGCGTCTTCGATCGTAGGGTCAACCGCGAGGATTCGCGTGTAAATATTTTCGGCCTCTTGCTTCTCACCGACCCGCGCAAAAATGCCAGCGATATCGACTCCGACCTCCGGGGGAACATTCTCGCGCGCGAGAACTTTTTTGAACAACGGGGCGATGCGCGCAGGCTGTCCCGTCTCGGCATACAGATAAGCCAAGTGGCGATAAAGCGGCCAATTGTCCTGCTCATAAAGCAACAGTTCCTCGATCTGCTCGATCGCGGCGCGGCGATCGCCCTCGCGCTCATAAAGCTGGATCAGCAAGCGTCGCAGCCGCAACTGTCCCGGTTCCAACGCCAAGCCCTCGCGCGCGAAATGTGCGGCCATCCGCATATCGTCGATGCGCTGGTAGTTTTCCGCGAGCTGCGCGTAGACTGTCGGCGAGGTCGGATCGAGGTCGGCCGCCGAGCGCAGTGCGACGATCGCCCCGAGGTAATTCTGTTGAGCTTCGAATACCTTGGCCTTGATAAAATACTGCATCGCCTGACGACGCCCCTCGCCGGTGGCCTCATCAGACTTGCTCAACGCCCATGGGCCGGCGCAACCGCTCGCGGCGAGCAATAGAACGCAACACAAAGGGCGGATATAGGATGATTTTTTCATAAAGTCGGCGTTTGCCGCCTCAGGTTGTTTTCGGGTCTAGGGCGTCTCTGAGCCCGTCGCCAAAGAGGTTGAGTCCGAGCACAACGGTAAATATCGCCAGCCCGGGGAAAGTCATAACCCAAGGCGCGCGCAACAGCAATTCGCGGCCACCCGACAACATCGCCCCCCATTCCGGCACCGGTGGCTGGGCACCCATGCCCAAAAAACTCAACCCCGCTGCATCGAGAATTGCCGTGCCCATCCCCAGCGTAGTTTGCACGATTAGTGGGGCAGTGCAATTGGGCAGAATACTATAAAAAAGCAATCTCGATTCTGTCGCTCCCAGCGCCCTGGCCGCTTCGACATAAGTCGCTTCGCGCACCGTCAACACCGAAGAACGCACCAAGCGCGCGAACTGCGGCACCAAGACTATACTGACCGCCAGGATGGCGTTTTCGATCCCAGGACCGATAACCGCGACAATGGCGATAGCCAATAGGATACTGGGAAAGGCGAGCATCAAGTCCATCAACCGCATGATCAACATATCGACCATGCCGCCGCGATAACCGGCGACTAGACCGAAGAGCGTACCGCCCGTCAACGCCAGCGAGATCGCGATCAGTCCGATACGCAGCGAAATCCGCGAACCGTAAACGATGCGACTGAGGATATCGCGACCAAAGTCGTCGGTTCCGAACCAATGGTCTATCGACGGCGGTTGTAAACGCTGATAGAGATCTTGCGCCAAAGGGTCATAAGGAGCCAACACCGGGGCCAATAACGCCACCAGCAGCAGCATGCACAGGATGCCACCACCGATTAATCCCAGTCTTTGCTTGCGGAACTGTCGCCATATATCATCGAACACGATCCAACCGCCTCAGCTATTGTCCTCGTTTTTGCGCTGTGCGACCTTTTCTTTGACTAGGTCCCGCAGTTGCGCAGGCCTGACTGGCTTGTCAATATAACCGTTGAAATCCTGTATCCACACCTCCTCGGCATCGCTATTGCCCGACACGGCTAACACGGGCAGTTGCGGATGTTTGGCGCGCAGATTCTCCAATAATGCAAAACCGTCGATATTGGGCGTAAGAATTTCGGTAATCACCAGATCCAGTTTCTTCTCCGCTACAATCGCCAAGGCTTCGTGGCTGTTACCGGCTTCTACGACGGTAAACCCAACGAGGGCTTCGGTGACCAAACGGCAAAAATCGGCTTCATCGACGACGACAAGTATCTTCGGGGTGAGGTTGCCTACCTGCTCGTCGATCTGCATAACCACCTCATCTTTAGTCATATCGCCTCGCTCTGCGGCCATCTCCACTGACGTATCGAAACGTAGACGCTCCTGTAAGAGTTGACGTTCGAAGCCGAGCAAACGCGATTCATATTCGCTTTTCTCCAACTGGTGGTCGCGCATACGAATATTGTCGTTGTTGAGTTTTTCAGACAAGACATCGATGATATTCTTGTAGACCGTCGCCCGTACATCTCCGTCGTCGCTCAGCATATCATCAAAAGATTTCTTCTTGACCACAAATATATTGCTCGCCTTGCTCGCCTCAACCGTCGCCGAACGTGGTTGCCCGGTGATGACGCCCATCTCACCCACGGTAGTCACCGGCAGAATCGTCGCCACGCGGATCCCTCCACTAGCCACTACGGCCAACTCCCCGGAAAGCAAGATATACATCTCATGACTGGGGGTATTACTGCGACAGACTTGGGATCCCTTTTTGTAGGACTTATGCGTGCAAAGGCCGAGGATATTCTTGACCTGTGATGGCGACAATCCCTTGAAAATTGGGATCTTGCGCAACACCAGCACCAACAACTGGCTAGACTCTGGGGGCATTGCCGAGGACTCCTTTGTACTTTTCCCTATCTACGGAATACGAAGTCAATATAGCCCACGGCCCAACAGTGGCGCAACTCTAAGTACAATATCCACTTAGAGCTCTAACCGTTCAAGAATCAATACGCCGAGAGGCGGCAGGCGGAACAGCGCGGAATGCGGCCTACCATGACAGGGGATTGGCTCGCTCATCACCTTACCGCCATTGCCCACGCCGCTGCCCCGATAGATCTCCGCATCGCTATTGAGCACTTCGCGATATGGCCCGGCCTCCGCCAATCCGAGCCGATAACCCTCCCTCGGCACAGAAGTGAAGTTGCAGACGAAGATCAACGGCTGCTCCCCTTCGCCACAACGCATAAAGGCGACGACACTGTGTTCAGAATCTAAACAGTCAATCCACTCAAACCCATCGGGACGCGTATCGGTACGATGCAGAACCCTGCGCTCCCTATAGAGCGCGTTCAAATCCCGCAACCAATCGAAGACTCCTCGGTGCGCCTGATCATCGAGCAAGTCCCACTCTAACTGCTTCTCGTGATTCCATTCCCCCCACTGCGCAAATTCAGCGCCCATAAAGAGCAGTTTTTTACCGGGGTGCCCATACATAAAACCATAGAGTAATCGCAGGTTGGCCAGTTTTTGCCAGGGGTCGCCCGGCATCTTTTGCACTAACGAGCCCTTCCCGTGGACCACCTCGTCATGCGAGAAGGGCAACACGAAATTCTCGTGATAGGCATAGAGCATGCCGAAGGTCAGATCCGCTTGGTGGTAACGCCGGTGGACCGGCTCCTTCTGCATATAACGCAGAACGTCGTTCATCCAGCCCATATTCCACTTGAAGCCGAAACCGAGCCCTCCAGCATAGACCGGCTTGGACACCGCCGGCCAGGAAGTCGACTCCTCAGCGATCACCATCGCTCCGGGGTAATGCGCATATACTGCGGTGTTGAGCTGTTTGAGAAATTCTATCGCCTCCAGATTCTCTCGTCCACCATACGCATTCGGCACCCACTCGCCTTCCTTCCGCGAATAATCGAGATAGAGCATCGAGGCTACAGCATCGACCCTCAAGCCATCTATATGGTACCGTTCGAGCCAGAAGAGCGCGTTGGACAGCAAAAAGGAGCGGACCTCATCGCGACCGTAATTAAAAACCAGCGTCTGCCAATCTGGGTGCCAACCTTGACGCGGATCGAGATGTTCGTAGAGCCCAGTACCATCAAAACGTGCTAAACCGTGCGCATCGACCGGGAAGTGTCCGGGCACCCAGTCGAGAATAACCCCGATGGAGTGGCAATGACAATAATCGACGAAATAGGCAAAATCCTCCGGCGTGCCGAAACGCGCGCTCGGCGCATAATAGCCCGTTACCTGATAGCCCCAGGATCCGTCAAAGGGGTGTTCGGCCACCGACATCAGTTCGATATGCGTAAAGCCCAGTTGCTCGACATGCGCGACCAATTGATGCGCTAGCTCCCGGTAGTCGAGATAGGCCTCACCATTGCGTCGCCAAGACCCAGGGTGGACCTCGTAAATCGCCAGCGGCTCCATCGTCCATTCGCGTTCGTCCCGCTCCGTCATCCACGCTTCGTCACCCCAATGGAAATTATCGGTCCGGCAAAGGACCGAAGCGGTTTTCGACGGAACTTCCGCCGCGAAGGCGAAGGGATCGCTTTTGAGCAAGATGTCGCCCTCGCTGGCCAGTATTTCGAATTTATACACCGCACCTTCTGCCAAACCCGGAATGAAGATCTCCCAAAGCCCCGCCTCTCCCAACGGCCGCATGCAGTGTAGGCGGCCGTCCCAGTGATTGAAGTCACCGACGACACTAACCCTTGTAGCACTAGGGGCCCACACCGCGAAATACGCCCCATCTATTTCGTCGACGCGCCGCGGATGCGCGCCGAGTACATCGTAGGCGCGGTGGTGCGTGCCCTCATTGAAGAGATGTTGGTCCTTGGAAGCTAATTGCGGCCAGAAGGAATAGGGGTCGCGACAGCGGCTTTCTACGCCGAGATGGTCTACGATCTCTATCTCATAAGAGAAAAGTTCGCGTCGTTCGACGATACTCGCCTCGAAGATCCCTTCCGAGTGCGTCTTATTCGCCTCGTATGCCAGGCCTTCGCCGCCCCGCTCGAGGATGCGCACGGCCGCCGCATCGGGTAGGAATACGCGCACGAGGAGGCCTTCCGCTGTTGCATGCATTCCCAGAATGGAAAACACATCGCCGAGTTCCGCGCGCAATAGGGCTTGCGCTACTTGCGGTTCAAGCGTGGACTTCACTCGATGACCCGTCGTTCTCGTTAGCGCTATGGCCATGTTCGTGGTCCTGGTCTTGCTCGTGAACATGGCCGCGATCGTGCTCGTCGTCATGCCCGTGATTGTGCTCGTGATCCTCGTCTTCATCACCAGCGAAAATTTCACCCACAAACCCCCGTGGCCCGCGACGCAATAACGAAAAGGCAAAGAGTATACCAAGCCCCGCTAACGCGGCTTCACTCCATGCCCCATGGCCTTCGCCGGCACCCACCACGGGTGGCGGAGGCAGATCCAGCACCCCATTGACTCCATAACCCAATGCCACCGCCATCGCCATAATGCCCGCACCGAAACCTGCAGCCACCCGCGGCCCGTGCAGCCGCGCCAAAACGCCAAAGGTCGTCAGATTCGTCGCCGGCCCCGTCAGCAAAAAAGCCAGTGCCGCGCCGGGCGAGACCCCTTTAAAAATCAACACTGCCACCAGCGGTGTCGCCCCCGAAGCGCAGACATAGGTCGGAATCCCCAATAGCGCGAAAAACACCACCTCCACACTCGACGGAATCTTCGCCAGCCATTCTGCCGACAGAAACGGTGCCATCAAGGCCGCCGCCCCCACCCCCAATACGATCCACGGGGCGGTATCGTCCACCACTTCGCCAAACCCAGTGCGTAAACCCGCTACGATGCGCTCGGCCAACGAGCGTTGCTCGTCGCGCTCCTCTTTACCAAGTTTTCCGGCCAGCGCTGGCGCGACTAAGCGGCCAATACCCCAGCCGACCGCCAATGCCACCACGGCCGCGCAAACAATCCTCACAACGGTAAAGGTCCCCCCGAGCAAGGGCAGCGAAATCAGCACAGCATCCAGACTCAACTCGGGTGTCGCCACCAGGAAACTCATCGCCGCCGAAGCCGGAACCCCCTGCGCCACCAACGTCCTGTAAATGGGCACCACACCACAGGAGCAAATCGGCAGGGGCAACCCGAAACCGATACCGCGCAAAGACTGCGAGAAAGAATTGCCGCGACGCAACCATTGCAACGAGGCCTTGGGCATCAGCGCATGGACCAAACCGGCGCCGACATAGGCCAATAACAACGCCGGTGCACTTTCCAACGCCAGATCGACGAACATCCGGGCGGCGGCCTGCCCTTCCACACCAAATAGATCCGCCGTCAAGGCCCAAAGGAAAAACAACCCCACCAACGCACCGATTCCCGCGTGGCGACGTGCTGTTTGCGGTGTCGAGGCGGATTCCTCAATCGGATAGGAACGATGCACCACTACATGCAACAGGGAACCGGCGACCAACGCCTGAAATAGCCCCAAACCCTGGTTGGCCAAACCACCCACGGCCGCCTCCCCCAAGGCGAAACCCGCCAGTGTAGCACCGCCGATCAGCGCCAAAAGCCCCAAAGCTTTGGGTAAACCATAAGCCGGGCGCAGCAAGAACCACACCGCAAGCCCAACCGGCAGACGGTGCAGTAAAATCGCCATGGGCAACATATGGTGGTCGTGGTCGCCGCCGGCATGCCCGAGGGCCAAACCGTCCATAAAACCGTGCAATCCGATCCCCATCAGCGCCAATAACAAAGCGACCGCATGCGCCTGACGAGCCAGGCCGCGCAAACGATGCTCGATCAGTCCAGGCCCCAACAACCCCGCCAACAACGCCAGAATGCTCCACCAACCGGCCAATTCATAACTCTCGGGGACGATATGCAAAAAAACCACCCCCCCCATAGTCACATAGACAAAGCCATCCAAAGCCGCCAGCATGGTGCCCCTAATACGGGCTAACTGATGCAAAACGGGCCCCACTGCCAGAGCCAAGAGGCTTATCGCGAGTAAATGAAAATTGGAGTCAAACATCTGCAAGAACATAGGTCAATTTACCAAAATTAGAAATGCCGGCGACGAGTGACCGCCCTTGCCCAGAATTAACCCCTTAGCTATTCTCTTTTCAGGAGTTTTCCATACCAATCCACAGTAGACTATTGGCAAAAAAGACGACCACTTCTGGCTGGGGCCTCTATCCCAGAGTCGACGCCTCTGTTCGACGCGCCCACTATCGCCGCGATCTGAGGACCGACGACGAGACCTCGGTCCTGCCTCAAGGCAGCTGCCGTTCCTATGGCGATGCCTGTCTGCACGATCACGTAGTCTCCACACTGCCGCTCAAGCACCTGCTCGATTTCGATCCAGAGCAAGGGTTGCTGCGCGCCGAGGCCGGCGTCACCATTGAAGACCTTATCCGCTTCGCAGTACCGCGCGGTTTTTTCCCGCCGGTTACTCCGGGTACCAAGTTCCCCACGCTTGGCGGCTGTATCGCCGCTGACGTACACGGCAAAAACCACCATGCCGATGGTTCGATCGCGGGCTTTGTCGAGGATTTAGAAATGGTGCTAGCCGACGGCTCGCAGGTGCATTGCTCGCGCCACCGGCTGCCGGATCTGTTTTGGGCGACCCTCGGCGGCATGGGCTTGACCGGCTTCGTCTACGCGGCCACCTTGCGTCTCAAGAAAATATCCTCGGCCTATATCCAACAGCGCTCGATCAAAACCGCCAACTTCGCCGAGACCTGTCGTATCTTTGCCGAGACTCAACAGCAATGCACCTATTCGGTGGCCTGGATCGATTCCCTGAAGAAGGGGCGACAATTGGGACGCGGCCTGATCTTGCTCGGCGAACATGCCCCAGCAGACCAGATAAAAAAGAAAGAACTCTTCCCCCTGCACGCAGGTAGTCGCCTCGACGTGCCTTTTTTCTTCCCCGACTTTGCGCTTAACACTTGGTCTATGCGGGCTTTTAACACTCTGTACTACCACCACCAGTGGAGCCACTCATCGACTACAACGATCCATTATAACCCGTATTTCTATCCCCTCGACATGGTCCATCGCTGGAACCGCATCTACGGCCGTAAGGGGTTTTTGCAATACCAGGTCGTCGTGCCCTTCGCCGACGGCGAAGAGATCATGGCCGATGTATTGGGGCGCATAGTTCATCGCGGTATTCCCTCGCTATTGACCGTGCTCAAAACCTTGGGACCGGCGAATGAGGGCTTGCTCTCCTTCCCGATAGCCGGCTACACCCTAGCACTCGATATCCCGTTCAGGAATACCGACATCATGCCCTTTCTGCGCGAATTAAACAAAAGCATCGTCGACGCAAAAGGCCGCGTCTACCTGGCCAAAGACGCCATTTTAGAGAAAGAGGATTTTGCCGCGATGTATCCGAAACTCGAAGAATTCAAACGAGTCAAACGGCTTTACGACCCCGAACACCGCTTTCGCTCACGCCAATCCGACCGCCTGGGGATCACTTGAGAGCTTTAGTTCTCGGCGCGAAATCTGCAATCGCACAAGCCATCGTCGAACGGCTCGATGGATACGATTTCGCACTAGCCGCCCGCGATAGCGAGGAATTGGCGCCCTTTGCCGCCGACCTGCGGCTCAAGCGCTCGTGCGCCGTCGAGCTCATTGAGTTCGACGCGCTCGATACGGACGCACTCGAACGTTTTCCGCACAAGGTACACGACCAGTGCGGTCCGTTCGACTTGGTCGTCTTAGTCTTCGGTTATTTGGGGGATCAGCGAGCGGCCGAGCGAGATACGACGGCCATGGCCAGGAGCCTCAATGTCAACTTCACCGGTGCCGCCATCGCCCTCTCGCACCTGGCCAATTATCTCGAAGAGAGCGGCAAAGCAGGCGGCATCATCGGCATCTGCTCGGTAGCCGGCGACCGCGGTCGTCAGAGTAATTATCTCTACGGGGCCGCCAAGGGCGGACTGGCGATCTTTCTACAGGGTTTACGCAACCGACTCGCGAGCACGCCAGTGCACGTCCTTACCGTCAAACCTGGTTTTGTCGACACGCCAATGACCCAGGACCTCGATGGACTCTTCCTAGTCGCCTCACCCGCCAAAGTCGCTGACGATATTGTTCGCGCCTATAAAAAGAAGAAAGACGTGCTCTACACCCCGTTCTTCTGGCGTTGGATTATGCTCATCATCAAACTCGTTCCCGAGCGCGTTTTCAAAAAACTGAAGCTCTAAACCGCCCTAACGCTGCAATCCGGCGAATACCCGAATAAAAAGCAGGGAATTGGAATTGGTTTCGGCCTCGAATGCGCGCCGATCCCAGCGGAAGCCGGCGTTCATCGTCAACGCATATCCGAGATAGGACGAGCGATTGGTCAACTGCAGCGCCAACACCGTCCCCGTAAAGTCATCGATATAACCGGGGGGCACGATCTCGGGCTTATCTTCCAGATTCGCAAAGACGTTAAATTCGACGCCATATTCTATAAAAGTCGTCGGCAGGATGTAAAATTTCGAAGTCAGCATGAAAAATTGCGACCACTCTTTGACCGGACTCTCCCCGACCACCTGCGGATCGACCTTGCGAAATATAGATTTCCAGCGCGGCCAGAAGGTCACCCTCTCCGACAAGGGCATGGGATAGTCTACCTTATTGATAAGGCCGAAGAACAAGCGATTATCCCGCGTTGCAGCGGCGTCTCCACGCTGTTTGTACCAGTCGTATTTTACCTTGTTGTAGATATTGAGGTTTTTCAAGGCCAGATAGTCGAAAGTCAAATACCCAGTATTGACAAAGGCGTCTTCGGTTTCTAGTGGGTCGACTATTTCGCGAAAACCATTCGGATCGACCCAAATGATCGCATTGTCCTGAATATCGTCTTGCACGAAGCGGGCATATTGGTAAAAACGCGCCTCGGCCCATGGCCAGTTCCAATGGCCGGTGGCGATCGCATAGGTCTGGTTGGCCTCGCGCTTACTGCTGATTTCCCCAAGCCCGGCCCGACCGACGGTCAGTTTGAGGTTCTCGGTCAGATACATGCCGCCATAGGCGTTGTAACCACCGCGGTCCTGTCGATAGGGAAAATCGGCGAGATTGTCGTTTTCGAAGCGGTCGACGATCCCGTTGTTGTTCATATCGACGCCGAAGAGAAACTCCGGCGAATCGACATTATAGCGCAGGAAAGGTTCGGCGAAATCCGGCATGCTATTGTCGTTCTGGTTAAAATCCGATATAAAATCGCTATTCTCGTCGTAGCCGGGAAAGACCTGGGGGTCGGGCAGACCGCCGGTGCCGAACTTCGTCGTACCAAAGAGAAAATCGCCGTTTTGCCACAATCGCTTCCAATCTGGGAAGCGGTCCTGGTCGTCGTTGTCATCGATGGCTTCGAACGAATAGCGTTCGGGATCCTCGTAGTCAATAAAACCGCGCGTATCGGTGATAAATGCCTGGGTCGAATACTCCGGCTCGAGGCGATAGACCTCACCGTAAACGAAATACGGGTAGGCGTCCTGCGAGGCCGTGACATAATAGGCCACCCCCTCGTCCTGGGCGACTTTGTGATCGCGAAAATTCTGATTGGGGAAACGGCGATAGTTACGAGTGATCGCCCATTCCGAACGAAGATTAAAGCCCTGGAAGTCCTCGACGTCAAAATTGACACCGAGAATATCCTTGCCGGTCGGCAGCCCGTACTTGAAGCGGACAAAGCTCATATTCGAGCCGTCGCTGACATTGCCGTGCGTGCGTTCGACCAGCAAAAATACCGGTTCGTCCTGGCTGTTGATCTGTAGATTTGAGGTCACTTCGATCTTGTAATCGTTGGCGATGACCAATTCGAATTCTATTTCCCGCACATCCTGGAAAGACACAGCATCCTCACCGAGCTGCACGGCGAAGTCGGAGATGATATTATAAGTCAGCTCAATGCTCTCGGCCCCATCGGCCTCCAGCAACCCAGAGCGACGAACACCACCGCGCACGGTCGGCACAATTTCGGGGTGTTCGACCCCATTGAGGAAGATCCGCTCGGAGAACAATTGCGCCCCGCCCTTGCCGTCCTCGGGGCTGTCGTCGGACAGGCGTAAAACAATCGTTTCGACGTGGCCGCCGTTTTGGTCCTCGGTAAGCACGCCCTTGACCGAGTTGTTGCCCAGACGTCGGCTCGAGGCGAAGTTGGCGATATTGATATAGCTGAAACCCAAACGCGAAAAATCACCGAGGCTCGCCGTAGCGTGCAAGCCGTAGAGATTGGTCACATCACTGAGATTCTGCCCGCCCGAGTTTTCGCTGGCAATCACGGTGCCCGGTGAGGCCAACCGGGAGGCTATCAGGGTCGCAGCAAAACGGTCAGAGGCAAAATCCCACTGCAAACCATTGAAGGCCGGTTTGCGAAATGTCAGCGGCGTCAGCGTGGTAGAGATCGCGTCGCCGATGGTCAGCGCGGAATAAAACTGCCCCTTGGACATCGACGAGACGACCAAATTGCGGAACCATCCAGAGAATTTAGGGGCCTTGCGCACTGAAGTACCCGCCGAGGTCGGACTGTTGGCGGTCCAACTGTAGATCTCAAAACCGCGCGTAACGTAGTTGCCGTATATGTCGTATGTGCGAAAGCCTTCTAACTTCTCTGAGACGTAGCGCTCGTAATTTTCTTCGGCGTAGTTGCTGTATTCGTCTCCCGTCCAGCGGTAGAACTGATACAAGCTCTGCGAATGCTGCCATTTTCGCTGGGTCGGCGTCAGCGCCATCTCATAGACCTGCACGCCACGCGGCTCCCTGCCAGAGGCCAAACCGAGCTGTTGCGTCGAAGCGATTTCGACGAGGAGCAAGCTACTTACAAATAAATAAATAATTATTTTCATATGCGACATGTCGCCTTATGCCCGCTCGGGCAAATTATTGTATTAGCTATAGTTGGGCTATAATATTTAAAAAAAACTTTACAACCGCAACCCCAACGCCAGTTAATCAACAATTGTGGGAGTCGGCACCGCATCAGGCAGCCGCACCTTGCCCGCCTCCAGCACTTCCCCAACTTCGCCGCGCAATCGTTCTTTCAGCGTCGTATAACGACGGGCGACCTCATCGTTTTCAATGGCCAGCTTCAGTGCTTTTTTTGTACCGACGATAACGACCATCTTCTTGGCCCTTGTAATCGCGGTATAGAGCAGGTTGCGCTGCAGCATCACATAGTGCTGGGTAGTCAACGGCAAGACCACCACGGGGAATTCAGAGCCTTGAGAGCGATGCGTGCTGATCGCATAAGCCAGCATCAATTCGTCGAGATCCGCCTGATCGTATTCTACGACATCATCGAACTGCACCCAAAGCACCTGTTTCTCCGCGTCGAGCCGATCGATGATGCCCATATCGCCGTTAAAAACGCCCTTATCGTAATTATTCTTGATCTGCATGACCTTATCACCGACCCGCAACTCGTTGCCGCGATGGCTATAGGGCCGTCCTTCCGGGTTAAGGCGCTGTTGCAAACGCTGGTTCAGATTGAGCGCCCCGGTCTCCCCCCGATACATCGGCGAGAGCACTTGGATATCGCGCAATGGATCCCAGCCACCATGGCGAGGCAACCGCGCGGCGCAAAGATCCTCCACCAACTCAACCACCCGCCCGGGCTCCGCCGCTTCGATAAAATAGAAATCCGACGAGCTGCTATTGTCGATTATAGGCATTTGGCCGTCGTTGATTCGGTGCGCATTGTGCACGATATGGCTTTCTTCGGCCTGGCGGAAAATCTGCGTCAAGCGCACCACCGGCACTTCGCCCGAATCGATGATATCCCGCAACACATTGCCCGGGCCGACAGAGGGTAATTGGTCCACGTCACCGACGAGTATCAACCGGGCCATATCGGGCAGGGCCCGCAATAGCGCGTTCATCAGCGCCACGTCGATCATCGAAGCCTCATCGACAATCAGTGCGTCGATTTCGAGACGATCGTCACGCCCTTTTTTGAACTGCCGCTCGGCCGGTTGGAATTCCAGCATGCGATGGATTGTCTTGGCTTCGCGCCCGCTCGCCTCGCTCAGACGCTTGGACGCACGGCCCGTGGGCGAGCAAAGCGCGACCTTCTGTCCGCCTTCTTCCAAGAGGTGCAGAATTCGCCGAGTCACCGTCGTCTTGCCCGTGCCCGGCCCCCCCGTCAGCACCATGACCTTACTAGTCGCGACGAGGGCGACCGCTTGCTTTTGCGTCGGCGCCAATTCCAACCCGTCCTCTTCCTCCTCCCCGATCGGCAAGACCTCCGCAGCGTCTTGCATCAACCGCTTGAGCGACGAGGTCGTGCCGACCTCAGAACGGTGCAGCGGCGGCAGATAATAGTGCAGGTCCTCCGTCACCACCCCGTCATCAGCGCGCAAAGCCTCTAAGGCCGGCGGCAACAACTCGGCGCTGATTTCGAGAATCTCTTTAGCCCGTTCCATCATTTCGACCGCTGGCAGATAAACATGGCCATCATCAGCGGCTTGATCCAACAAATAGCGGATACCGGCCTGGACCCGCTCCGGCGCCTCGTGCCCCAAACCCAACTCCTGCGCGATACGATCGGCAATGCGAAAGCCAATACCGGAAATTTCCCGCTCGAGGCGATAGGGATTGCTACGGACCTTCTGGATGGATTCCTGACCGTATTGCTTGAATATTTTGACCGCATAACCCGTAGTGATCCCATGCGATTGCAGAAAAACCATCACATCCTTAATCTGTCGCTGATCTCCCCACGCTTCGGCGATAAGCTCAACCCGCTTCTTGCCCAATCTAGGCACTTCGGCGAGCCGCTGCGGATCGGCATCGATGATTTCCAGCGTCTCCGCACCAAAATGCGCGACAATGCGCTTGGCCGACACCGCGCCAACTCCCTTAATCAAACCCGATCCCAGATATTTCTGAATCCCCTCCAAGGTCGAGGGATAAACCGGCTTGTAATTTTCTACTTTAAATTGTTTGCCGTATTTGGGGTGATTCGCCCACTCGCCCTCCACCTCGACACTTTCCCCCTCCTGAATCGAGGCAATCGCGCCGACAATCGTAACCAAGTCCCGCTCACCCTCTACGGCCAAACGGGCAATAGTATAGCCGTTTTCCGGGTTGTGGTAGGTTACTCGCTCTATAGAGCCTTTATAAGACTGATTCATTGAATTATTTATTTATCGCCTACAGCAATTCGAAAACATGAAATAACAACGCCGGAATTGCGATTCCCAACACCATTCCAACACCGACCTGCGCCGGGGTATGCACCCGCAAATAGAGCCGTGCCCAAGCAATAGCCGGTAAGGCCAATAAAAAAGGGAGCGCCACTTCGCCTGCGGTTACCAACAATATGCAAGCGGTTGCGCCAACGCCAGCGGCATGAATACTGATTTTCCAATAGCGATTGATCAGCCAGACCAATAAGGTGCAAAAGACAAAGGTCCCGGCGGTGAGCAGTACCATCAGCCCTGCGCCTAACCAGTAGAGAATTGCCCATCCAACCGCATAACACAGCCCGCCTGACATTAAAAGGATTGCTCGTTCGTCGCGATCGTCCGGATAGACTTGGTCTAAATACCGCCAACGCACCAATATCAACAGCACTCCCCCCGGGAGCAGGGCAAAGATACCCATCGCCACAAACCCAATAAACCAATCATCGAACCAACCCTCAACCGCAAATACCAATAAAGCAAGTAAGGCCGGATTGAGCAGGTGAGAGAGCAGAAGCGCAATCTTTCCCATAGAGCTTCTTATTGATGTAATAGGTGAAAAAACATTGAATGCAGCAATTTACACCTTTTTTCTAAAGGTATGCGAGATAGAGGTCGATAGTATATTTAGAGATACCAAGTAATACTTTATTATTTTTAAATAAGCCAAATAGTATCATTTTAATTATTCGACCACTTTATGTTCATAAGTACTTAAAAAACAATAAACTATAGCCAATTACTGGACAAAAAGATGTCTTCCTCAAGCCGATCGACTTGTCCAGCCACTCGCCTTTCACCTTTCCCGGGCTGTAAGGCGGGGGATTTCTTAACCAAAGGAGGTCGTCTCAATTAAGTCCCGCCGAGGAGGGACGAAACAACAAAAACAAGCATAAGATAAATAATAATAACTACATAGAAATTATTCAAGGACGAACGGACAGGAAACAAGGAGGTTTCTAATGCCATTACGTATAAATAATAATATTGCGGCTATGAACTCGCGCAGGCGCCTCAATGCCAACAATCGGGACTTAAGCACCCGATTGGAACGCTTGTCTTCGGGGCTCCGCGTGAACAGGGCTTCAGATGATGCCGCAGGCCTCTCAGTACGAGAGGGCATGCGGGCTGAAATCAGTGGTTTGAAGATGAACGTGCTCAATGCCGAGCAAGGTTCAAACTTGCTACAGGTCGCGGAAGGTTCGCTCAACGAGATCAACGCGATGTTGATCCGGATGCGGGAACTGTCCGTGCAGTCATCTTCAAGCACGGTCAACGACCAGAACCGCGAGGCGATCCAAGCGGAGTACACCCAGCTCACCAACGAAATCGACCGGATTGCCCTGTCGACGACGTATAATGACCAGGTGCTGCTAACCGGCTACGGCAACAATGTAGATACCGCTTCGACGGCGCTGACCAACAGTAACACCACTGGTGTCACCAATCTCAAGATCTCGGGCGCATCGACGGGAACTTATAGCTTCATCGACGGTGGCACCGACGGCAATATCACCTTGGGCAACGGCACGGTGACGCAGACGATCCGCGTCGCCACCCTGCTCGACGGCAACGACGTGGCGACCGGTACCAGCGCGGTAGCCAATTTCGATCGCCTAGGCATCCAGGTGACACTGGCAGGCTCTGGTGTTTCCAATGCCACGGGTTCGTATACCGATGGCGGGCTGGATACCGAGACCATCGTCGTCAACAGCGGCACCGGCGGTTCGTTCCAGGTCGGTCCCGACGACGGTGTCAACAACCGCATTGAAGTGTCGATCGCCGATATGCGGGCGTCGGGCACATTGCTCAACCTAAACACGACGTCGGTCGCGACGATGACTTCGTCGCGTGCATCGATCACTACGATCGACGAGGCCATCTCCAAAGTCTCCGGCCAACGCGGTGACTTGGGTGCCTTTCAGAACCGTCTGGCGTTCACGATCTCCTTCACGGAAAACGAGATCGAGAACATCCAGAACAGTGAATCGTCGATCAGCGACGCAGATATTGCCGCAGAAGTCACGGCATTCACCCGCGCGCAGATCCTCTCGCAAGCCGCGACCTCCATGCTGGCCCAAGCCAACGTGGTACCGCAAACGGCGCTATCCCTGCTGCAGTAAGGGAAGTTCCACACTTAAAAAGGGGACGGGCTTTTGGCCCGTCCCCTTTTTATTTTTTCACCCATCTCTTGCCGCTGGCCTTACCTGGGTCAGGCGGCCCCTCCTCCCCCTCGAGCACGAAGCCGATAAAACGCTTCTGGCCCAAGGTCTTCAAATACTGGAGCAGGGAAACCTCGGCCTCCTTGCGATTGAGTTGGTATTTTTCACTGAGCAGTTCAATCATATCCCCCACCGAATTTCGGCCATTGCACATCTGCCAAACCTCAGTACCCACCTCATCAAGAGTGATCTTGCGCTCCTTGGGGATATAAAAAACCTTGGAGAGCAGTTTTACTTTCCAGGTCTCCTGGCGTTCAATAAAGACCTGTACTTCCCCGTTGTCATTATCTTCCCACCGCAGCGAATCATTGCGCGTCGGCCGCGACGCCAACATCGCGCCCCGACTCAGCTTCGGTCCTTTGTCCTGCGAAAAAATGGCCATCGACTACCTTGGTTACTAAGTCTGCCTCTGTACCCTTCTTGCGGTAGAGGTGTTCTACAATCGCGATCTTATCGGTGTTCGTATCATGCCAGACCCGAGCTAGCAGATACTGGCGCGGCCTGGGGTTGAGAAAAGGTAACGGGCGCAAAAGCTGCCGCCAACGACTGCGCGGACGTCCCTCGACCGCGAGTCCTGCGCCGCCGTGCACGTCGACGGCGGCGATATCGACCACCACGTCACGTAGCGTCTTCTTAAAAAATATCGGATACCAATTTTCAAGGGAAACCTCTTTGAGCAGAATTCGAGCCATGCTCAAGCGGTGCACCTTGAGGGTCTGCTTGTTACCGCCAGCGAAGTCGAGTTGGATATGGCCCGACTTGAGCGAGTGGCCCTCGAGCTTCAGGTCTGCCGGTGCCGAAAAGCGCAAACCGTAAATGCTCCAGACATAGGCATCTTCCCCTTCTTGGTCCACCAACGAGCGAAAAATAGCCTCCGCCTGCTCTTCCAAAGACTCGTCCCGCCTAGCCAGCACTCGCAATAAAACGACCCGGCCCTTCTCTAGGACGATCGCCAGATTATAGGCGCGGAAGTCCGCTTCCCAAGTGAAGACTTCGTATTCGCGGTCTCCGAGGAATTTCTTGTTTTTAAGGAAACGCGCCTGGCGCTGTACGGAAAAAGAAGCGCCGGCCTTATCGGCTTTTTTCTGCAAATTCGCCAAGTAGCGATCCACCAACTCGGTCAGGCGCAATGCCTCACCGCGCCCCTTGAGCCTACGCCACTCGATCTCCAAACGCACAATCTCGGCGTCGTCAAGGCGAGCATAGCCCTTCTCAAAATCGCCATCGACCCGCCCGAGGTTCCAATCCTCGGGCACTTCGAGTCGCAGGCCTTGCCAAACGAAATCTACGGTATTCTCCATATCAGAAGATCAATACCGAGACCGACTTCTGGATCAGAGCGACACCAACCGCCGCCATGCCCATCAGCGCCATACCGCAAGAAAAACCCACGGCCAGAATCGGGGAGAACTGCAGCCATTCTTTTCTGCCGTATTTATTCCAGAAGTAATAACGAGCCAGCAGCGCGCCGATAATCTCCGTGACCACGAAGTGCGGCAAGTGCGTCAACGAGCGTACAAAGCCAAAGATCAATAGGATAGGTAACCCCAAGATCGAGAGCAAAATAAAGCTCAATAGCCCAAAGCCGGCCCCGAAAGCAATCACTTCCGGTTTGATCGCCCGATAGAGCCAAGGTTCATCGGTCGAGTGCTGGATCCACGAACTGGTGAATAACGGATCGGTATCAACCTCGAAATAGAAGGACCATCCCGTAGGCATGGCCCGTCCGACCGTAACTTCCAGCGTCGGCCGGGGATTGCGTAGAATCGAGTCCATCGCTGGGCCAAGCGGCGTGATCTGTGGTAACCCCTGTCTTATTTCTTCATCACCCAATGGCACAACCCGCATAAAGCGATCGGAGGCGATGTCGGGTTCGTCCTGGTCGAAGTGAGAATAGAACACCTGCGTCGGCATCCAGGGGCCCACCTCGCCGCGCTTGCCACCGGAGTCCAGCCATTCGTCGCTAGCTAAACGCGTCCGCCAATACCACCACTCATTCTCGATCAGATTTGCCGGAGTCCATCTCGCCTTGTCATTGGCGACATCCAACTCGCTCTTCATCGTGCCGGTGATAAAGAGACACTGTTGATAGGCCCTCAGTCGCCAGATCAGTTGCGCATATGGGTAGGAAGCCGAAGGGATCGGTGCCAGTTTCCAGATATAGGAACCGTAGAGGAAACTGGTAAACAAAACGATCGGCACCATAAAAATCTCGGCGCGGATGATGCTGGTGAACTGAGTACCAGTCAATTCGATTTCGCGAAATTTCTGTGTCTGGGCGCCGTAGTTGCCTAGCGGAAACGGAATAAACCAGATATCTACGCCGCGATAACCCGAAAGAATAATCGTCGCTTCACGGACAAAGGGGATGTCTACCGTCTGCCCCACCATACCAACAAGACGCGCGTTCACAAAGGACTGGAAAGGCGTAAAGACAAAACCAAAGAAGATAAAAAACCAGATAAACTGTGAAATGCCCGGCAATAGCCAGGCGGCGATGCCGATCAAAGCCACCGTCGCCAGCGAGTAGAGTACCAATGCCAGCCAGATCGGAAAATCGCCTCGGCCCTCTGGCGTGGCGAAACTGCGTTCGACTCCGCCTTCCTTGCCGCCGTCTTTGGCATTGCGCACGCTCTGTACGACCTGGTAAACGCCGATGATGGCAATCGCAACAGTAGTACCAATACCGAAGCTCATCCAGAAATCGACATTATTTACGAAGAAGGTGTCGACGGTGCCCATGCCCTGGCGCCACAAGTTCAGATAGGGCTCCTCGCGCCAGGAAGGCGTCCAAGTATAGAGCACAGGATTGGCGATAGTGGCAACGACGACCCCTAGGAAAGTACCAACGACTCCCCAAAACGGCACAATCAGCCCAGTGAATATCGGTCCCAGATGGGCGGTAAAACCCAGTGGTGTAGCCGGGATGAAGTTACCTGTAACCTGGGTAAAATCGACAAAGGGAATAGGTATGAGCGTGATCGGCTCCGTCAGCATCGCACCAGTTATCGCCGGCAGAGCCACATAAATCGCGCCAAAGACCAGACCAATCATCGCACCGGCCGAAAAGACCCGCCAGCGCCACGTCTCCCCTCCCTGGGTCGTCTCCGCCAGAGCGGTGGCGCCTTGCGCGTTGACTGGAGCAAAGGGAAAGGGCAAGCGCTCGTAATCGGAACTGAGGCGAAAAAGCGCGTAGGACATGGTGAACCAGTTAACACGCCAGATGATCATGCCCAGTACTAATAGCACGATCGGCATCGCCCAGTCCGCATGCAGGAATGTGCGCGTAATAATGGCTTCGGAATCCGGCTGCGGGGCGACCCATGTCGGTATCAGTTTGGTGATACCGAACTGTTTTGCCGCCGGCGATTGCACCAAATACTGATTGTACAGCAGGCCTTCAAAGGCACCGGTCTCGGCGGCTATCAGCGAAGAAGCCACATAGAAGAGCACGTAGACTTCCTGGCGCTTCAAGGTCGAGAAAGAGCGTTTGGTGATCTCGGCGAAGAGGATAATCGTCACCCACTCAGCTGCCGCCCCCAACGAGCCACCGATCATCAGGCTCAAATACATATTACCCGGCACCATAATAAACGCGACGAAGAGCACGCCGAGAATGGCTTTGATCGTAAAGCCATCCTCAAACTTATCTGGGACCTGCATCAGGTCCCGATACTCTTCAATCTCCTGGTTCGGGTTTCGGTTTTTGCTTCCGAACACTCGCTATTTACCTCCGCTTGTCTTGTTGGGCCTCATGCTCATCCCGATACCTCGCTGCGCAACCCCTGCAATATTTCCGCGCCTTGCTCGCGATAATTGTCCTTGGCCTCCGCGTCGACGGTGCGCCAGATCAGAAACTGTTTTCGAATAACATTCATAAAACGCTGATTGACCCTACGCCACGAGGCATCTTCGCCGCTCAAACGTTTAATCTGTAGACCGACCGAGTAGATATTATGCTCATTTTCAGGCAGCGCGCGCACGGTTACGTGCTGACTGACGCCGAGATCAAAAGGGGCTAGCCAGATATTCATATCGATAAGATAGCCTTCGCCCTTTGGCATCTGTTCCCGACTGAGTTCGGCGCCGTCAGTATAGAAGGTCCCGATCGACTCCTCGCTATAGGAATCGAAATAGCCGATGAGAAATACGCTCAGGCCCAACACCTCATGCCCGCTGACGGTAAAGGGAAAGTCGAAATCCCACTGATCGCCGTCGGGCGGGGGCAGTTTCCATTTGCGGGTCACGTCCGGCACCGCCATCTGTGCGGCCTTCCGCGCAGGATAAATGGTAGAAAGCATAACCACAGCAATGACCAGCATGCAAGAGAGCACCGCAGCCACGGAGGAATAATTGAGTGTAAAACCGACCAAGAGATCCAACTCGATAAGCACTTTGGCCACCACTTGACCGCTGAGATAACCGGCCACCACCCCGAGCACCGAATAAACGCAGCTCTCGGCGATGAAGAGCCAAGATATATGGCCTGGCGCCAACCCCACTGAGGAATAGATCCCGATTTCACGAAAGCGCTCGTAAACACTGCCCATCATAGTATTGAGCACGATCAGCGAGGCGATTAACATCGGTATGAACAAGTTGCTCATACCGGAAAATGACATCAATCCCAACGAGGAATAGATCGAGACCTTTATGTATTCATCCCCCACCTCTTTGATACCGGCGAAGAGCGTTACGGCCAGGCGAGAAAGAAAGTCTTCGACCTCTGCGCGCACGTCGCTGCCTGGCGGGAAACGCACGGCCACCGATTGCAGCGGGTTGCCGCTGCCGACATTGCGCAAAGTATGATAGGGCACGATCAGCGTATTGGCCGGCTCGAGATGAACAAAGGGCTTGATAACGACCTTGGTATCCTCCAAGCCTTGTTTCTCGCGCTTCTCCTCCTCGGCGACTTCCTGCACTGCCTGCCCGCCGGTAACGGCGAAATCGGCCGGCGTCAAAATCTCGTCGTCGAGATCCTTGAGATCCTTCGCCCGCTTGGAGTCGAGCACGCCGATCACGGTGAATAAATCGCCGAAAACTCTGACCCTTGCCCGGCCGACATCGGCTAGGTCAATATTGAGGTGGCCCTCGGCAACCATTTCAATCGGAAGAATGCAGACTTTGTCCTCGCCCGGCTCAAACCAGCGCCCGGCGACCAACGCCTTGTCAAGACCGGTGACCTGCGTCTCTTCCGGGGCCAGCCCCAACACGCCCAACGCGTTATGCGCCCTGTCTCCGTACTTGATTTTGATATGGGCCTTGGACTTGTTGCTGTACCAACTGCGCGGTGCCACCGAAACGTCACCGCGGAAGTTGCTGCGAGCGTATTCAAGTACCGAATCCTCCATCGGATTCCAAGCTTTGCTGCGGATCAGGATCCCCTCGTAGAGTCCTTCATTGTCGCGGGTAATCTGATTAAAACGCATGTCGGTGCGAATCGAAGTGAAGGAAAGCACCGTGAAGGTCAACAGCAACAAGGTCATGAAGGTCAACAGCGTCCGGGTCTTGCGGCGCTTCATATTGGAAATGCCCAACTGAAAAGCCGTCAGCGAGGCCGAGGAACGGCTGACATCAGTATCGTGAATTACGGCCACCTCAGTGCGCAACTTTTTCATCTGCTCGTTGAAACGACCGGAGATAATCGACATGACCAGCAACGCCAGTGCGATAATCACGAAGGCCAGCAAAATCACAAAGGGATTGGAGAGTTGAAAGGCGGGGTGCACCAACCATAACACGCCCCAGATTACCATGAACACCCCAACAAAACCGATGATCTGGTTCTTGATCGTAACCGCAGAGAAAAGCAGTCGCTCGGTGAAAAAGGCGCAGGGAATCACCAAAGCCATAAAAAATATAATGCCCTGTACCACATCGTTCTGAGTTGATTTAACGTCCGGGTAAGCGCGCGATTCGAGCCCGAAGGCGGCGCGCGTATGACGGACAAAATCCCCCCAGCGCAACTCGGCACTCGCTACTTCGGCCAGATCCAGCTCGTCCTTGGCACGATAGTGCAAGTCGTTGAGACGCTGATTCTCGATGGAAAAGCTCTTGAGCTCCCGCATCCGCGACTCGTCGAGGTTCCACATATCATTGGCCGCGAGAAAGGTCGTGCGGGCGAACGAGGTATTCCGTGTAATGCTATACCCATCGCCATCGACCTTGTCCTTATCGGTAACATTGGTGGCGTTGAGCAATAACGAGCGAAAACCCAACAGACCCGCTCCGAAACCCATTTTAATGCGTGAACCGGGCCGGGCGAAGAGCACGCCTACCGGTTCGTTCTGCGCTGAAGGCCCCTCGCCGATAGTGTAGCCGTATTCCACCGGGGCGCCATTGGTCTCATCGAAGACCTGCACATTGGACAACTTGGTCAGGTAACGCGGGTCGACAATATCGTAAAAGTTATACGCTTCACAGGGAAAGAGGATCACCATCCACTCCTTGTCGCGCCAGTCCATCGCGACTTTCATCGGATAGGCCTCGTCGCCCTGCACGCCGCGATCGGGAGCATAGGTAATACGACCGGTGATCGGGTCCATATAATAGCCCTCGATCTGGACATTATTGACCCGCACCCGATTGACAAAGAAGCTGCCCTTCTCGTCGACGATCTCGTAGTATTCCCCGCGCACGCCCTTATACGACTTCTTTTTGCCATTGCGCACCACCGCGACCGCATCGGCTCGAGGCAGGTCGGGAACGATACTGCGGCGGGGAAAGACCATCGTCTGCCCCCTTAGTGAACGCAGGTTATCGCGCAGGCGCATCTTGAAGTCGGGAAAGAGTTCGGGATCCTCAAAGGCCATGTGGAACATACCCGCCAACACCCGAATCTGCTTGGCGAGGTTGTCGTAATTAACCTTATCAGATCGGTCGAGAGGCGTGTCGACAAGGAAACGCGCGTCGTTGACGGTGACAAAGGCCAGTGCCGGCGTGCCCGTAGCTAGGACCAACTCGCTGTTGACCGATATTTCACCGGGTACGAAGGTCTGCCAACTCATACCCCCTTCAGGGCTGATGCCGTTGACGAGAACGTCGCGGCGCAGATAACCCAACTCGCGACTGATCTTGCGCGCATAGGTCATAAAGTTCTTGCCGAAGGGCGCAAAGTAGCGCTTGTAGTAAAAACTGCTATTGCTGTTCCAGATGCCTAACTCATCGGTCTGCGACGAAAGGTCGAGGCTAATGAAAAGCTTGACGGCAAGCGAATCGACCTTCGGATCGACCCAATCCTTATACAAGGCCAGTCGCAAGTCTTCGTCGTCGCGTAACTCCTCTATGAGTTCACCCCGGTTGGCAAAACGCTGGTCGGCGAATACCAACTGACCGCTTTCCTTGCGCAGTAGCCCCTCGGCGAGGGCGGCATCGGCGATGCGGACGACCAGCGTAGTATCCCCCTCGACTATGTTGCGGACCAGGGCCTCTTTACCGGTAAATTCATCTTCGCCGACCGCGTAGCTGACCCCGTCCTTCTGGATCAGATCGCGGGCGAGCGCCGCTTCGACCACCCTGCGCACGAGCATGTGGTCTACAAAGGGATCTTCCTTACGCAAATAACGCTGAATAAAATCGTCGACACCGCGCATACCCAAATGATGGGCGGATGTTGCCAGGAATACGACCGTCCGCGCCGGCGGATGTTCGCGAAAATAGCGCGCCAACTCGAATAAGGCCGTAATACTGGAAGCCTGCTCCGCACCTGGTGCAAGAGCCGGCACAACCGACATCGCGTCGTAATAGCCCTCCAGGACGATCACGTCCTCTTTCATCAGTGGATCGTAACCGGGAATCGAACCGAGGATATTCCAAGCGGGGCGCCGTTCCCAATCCATGCGGTATTCGAGATGGACCGCGAGTTCACCAGCCGCCACCAGCCCGTCGCGCAGGAGCTCCCCATCGAGGCGACTAACCCAAAACCTGGGCATATCGAGCGGCATGCTGAGGAATTTCTTTTCACCTTCGAGATATACGGTGGAGTCTGGTTCGATAAACACGATGGCCGCGGCGCCGAGATAAGAGGCATTGAGCCAGGCATCACCCGAATTGAAGTCCATCAGGACCACGGCGCCATCAACGACTTTGCCGTCCATATCCGAGTACTCGCCCGTCCCCCCGTCGATCAGCCGGCCGGTCATTCCGCCATCGGGCAATGTCGAAGTCTTGACCAAATTGGGCCACAGACCGTGCAGTTCTAGTTGTTCGCCGCTTGTTTCTATACGCAGAAACCCGCCCTTGTCCATTGGGATCGAGACATCGTACTCGTGCACGGTAATATCGTCGAGACCAACCGCGTTAAAGCGCTCCTGCACGTATTTCGCCGCCTGGTCGGCTCCGGGATAGCCCGCGACCCTGGAGCCCAAATTGGCAAAATAGTCCATGGTCTGTTGCACTCGCCCGACCGGAGCCGTCTGCGCCAATTCCTCAAAGTCCACAGCGGCGCTGGCCGGCGCCGTTCCAGCCAGCACTAACGCCAGCACCGTCCATATAGCCAACATCGGCATAAGAGCGCCTTTCTCAGATCCAGAATACCACATTGTCGGTCATACCCATGAAAAAGTCGATGATCAACCAGATTCCCGCGATGGAAAACTGGCCGAGAATCAGCCCCAAAAAAATGGTCGGGGCCGGCGAAAAAGCCCGGGGCCGCCGTATTTTATCGCCAATAACTTAATCAGCCAAACCAAAAAAATACTAAACCACAATTGATCCATAAGCCACACCGCGCCAATCGGATAACCGATGGGGTGCAAAGGCCACCACAGCAGCGTATGACGCGCCAATACGAGCAAGGCCATGATCCCGCCACCTATGAAAGTGTGGACCCAGCCGCTAATATTCGGCACGGTCGGCGCGTTCAGCTTGGTGGTAATATAATCAAAAGGCGCACGAGTTCCACCACCAAAGAACCAACCATTGAGATTTATGCCCCCATATTCGTAAGCCAAGTGCAGAATCATGGCGACGGAACCGAGCAAACTGATAAAGATCGCCAATAGCATACACCAAAAAAGCGGACGCAAACGCTGCCCTAACTCTTCTCCGAGCTTGAGCCCGTGGGCACACGAGGCCATGACAAAAGTACGGATGTCGGCTGCCCACACGTAGGTATAGGCCATGCCCACCAACCCCGCGGGGCCAATAACCGTGGAACCGACCGCCGAAACCAGGACAAACGATGAAATCATGGGCCCCACCGCCGCCGCCACACCGCCCTCTACCACTACTCGGGTCAAACCGACGAAGATAAGAAGCGCCATTAGCAAGGTAAAAAATGCCGCCCACAGCGGCAATCCGGCCTGCCACAGCCATAAAGTCATCACCGCCACGCCGCCAAGACAAATAAAAACTGCGGCGCGATACGAAAGCATCTCCCCGCTATCATCAACACTGTCGTCGCCCTTGAACGCCTTGCGCACCACATCGCCGAGATGCTCGCGACCGACCCAGAGTCCGAAGAACACCAACACCATCAATGCCCCCTGCCCCTGATGAGCGAGAATCGGTTCGCTGACCGCACCGTAAATGCCCAGTTTTTCAGTGCTACCAACCCCCAGCACGCTCAACCCGCCCCGGATCAACTTGGCGATCGTATTGAAGAACCACAGGCTAAAAGCGATATCCAGATTGATCAGATAGGAAAAGCCGATCATCGGGAAACTGAGGCGAAAAATTAGCCCGACCGCATTACGGAAAATAGGCACCGACGAAACGATTGCATCGCCGGTATATAATTGAGATAGGCGTGCAGGGCGTTGCAACTGCTGACGAAGACAGGTAAGATGAAACCAGCCCACATGATCGGGTTCTTAAAAAAGGGGCCCAAAGCCTCTCCCCGCTTGTTCTCGACCATCTGCAAAGGCACTTCACAAGCGGGTAGATCAACCGCTCCCTGTCCACCCACTGTCGGCGCAGAATCACCATTGAAGAAATCATCACCAAATAGAGGGCGATAATCAGCACGGCCCAATAACACAGCGGTTCGACCCAAGCCTCCCAAGGCACGCCGACGCCGCTCGGAGCGCCTTCGAAGAACCACTTCACCGCATTGGGGTCTTGCGGCACCATCCACTGCGGAAGATGCGGCAAAATGTGCAATCCCCATTCATTCTCCGGCGTGGCAAAATACTGTGCCCCGGTAATGATCGTCAGTAAATACTCGCTAAGCCCCATCGTCGGAATCGCAGAGGCCACGATCATCATAATGTAGACGACGATGAGTTCACGGCGCCCGAGCGCCAATGAGGTGGCAAAGCGACGCAAGAGGGCATTAAAAAAACCGGTCAGCAGGAAAAAGAGGAATAAAGCCCTCGCCGTGCTAAAGTCAATCGACAAATACGAGCCGCGGATGACCATATTGCCGTAGGGGGATCCAATCGCGATACACAGCGATGCTAAGCCGCCTGTGACAATGGCTTTGGCACTGAAGACCGGTTCGGTGGGCAATCGATCTTCATACAT
>Ga0209362_1000782_pt1 | contig 26946 bp, 20 predicted proteins | sample SaaInlV_165m_DNA_FD_184680 | JGI IMG/M metagenome (GOLD analysis project Ga0209362, IMG submission 184680) | Marine microbial communities from expanding oxygen minimum zones in the Saanich Inlet - Saanich Inlet SI037_S3LV_110m_DNA (SPAdes)... | ecosystem: Environmental > Aquatic > Marine >... | reverse complement strand
CGGTGATCTTCGCCAAGGTTCCTCGGCCGGGAGAAGTCAAGACGCGCTTGGCTCGGACCATCGGCGCGGACCAGGCAGCTAAACTCGCGGAGGCATTTTTGCTCGATACCTACCAGTCGCTGGCCACCGTTCCCTGGACCCAGCCGGTGGTGGCGACCACTGGACCACTCGAGGGTGAGTTGTCCTCGATGGAGCAGTGGATTCAGGGTGATGGAGATCTCGGTGATCGCATCGAACGGATGGTCCATCGTGCCCTGGCCACCACCGATCAGGTCATCGTGCTGGGAGCCGATACTCCAGGCCTCCCTCTCGCATTACTGGAACAGGCGCGGGTCGCATTGCATGACGCAGACGCCGTGGTGGGCCCCGTCTGTGACGGAGGCTTCTATCTGCTGGGACTGCGACATTGTCCCGTAGGACTGCTAGAAGGGCTGCCCTGGAGCCAACCAAGTACCCGGATGGCACTATTGGAACGATTAGAGCAGTTTCAACTCGAGACTCACTCCATCGAGTCCTGGTTCGATGTCGACCATCTTGAGGATCTCGAACGCCTGATTCGAGCGATCGAGAGGGAACAGATCAGTGCTCCTGCGACCGCCGCCTTTCTGGCCCAGATGTACCGGTAACGGCGGTGGAAACAGTCGCAGGATCTTGGATGAAGGCTCAACTCCTGCGATACTATCAATCATGAGTTCACTCGATCCAGGATCGAATTCCTGAACCGGATCGTCCGTTGAATCCCCGTTTATAGTTGGTGGTGGTCGAGTTGAGGAGATGGAATTGAACTCAAGGTTGCATGAATCCGACTTTCACAGCCATCCGAGCGCACAGCACAGGTTGTGGTTCTCCCTGGGAGTGGCGATTCTGATTCTGTTTCCCAGTTGTGCCGCTCGAGATCATGACATCGCTGAACTGGAAGGAAATCGCATCCAGGGCGAGAAGATGGCCGAAGTCGATCGCTTTCGACGGGAGCAGTTAATCGATCCAGCATCTGCAGTGACCACTCAAGATGCCAGAGTGGTGCCCATCGAGGTGCCGGACATTCTTGACCTGGACTCCGCCATCCGCATCGCAACCCGCCATAGCCGATCGTTTCAATCGCAAAGAGAGTCATTTTTCCTCAGCGCATTGTCACTTGGGTTGACCAGGAGGGACTTCCTCCGTCCAGTCTTCAGTTCAACGGCGTCCTTTTCCGCCTCCGATGGAAGTGATCAGAACTATCAAGATGTGGCGGCCTTGTCCCTCGGTGGCAGCCAGATGCTGTTCCTGGGTGGAACACTCTCCTTCGCTACCAATGCGTCCTTGCTCAATTCGGATGACCCCCTGGCCGACAGCCAGACCTCCAATGTTTCGACGTCCTTATCGCTGACTCAACCGTTGCTTCGGGGTGCTGGGCACGATATTGCCTTCGAATCGTTGAACCAGGCGGAACGAAACCTGCTCTACAGAGCGAGGGACTTCGAATTGTTTCGGCAAGAATTTGTCATCCAGGTCACAGAGAAGTATTTCGGACTCATCAGCCAGCAGAAAAAGCTCGCCAACACTCGTGAGAATATCGAGGGACAGTTGTTTGCCTGGGAGCAAGCGAAAGCACTGTTTCGTCTCGGTCGCGGAAATAGCCTGGATGTGTTCCGTGCAGAGCAAGCACTGCTGGAAGCGCAGTCCAGTGGCCTCGATGCTGAACAGGCTTTCAGCCTCTCCATCGACCGGTTCAAGATCGATCTTGGTTTACCCACCAATGTGGAGTTTATTATTCAGGACGACTTCCCTCAGGTCACTCCTTTCCAGATGGACCTGGAAGGAGCGGTCGAGGCTGCACTCCACAACAGGCTCGACATCCGATCCACAAGAGATCAACTGGAAGATGCGGAGCGTGGACTCAACATCGCGACCAACTCACTATTGCCATCACTGGGGCTCTCTCTCGGATACTCTGCTGCAGCGGATCCAAAGTACCGCTTTTCAGATCTGACCATCGATGATTCGGATGATTATTCCGTGGGGCTTGTCATGGAGATTCCGCTCGATCGTCAGAGTCAGAGAAACAATTTTAGATCCGCAGAAATCTCGCTCGATCAGGCGCGGCGTGAACTGGACCGTCAGCGAGATGAAGTCATCCTCGAAGTGCGAGATTCCCTGAGAACGTTACAGCAGAGAAAAGCACAGATCGAACTGGGGCTGAAGAAGATCCAATCAGTGACCTTCAGTGTCGAGAAGGCGGAGATCGATCAATTGCGAGGAACAGGAACCAATAGAGATGTGGTCGAGGCTACCAATTCTCTGACCGATGCGAAAAATGGACAACTGGATCGAATCGTAGCCCATGAGATCCAACTGTTGAAACTTCAACAGCAGTTAGGGCTGCTCTTCGTGAATGAGGATGGATTGGTGGCAAGATGACGAACCGAACCAAGATGGCATTCGGAGCCGGAGGGCTGCTGCTGCTGATGATCCTGATCTGGACCTTCGGTGGTGGCGATGGAACCGATACCCCCAGTGGCGGAAGTACCCCGGTTCGTCGTGGCACTCTCAAAGTCACCCTGACCGAGCGTGGCACCCTCAAGACACGAAATGCAGTCCATATTCGCTCCGCGGTCAAGGGTCGTACGGCGATCGAATGGCTGATCGAAGAGGGGACAAGGGTCGAGACAGGGGACGTTGTTGTCGAACTCGAGAAAGAGGAGACGCAGCGCCGGATCGATGATCTTGAGGACAACCTGATCGGATTCGAGATCGAGTTGAACTCGTCTCGTACAGAAGTTGCGATTCAGACCGAGCAGAACAAGACGGACTCGGAAAAAGCACAGTTGGCACTGGAGGTGGCCCAGGTCGAACGTGAGAAGTTGATGGCAGGGGACATCCCGAAAGAGGAACGACGCCTGGACCTATCGATAGAGAAGGCCGAGTCGGAGCTCAGTCGCGCGGAGGGGCTGTGGGAAGACATGCCCCAGATGCTGGAGAAGGGGTTCGTCACCCAGGACGAGTTCGAACAGGAACGCATCAATCTGAAAGAAAAACGCGAAGGCCTGGTGACCGCCAAGCAAGAACGGGAACTGTACAAGGTGTTCGAGAAGCCACTCAGCTTGAAACAGAAACATGCTGCAGTTACTGAGGCTCAAAGGGGTGTCGAGCGAGTCGCCAAGCAGGCAGAAACGAAGATGGGAAGCCTACTGGTGAAAGTCAGCCAGGATGAGCGTCGCTTACAGGAGAGCCAGGAAGAGCTGGAGCGTGAACTGTACGATATCGAGCGTATGACCATCGTTGCTCCCAGCGGAGGCGTCGTCTTCTACGGCAATCCCGATCGCTCCTGGGAAGCAGAAGACATCAAGGTGGGAGAGAATGTCTATTTCAACCGAGTCATCTTGACCTTACCCGACCCTGCGGAAATGGCCGTGTCGATCAACGTTCACGAGGCCGATATCGACAAGATTGCCGAGGGGATGAGTGCCGTGACTCGTTCTGATGTGCAGAAAGATCGTGTTTTTCACGGTGAGGTCATCAAGATCGATTCCGTTGCCAATGCAGGGAATCGGCGCTGGGGAGATCAGATTCGACGCTTCAAGGTCGAGGTCAGCTTGCAGGGCAACGATCTTGAGTTGAAGCCAGGTACCTCGGCCGAGGTAGAGATTCATACTGCAGATCTGGAAGACATCCTGTACGTACCCCTTCAAGCGGTCCATGCAGCGGCGGGGAAATACTACTGCTTCCTCGATGGTGCCAGCGGCAGTGCGAGGACCGAAGTGACCGTGGGTAGATCCAACGACAGCTTTCTGGAGATCATCGATGGACTCGAAGAAGGCCAGCATGTCTTGCTTTACAAGCCAGATTCAGTAACAAACTCCGTTGTTGAAGAGAGTCCCTCGCCCCAGAGTTCTGGTGAGCGGGGTTCCAGGCCGAGGGGTGAATCGGGCAACGGTAACCGAGGTTCCCGAGGACGAGGGCCAACCTCTCCGTGAAAGCTCCCATCATCTCCTTGCAGGGAGTTCACAAGTATTACGGTGATTGCGAACCGAGACTCCACGTGCTCAAAGGTATCGATCTGGATGTCGCAGAGGGGGAGTATGTTTCGATCACGGGTACCTCCGGATCGGGAAAATCAACCCTGCTCAATTTGCTCGGGTGCCTCGATAACACCAGCAATGGTGCATATCTGCTCAATGGAAGAGATGTGTCTTTATACTCCGATGACGAGTTATCAAAAATCCGAAACGAGGACATCGGTTTCATCTTTCAGAGTTTCAACCTGATTCCGCAGTTGACGGTTTTCGAGAATGTGCAGGTACCGCTGCTCTATGGAGCCCGCTCGATTGCCGCCACAACCGATCTATGTCATGAGGTGATTGATTCAGTGGGTCTGAGTGACCGCAGCGAACATCGACCCACGCAACTGTCGGGTGGAGAATGTCAGCGAGTTGCCATCGCACGTGCTCTCATCAATGATCCGGTGCTGTTGCTGGCCGATGAACCGACAGGAAACCTTGATTCAACCACCGGTGAGGAAGTTCTGGCGCTGATCGATGATCTGCATCAACAGGGACGGTCGGTGGTGATGATCACGCATGATCCAGAAGTTGCAAATCGATCGCAGCGCAGGGTCGATTTGCGAGACGGAATCATCGTCGAGGAGGGAGCCGCATGATTTCGCAGAAGCATCTGGAACTGGTCCGCATGGGGTTGCGTAGCCTGGTCGGCTATCCGATGCGCACCGTGTTGACGATGCTCGGAGTTGTCTTCGGGGTGGGATCGGTGATCGCCATGCTGGCTCTGGGTGCTGGAGCCGAACGAGAACTGCTCAAGGAGATCGGTCGACTCGGAATTCAGAACATCATCATCAACTCGATCAAGCCGGAAGTACAGGACACTTCTAACCAGCGAAGCAACTGGATCAGCAGTTATGGGATTACCTTCAAGGACCACCGCCAGATCGTCGACACGATTCCAGGCATCGAAAAAGCATTGCCTGTTCACGTCAGCAAGAAAACGGTCTGGCAGGGTAGCAAGCGGGTGGAGGGGACACTCTACGCGGTCACCCCTGAGCATCTGGATATGTTCCAGCTCAATACATCGGTCGGAAGGAATCTGACCCATCTCGATGATGAGAAGTTGTCACGGGTTTGTGTGGTTCGGTCCGGGATGCTCAAGGAACTGGGGATATACCAGGATCCGATCGGCTTTGGGCTCAATATCGATAAGGAGACCTTCTACATCGTCGGAGTGCTCAAGGATGACTCGTTTCTCGGCTATGCCAGAAAGGCACTGTCGGTCGATGCCAAGAGCTCCGAGATCTATGTCCCTTACAGCAGTGCACTGAGACGACACGGTACACGGTCGATCACTCGCCGTAGCGGCTCCTCCGAGGCGACGGATGTTGAATTGAACCAGGTGGTCATCTCCGTGACAGACCTCGACCAGGTTCTGGTGACGGCAAGAATGCTCGGCAGTCTGCTCGAACGAAACCACCCCGAGAAGGACTACGAACTGGTGGTTCCGCTGGAGGTGCTATCACAGCGTCAGAAGACGCAGCAGGTCTTCAATATAGCTCTTGTTGCGATCGCCTCGATATCGCTGCTGGTCGGCGGAATTGGCATCGCCAACATCATGCTGGCCACGGTCACCGAGAGGACCAAGGAAATCGGTGTTCGCCGCGCCCTGGGTGCGCGAAGGCGCCACATCATCGCACAGTTCCTTACCGAGACGACCACGATATCGACGATCGGTGGTGGCGTCGGAGTTCTGGTAGGAATCGGGCTGGTCCAGGTGCTGACATTTTTCACCGGATGGAGTGCTGCCATCACCCTCTCGAGCGTCGCCCTTTCCCTCTCCATCTCGATGGCAGTGGGCATCGTCTCGGGGATCTATCCGGCCAGACGTGCTGCGGGTCTTGATCCCATCTCGGCGTTGCGCCACGAGTGACGCAACCAGGAGTGACGCACCATTGCGGATCGAGTACCGGATGAGTCAGGGGACTGATTCAAGGAGTGAGCGCAGCTCCCAGTGCAGTGACCGCAAGTGCTGTGGCAAGGATCGGATCGTCCTCCTTCATCAAGGTGCCAAGAGGATTGACGAAACTTCCATCCACTCTTTGTCGATCTGCCAGCAACTTCGTCATCGGCTGCAGCAATCGAGTTCCATCTCCGGAAGCGATGGCGACCTCTCCACGGATGGCGAGGTGATAGAAGAAGAGCACCTGTCCCCATCGATCCGGGTGGTCTTTGGGGATGCCGCCGGGGTGATCCAGGTCGGGGTGAGAATTGAGCCAGTCGATCGCGATGAGCACCCTGGGGTCATCCGGTTTCACTCCCGCCGCCAGCAGCGCCAGTAGCCCTTCGCTGGTGGCGGTGGCATAGGGCAAGTAGATGGTCCCCTCGCCCTCGGGCGCAGGGATGCTTTCGCCCTTGTTGGCTGCTTCCACCACGGAAGAGAAATAGAAGCCACCATCTCTTTGCATCCTCTTGAGGAACAATTGAGCCCTGGATGCGATTGCAGAATCGATGGCGTCCGCATCCCGCAGAGCTTCCAGAACATGGCGAGTATAGGAAATATCCACATGGCCAGGCGATCCACCCAGTGGCAGTGAGCCGCCGAATCCCCAGGCTCCGTGAACCGGATGTTCGCGACCAAATCCACGTTCCTGTGAAAACTGTTGAGACTGCAGGTATCGACAGATCCGATCGATCAACGGACGGTCTGCCGATTCGCCTGCGGCGACCAGGCAACGCAAGGCGAAGGCACTGGAATAGTTGGGATATTCAGCCACATCTGGATCGTTCAGTCCGACGATCCCATCGTCATTGACGCTGCTCCGGATGAATGCGATGGCGCGTGCCACATCGCCTGGATGTTGCTGGGCAAAATCGGGAGCCATCTCGAGCAGGGTGAAGAGCACAAAGGGCGTCAATGCCTGTCCCGAGCGGAGCAGGCCATGGGTCTCGGAATGCCAGCCACCATCCTCTGCTTGCTGCGCCCAGAGATAGTTGCATGCACGCTCGAGTAGTTGCTGGGGGGAAGTCACTTCGGGTGTGGGATCCGAAGTTGAACATCCCCCCAGAGAAATCACCAGCATGAGACTCAAGCAGTTACTGAAGACGCTCCAACCCATCGGTTACAGCTTTTCAGGAGGGCTCTGAGCATCGCGATTATTGAGGATGCGCAGCAACTCCTCGTCGCGGTCGGCGGTCAGGCACTGGACCACCGCTGCGGTACAGAAGACCGGGCTGGTGATGCAGTGGTGTCCGGTCCAACTGCCGTCGGAGATCTGGATCTTGGCCATCCGTGTGTGCATCTTCTGCTTCCACTTTGGCCACGCGTCACCCCCCTGGAGTACCAGGGACTCGCTGGTGAGCATGTAGCTGAGGAACTCCTCACCGCCATTATTGCCAAAGCCACTCAACATCTGTTCATTGTCGAGCAACTTGAGCTGAGCCCTGTTCTGGGCAAAGGCCCTGGTAAGGGTGGTGGCCTTCGATGCATCGATTCCGACCAATCTCAGGTTTTCTACGGTGCACTCGGCATCGGCTTCCAGTAACCCCTCTTTCTTCGCATTCTCGATGATCTGAAAAGCCGCTCCTGCTTCGCTGGCAGCAGCGCGTTGAGATCCGGCGAAGGCGTACAGTTCGATTCCTGCCGAGTCCTCTGCCGAGGCTCTGCCGGTTTCTGTGTTGAAGTTATCCTTCTGGTGCTCTCTGGCGCGGTCGAGCGCATCCATATCGACATTCTTGCCAGCAGCAACCGCCCATTCGAGTGCGGAACAACCCACCGATGACTGAAGCACTCCGGCCCAGGAACCACCTCCCCAGCTGCCGTCCTCTTTCTGGGACTTTTGCAACTTGACGAGGCACTTGTCGAGCGCCGCATCGACCTGTGGATGCAGGGGATCAGAGTCCGGGAGTTTGGGGAGGATGCGCGACAGGAATTGCAGCGTCATCGATGTGTCGATGAACTGACCCAGCTTCGATTGCGGCTGGGTACCCTGAAGTGTCGTGATGGTGGGCCCGTTGGCGTCCGATTCGTTGACGACGCGCACCAGATGCTCGCTGGCCCTGCGCAGGTGATTCTTGTACTTCCCCGATGTGGGATTACCACCGACTCGAAGCAGTGCCATCGCGGTGAAGGCTGTCGTTGCAGGATCGGTCTGGACCTTGTGGGGATCCCGGATCTGCTGGGATGAATGGGATCCAGCACCCCAACCACCACTTTCGTGCTGCGCGTTCGCCAGCCAGTCGAGCGCCTCGTCGATGAAGGGGGCCAACTCCTCCGTTGGCGCAACGATGCGCACCACGGCCACGGTGGTGGGATCTACGGTGGTGGGATCTACCGTGGTGGGATCTACCGTGGTGGGATCTACCGTGGTCACATCCGTGCCGGTGGTCCCATCGGTGGAGTCTGCGATCGGGGGGGTGCTGTTCCTGGCCGAATCGAGCAGCACCGTGACGCACCCCATCAGGAGAGCGAGCATCAGTGCCGTCAGTGAGGCGGGGAGCAATTTCATGGCATTTCCTTCCTTGTAGTCGGGCCGCTATCAGGGTTTCGCTGGTACAGCAGCAAGGTAGGGGCCAGAGCAGAGTACTCGGAAGATAATTTTCCCCAATCCCCGCAAGTGCAGTCGAGGCAGAGAGTTTGGCTCTCTGTTCCAGATAATGTTGCGGCTGTTGGGATGCAAGGAGAGTCGAGTTCAACCCGGATGGGCTGGAGACACCTCAGATGAGGCAGCCGCCAGTGGCCAGCCAGATCGGAGGAGCCTGGCCTCGTTTTCGATGCCGTGGCGACATGGTAGTCTGCTCGACCGTAGAGTTCGATTTCCAGCCTCGCACCACAACACGGATAAGGAATATAAAGATGTCACAACCCTTGCCAGGTGTAAATGATGTCTCCAGAGTGCTCCGATTGATCTGTTTACTACTTCTGATTTCACCGCAACTTTCGGGTCAGGCGGGACTCGACCCCCGGTCGATGGCGATGGGAGGCACCGGAGTCGCGGTCGCCAACCCTGCTACGGCTGCCTTTTTCAATCCGGCAGTGCTCTCGATAGAGGAACAGCGACGTTATTCAGTGGAGTATCCCATCATCGGCTTCCGTCACTCTGATCCTGACGATCTGTCCAGCAAACTCAATTCCTATCAATCACAAGACCTCTTCGGCACCCTTGGACATAACATCGACAAGTTCAATTCCAACGACCCGTCGGTCAGCAGCAGCGATATCATTACCCAACTAGCCGACCTGAATTCCGCGCTCGCTGATCTTGGCGGCAGTGCCATCGGTTTTGAACTGATGGGAGCGGGGAGCTTTGGATATTCGGGGCAGGAATCTACATCCCAGTTTCGCTGGCAAGCCTACGCGATCTTCGCAGGAGGCCGCGCGGGGGGAAGGATATCCTATAGAGATGAAGAGTACCTCTCCAGCTTTCTCGATGCATGGGGCCAGGTCGATTTCGACAACCCGGCCAATAACACCCCGGCTCAGTTGGATGCGTTGGCGAGTTACATCACCTACACCCCCGATGGTGTAGGTGGGGTGGACGATGTCGATTTTATTTATCCCGATTCGCTCCAGTCCTCCCTGGAATTAGTCAGAGCAGACAAGCAAGAGGTGGGAGTGGCGATCTCCACGCGAATCGGCGATCTTGCCGTGGGGATAACTCCCAAATTTACAAAGATTGAACTGCTGGATTACAGCGCATCCAGCGAAACAGGCAGTGAGAGTGACTACATTCCAGAAGATTTCACCTCCTATTACGAGGACTTTAATTTTGATATTGGCATCGCGCATCGGTTGGAGAACGGCTGGACTCTTGGCCTGGCCGCACGCAATCTCATCGCGCACGAATACGCTGGTCATCGCCTGATGAGCGGAGTCATGACTCCCACTGGAAATTCACTGGATCTGACACCGACAGTTCATCTCGGAGCGGCACGCCAGGAAGAGTGGTGGACGGTGGCGGTCGATCTGGATCTGATCGCCCAGGAGGGAGTCCTTCCGCAACTACCCGGTGAGCAGTACCTCTCCACTGGAGTCGAGTTAGATCTGGCAGGATGGGGGCAACTGCGTGGTGGTTATCGATTGAACCTGGATGATAGCATCCGTAATGTCGCGTCGGCAGGAATCGGAGTGTCACCCTTTGGAATTCATCTGGATGTTGGCGTGGCGGGGAATCAGAACGAACTGGGACTGGCCGTTCAACTCGGATTTCGGTTCTGAACTCTAGCGCCTATCCTGGTCGATAGTGGTGGGGTTCTCTTTTTCATCCATCGACTTTTCTATACATTGCATCAACTGGATCAGTGTGGGCATGGCAATGGAATAGTAAATTTTCCGACCTTCTCGCTGGCTGATGAGAAGTCCGGTGCGCTGCATCAATCTCAGGTGTTCCGATGCCATGTGATTTTGAACCGAGCAATGACGCGCGAGTTCTCCGACACTGTACTGCTCTCTGATCAATAATTGGACCATCCTGAGACGTACAGGATGCGAGAGGGTTCTCAGGCAATCACTGACGATCTTCAACTGCTCCACAGTCAGTAGTGACTTGATCTGTGCTTCGTTCATTCGGTAATGATATCCATAATTGTAGAGTCTCGAATCCTGGATCTTGGAGTGAGGTTACTTGAGTCAGGTGGGTGACAATTTTTCGAGTCAGCTTCGACAGGGAGGCCTACCTTATAGGCAAATGGGTGGGCTGCTGAATAACAGGGGGTGCCATCTCAGGCCCCTATCGGGCAGCGGGAGTCGATTTGTCGATCCACCAGCTGACCAGAAGGGCCAGTAGCAAACTGGCGATCACATCGCTGGGATGGTGCCCCCTCGCTTGCACTCTTCCACTGGCACAGCCCACTGCCAGTAGCATCATCCATGGAGCGGCACCGGGCCATCTCCTCGAGATTGCGATGGCTGCACCCCAGGCGACGGCAGCATGTCCACTGGGGAAACAGAGATCGCTGCCATTCCACCACTCCTCACCCCACGGCACCCGCTTCCATGAGCCTTCAATCCCCATCACGGGATCCGGGCGGCGAACCAGGATCTTCAGCAGTTCTGCGATGATTCCTGTGACCATTGCGGTGAGCAGGATGAAGAGTGCTACCGACAACCGTGACTTTCTTAACTTCGGCGGTGCGGATGAAATCAGTATGAGTCCAACAATGAACCAGGTGGGTAAGTAGCCGAGACTTCGAAGGAGATGATGGAAGTCGCCAAAAGAAGTGCCCTCCGGAGGCATTCGAGTGGAGATGGTATTGTCGAGAAAAATCGATGCGATCAGTAATCCTATTGATACGAGAAATGCCCACAGCGGAATGTCATGGACCGGCACTGTTCTCTTTGACCCGGAAGAATCCGTGAGATTCGATTTCAATCTAGTGCTCATTTTCCGTCTGCTGGGAAGAAATACGGGCATGGAATATTCTTCGGGTTCGTTCCCTCTGCAATGCTGTTCCCAATTCGATCAGGTGGGAAGGACTCAACGCCTCTCGCCAGCGTTGCTCATCGGCTCCGACCAGGATCAAGTCCTGGTCACTGAACGCCTCCACTGTGAATCGCGTAGCCGCTAGATCGTCATAGGCGGATCTGCGCGAACCGAGTTGTACTGAAGCGCAGTGTACCATCGGTTGGTTTGGCAACGAAAATGCCATCAGTGCAGTGCGGTCGTAGTAATCACAGATGATCGGGGCCACTGCTCCATCTTCTCCGAGTGCCTCCAGCGCCAATCTACGGACCTCCGAGGCGAACTCACGATGACCCTGGACCCGGTAGAGCGGGATCTTTGCGCGACTCCCGATGGCGCTCAACGCTTTCGAGATCGGCGGGCCCGACCAGGGAAGTGTGAGTAGCAACAGGAGGGTGAGAGAGGATCGAAGTAGAATGCCACCTCGTAGCCAGACCATGGCACGTTTTTGGTACTGACCATCGATCCAGATGGCCGCGAAGGGTAACAGAGGAGCGGCGGCTCCTGCGGTCCAGTTTCCTTCCGTCTCTCCCTTGAAGGACACCAACAGGTAAAAGAGCAGCAGCGGGAGGGCGCTACAGAGGGCCACTCTCAGTTCTGGCAAGGGTCGGTCCAGTTGCCCTCGTTTCCATGCGACGATTCCAAATCCCATCGTGATCGCCAGTAAGGGACCTGGGAGCGCCAGTACTTGCAGGAGATAATTCACCGGCCAGTCGACCTGAAATTCGGTCCAGGAAACAGCTCCACTGTCTCCCCCTGGAACTGCAATGTGACCGAGCAGATGCTGAATCGTAGGCCAGCCATGCTGAGCATTCCAGATCAGTACCGGAGCGATTCCAGACAGAAACAACGAAGATCCGAGCCATCCACCATGTCTCGCCCGGGGCGCAGCAAGAATCACCTTCCGCCAGGGCCACAGGCCAATCAGTAGCCCCGCCACTGCGAGAAGCGCGGTGTATTTGGCAAGAAAACTGAATCCAAGAGCGGCACCCATCAGTGTCAATGACCCGAAGATCGATTGGCTCTCGCGAGCGAGTGAAACAACTCTCACAGCGCAGACGGTCGCCAGGCTCCAGCCCAGAACCATCGGCATGTCTACTGTCATCAGTGATCCACCGATCTGGTATCCGAGGACGCATTGGAAACCGATGGAGGTGAGCCACACCACTCTTGTGGAACCCCCGGAAAACTGTGATCCGAGGATTCCGATCACCACGGCGGTCAGCGCATGCGAAAGGTAAGCTCCAAGCCGGACTCCGAATTCAACGTCACCGAGAAAGCTGGTGAAAAAAGCGATGATCAGAGTCACTCCAGGACCCTTGGTGTAGTAGGAGAGTTGAAGATCGCGCGACCAATCCCAGTACTGAGCTTCGTCTCCACTCAACTCGGTGGGAAAGATGAAACCTTGAAACAGGATTCTTGCCATCAGTACCAGGATGGCCGGTATCAGTATCGCTGCGGCATGGGGGTGCCGGAGGTACTTCATCACCTCACCTCGGTCTCATCTGCTGCAGGGTGCCCGCCAGCCCACATCTGCGGATCACCGAAGAAACTGCGAAGGAATACCAGAAGGTCTGCAGGAAGTGGTTCTGTGAGGTGGAGTGGTGACTCCATCACCGGGGCTGGAATCGTCAGTTTCCAGGAATGAAGGAACAGGCGAGGTAGCCCGAACTGATCTCGGAGCCAGCGATTGATGCCACCCTTCCCGTAGGTGGTGTCGCCAACGATCTGGTGTCCCATGTGAGCGAGATGGCGACGAATCTGGTGTCTCCGACCGCTGAAGATCTGAGCTTTCAACAGCGAGAAGCCACCATGGGATTGTATTTTTTGAAATCGAGTATGCGACGCGCGAAGTACCCGATCAGGACCACACTTGAGAGGGATATCACATTCGAACTCGGAGTCCGTTTCTCCACGAGCCAGAAGTAGGTATTTCTTGGAAGCTACGGGAGACTGGAGTGATGTTTGGAGATCCCGGGCACTGTTGGGATCGAGCGCCAGGCTGACCAGACCGGAGCACGCACGATCGAGTCGGTGAACCGGGTAAACCCTTCGATCGAGTCGGTCCCGTAACCACGTCAGGATGGTTCTTCCCCTCCGTCGATCTTCATCCGATGGATGGACAAACATTCCGGATGGCTTGGTCACCACTGCGATTCTCTGGTCGAGATGTCGAATTTGAGGTTCCATCAGGGCCATCCCAATAACTGGATGGAAGGTGCCTCGAAGGTCGGATCTTGTGTGGTGACGATCTGGTCGATCGATGTGATCAGTGGGGCCAGCTCGATTCCTTGATAGGTCTCGGATCGATTCTCCTGATCGGTCAAGAGCAGGCGATTCCGGCCTCGTTGCCAGATGGTGCTGGCAGAGTCGGGATCCTGAAGGCGAATCTTGAGCAGGGCAGCTGCGGCCTGTATCAGCCCCTGGAGAAAAGTGCGATCGGGATCCTCCTCAGTCAGCGGTAGCCAGCGATGCTCCCACGCTTCATGAGCTTCCCAGTAGCAACCATGATTGAACAGGTCGACTCCATGAAGGTAACAAGCATCGACCTTCCAGTCGCTGGGAGGTGGCTGGTGGTCGATCTGGAAGGAGGGGTCTCGCCGGGTGATCCCCGGGTGATAGGGGATCCCTGGAATTGGAGCCTCGGGATTGTAGCGAGGCTGATTCAAGGGTGCCTTTCATCGAAGATCACCGAAGAAGTGAGGTGCTGAATGGCGTTTCGACGGAGTGATATCGAGATCATCTACGGAAGTTCAGGTCGTGACAAGCCGATTTACCCGGTTAGCATCCGGATGAAACGGAGGTTGTGAGATGTGTAGGATGCAGAGCATTGATCCGCGAGTGAAGAATCGCCCCTTTTCATGACTGACGGTCTTGTCGGTGCTGGCGTTGGTGGCAGGCTTCTTGCCATCCGCACACGCGGATGACCCGGTACAAACCGATCGCAAGGGAACCAAGTCGCTGGAATCTCCTGTAGAAGAAACGATGTGGCAGTTTGCCATCATGGGTGATCGCACCGGGGGGCCAGCGGAAGGGATCGAGATCCTCGCCCAAGCTGTCGAGGAGGTGAATCTGGTCGATCCGGATCTGACCATGACGGTGGGCGATTTGATCCAAGGTTATAACGGTAGGACCCAGTGGCTGATCCAGGCGGACCAGTTTCACAGGACGATGAATCAACTCACCTCCTCCTGGTATCCAGTGGCGGGGAATCATGACATCTACTGGAGAGGTTCTGAGCCTCCCGATGGAGAGCATGAATCGGACTACGAACAACACTTCGGTCCATTGTGGTACTGGTTTGAACACAAGGGTTGTGGATTCATCATTCTGTACACCGATGAAGGGAATCCGGTCACTGGCAAGAAGAATTTCGGAGATCCGGCCTGCCAGGAATTCTCCACCGAACAATTGAACTGGCTCGATGGTGTACTCGAGAAAACCAGTGCCCTGCAGAGTGTATTCGTCTTCGTCCATCATCCTCGATGGATTGCGACCAACTACAAGGGTGGCCACTGGGATGTCGTTCATCAGAAGCTGGTGAAATCTGGAAATGTCTCGTCGGTGTTCGGAGGGCATATCCACCGCTTGCATTACGGCGGAAACCGAGATGGGATCGAATACCACGCCCTGGCAACCACCGGCGGGCATCGGTCCAGGGACTTTCAAGGCGCAGGGTGGATTCATCACTGGAACCTGGTGACGGTCCGGCCATCGGGGGTCGAAATGGCGGTGGTACCCGTGGGTTCTCTTCTCGATCCGCGGCAGTTCACTCCTGAGCGTCGTGCTCTGACCGATAGACTCCTCAAAGATGATCTGGTGCGATTCACCTCCCGCGCGCCAATTCCTTCGCAACCGGTCGAGGGAGTCGAGGTGATGCTGGAACTGAAGAATCCGGTCGATCGATTACTGAGAGTACATCTGAGTAGTCTCGATGGCCGAATTTCCTTTCCCTCCCCAGAGGTGATCCTGGCTCCCGGCACACGAAAGTCGCAGAAGGTCAGCGTCCAGTTCGACAGCCTGGTTCTGAGCGGAGCGGTGCCCGCGCCCGTTCTAGATGTTTCTCTTCAATTCGACGACAAATCTTCGCGCCCGGTGGATGTCCCCGCCAGAAGGATATCGATCCCCTTTGACCATGATCACTGGGTGGCACGGCGAGCAGCGGGCGGCCATCTGGTCCTGGGTGGTGGAGAGTTTGTGAAAGTGGACTCTTCCAGGGTGCCACTGGCTCAGGGAGCCTTCACCGTGGAGGGGTGGGTTCAATCCTCAGACTTCAGCGGGCGAAGGCCCTTCATCGCCAAGACGGAGCAATCGGAATACGGCCTCTTTCTCACAGAGGGTGTCGCTAGTTTCTGGCTGCACCTCGATGGCAAGTACCATGTGATCGAAAGTAAGGGTGCGAAGCTTCAACCCGATCGATGGCATCATGTGGCGGGACAGTTCGATGGCTCCGAGATCGGTATCTATCTCGATGGCATCCTGGTGGGGAAGAAAGCCGCTGCGGGACAACGAACTCTCAATAAACTCCCGCTGATCGTCGGTGGAGACCCCGATCAAAATGGCCGCGGGGTCGATACGCTGATCGGCAAAATCGATGGTGTGAGAATCTCATCTACGGCCCGGTACGGGGTCGATCCCTTCATAGCAGAGGTGGATCCTGAGGTCGATGAGGAGACCCTCTATCAGCTGAGCTTCGATTGCGCGCTGGCGGGAATGGTGCAGGTCGAGAGGGGATCGGGACAGATGCCAACCGTCGGCCAACTGGTGGGGGCAGGGCGTTGCGAGGAAGGCGCTGCGGTTCCTTCGAGGACTCTAGAGCAATAGGAAGCGACCGGACGGGTCATTTCCCTCGAACGGTTCATCTCCGGCCGGGAGCTTCGATCCTTCGATCGACTCCGGGGGCGATCTGCGAGATCGTCTCGCCAGCGGAAGTGTGAACGATGATTTCCGGAGCACTGTCATCCGATCCGAGACCGAAGGTGATCCACCTTTCCGATTGAGAGAGATAGGATCGAGTTCGTCCGATGACTCGCCGTTGGGAGCGGTTCTTCTGTCGGCACTCGATCCAGCTTCCTGCGGGTAGATCTCCGGGATCGATACGGATCCAGTGATGGCCGCTGCTCTGGTCATTGCGAAGCAGGCGTGCGGGACCTCCTGTCTGAGTCATCAAGAGATCCACATCGCCGTCGCCATCGATATCCGCGAAGGCCAGACCTCTTCCCACCGAAGGGGTCCCTAGATCCTTGGTCTGTTGCCGAGGGATTTCCTCGAAGCAGCCGCTGCCTACATCCCCACGATTCCAGAATAACTGCGCACCCTGTCGGTATTCCTGACCCGGCTGCACCGTCGAGATCTCTTCCTCGAGATGGCCATTGGCCTGAATCAGGTCCTGTCGCCCATCGAGATCGACATCGAGGAACAGAATGCCGAAGGAGAGCGCCTTTCTCGATGGTGGACCGATGCCCTCGTTGATCGATTCATCCATGAAGATGTTCGACTGGTCCCAGTATCGGTAGAGCCCGGTCATCTCTGCGGAAAAGTTCGCAATGACGATTCCAATGCTGCCATCATTTCGATAGTCGGTGACATCGAGTCCCATCGCTCCCGTGGTCGAACCGTTGCCGTCATAAGCGAGTCCCATCTGCTCACCGACCTCCTCGAAGGTGCCATTTCCGAGATTCTTGAACATGAAGTTGCGGGTCGTGTCGTTGGCCACCATCACATCGACATTTCCATCCTGATCCACATCCACCGGTAACAGTGCCAGAGATTTGGCCACAGCCATCCCTGAGTCTTCGACGGTGAGGCCAGCGTCTCCGGAGACGTCAGTAAAGTTCCCATCGCCGTCATTGATCAGCAAACGGCAGTGAGTACCGGCGAAGTTGGTGGGTGGTCCATACGCTCTTCCCACACCGGTCAGGCGGTAGTCGACTTCGATGTCTTTCTTTCGAGACCATTGCACGTATTCGCAGATGAACAGGTCAAGGTCGTCGTCGTTGTCCGCATCGAAAAACCCTGCGCTGGATGACCAGGAATCCTCGGCTCCCTCGATGGCTGAACCGACGCCGCTTCTCCGGAATGTAGAGCCATCATTGATGAGTAGCCTGTTGCTTCCAACTGCGGCGATGAACAGATCGAGATCGCGGTCTCCATCGATGTCTCCGACAGCGATTCCGGTGGCGTAGCAGTCGGTGTCCAGCTGCCACTGCTCGGTAGCCTCTTCGAAGGAGCCGGTTCCATCGTTGAGCCACAAGCGAATCGTCGATGCCGCTGGTTCTTCTCCGGTCCACGGCCATGGGCGTCCACTGGCGAGGATCAGGTCTGCATCTCCGTCCTGGTCGATGTCGCAGAAGGCGGCTCCGCTGCCCATCGTCTCGGGCAGCAGTTTTTCACCGCGGGCACCGCTGTCGTGGATGAAATCGATCCCCGCCTCCATCGTGATGTCAGTGAAGGGAAGTGGGGGAGCCGATCCACCCGTATCTCGTATCTGGACCGGAATCTGATTCACATCCGAGATCGGTTCAATCTGGTCATCCGGGCGAGAGACCCACCAGATAAGAACCAACAATAATGCTGCGATCAGCAGAAAGAGCAGGCTCCCACGAAATGCGCGGCCGATGATCTCATCGTCCTGCTCGAGGAGTGGGTCCTGCTCGAGGGCTTCCTCCTCCTCTGGTGATTTTTCATCTGGAAGTTCGCTCACTTGTCCCCCGGTGGATCCGTGACCTGGACCCTTTGTAGATCGTAGATGACGATCGCAGCTGCGGCATGGTCGGCCGCTTCATCGGAGGCACGAATCTTCGAGATTGCCTCATCTCGTGCTGAATCATCCTTCTTGTACTTCCGGTGCAAGTTTCGATGTTGGGTGGACTTTTCCATCTCTCCCAGCAGGGCGTGAATCTGTGCCAGATTCCAGTGAGAATTGACATTCTCAGAATCTACTGATAGCGATTTCTCGAACCAATCTCTCGCCTCGATCAAACCCTCTTGGCGCATAGTTTCATTCTCTCTACGAGCCTGGGCAAACACGATGGTACCCAGTTCATTGAGAAGTCTCACGTCGCGGGAGAAATCGAAACCTCGACTACGCGCATCGGGGTAACGAGATTCCACCAGCCGGATCAGCGCCTCGTAGGCGGCTTCATAGTGGCCATTTTCACGATTTACCACGGCTCCAAACCAGTCGAGAGTCCAGGGTTGGGCCGGAGGATCGTGATTTTCCGCACTCGACAATGCACTGGCAGCATCGTCGAGACGACCGGCGCGAATCAAGGCTCGTGCCCTGTTGACGTGGCCATCTGCGCGGCCCAGTTGGGCCACCTGCTCAAAGGCGTGACTGGCAGAGACCAGTTCTCCTCGCACGGCACCGGAGCCACCTTTTCGCAACAGACCAATTCCGTAGTCATTCCACCGCATCCACAGAGGTGCAGATTCAGAGGTATGGCGACCATCACCGGAACCGATGGCAAATGAAACCTGGTCCTCGCCGAGTACCGTGATCGGTAAGTCGTTGACGGATGGACCCCCTACGATTTCCATGAACTGCTGGTCAAACTTGCGGTACAGAGCCTTGACCGTCACGGTCAGTTCGCCGCTGGCATCCTCGGGCACATGCAGCATGTAGTGCAGAGTATCGGCTGCTCCTGGTGGTATCTGATGGTTGTAGAGCGGCACGAAGATGTCCTCGACATTGCGTCGGTGAATCTTCTTTCCCTCTCGGTCGAGGACGAAGGAGTTGAGGAAATGTGACCACCGATCGACTTCACCTGACGGGGCGATCCGTCCGCTCCCTGCGATGGTCTTGCCATCCAGTTGCACATCGACCTGAATCCACACCTCGTTGGAGTCGCTGGTTCCTTGGGTGAAGTGGTGTCCCATGCGCAGTGTTCTCAGAACCGTCTCCAGCAACACCGTCTCTCCAGGTTGAAGCACCGGGATGGTCGGGCCGATCGGCGCTTCCAGTGGGGCATCGACATCTTTTCCTCGGCGGAGACCGAAGATGTCGACACGAATGGTCCCCTCGAGAAAGCGTGTTTGATCATCCAGCGACTGCTGGCTGGTGCCGACGAGGGAGTGCAGCGCCGTGTTGGCCCCGGGAAACAGGTGATCGTGAAGTTGTAACTGGCCATCACCGGAAAGGTCCTTGGCTCCGAAATCATCCCCGTTCATCCGAGGCATGTGGCAACCGTTGCAGTTGGGCTGGCTTTGATCTGGATAGTAGAAGGATGCCACTCCATGACCGCTGACTCCGCTCAGGAGCCAGGAGTCGTAATGATTCTGGCCTCTGAGCCAGCGGTACTGATTCAACTCTTCGGGAATGTGAACCTTGTGACAGGTGCCACAAAACTCCGCAGTCTGGTGAATCGGTTTCAGGTAGGTTTTCTTGTGAAACGAAGGCTTCGCCTTGATCAACTGTCGGTTGATCCAGGAGAGTGATGGGGACTCGGAGAGAGCGAAGGGATATAGATCGGGCTGGGCGATGACAAACTCCGCATTGCCCCGGTTTCCCGGAATCGACTCGATGGCATGGCAGACGGTACAGGTGATACCGGCATTCGCTGTTGGATCATCGACATCATCGTAGTTCGGATCGTCGAACGCACCGCTGAAGAAGGGGACCGGATCATGACAACCGGCGCAGAACCTGGAGGCGTGTACATCCCCATCTCGAGCGAGTAACACTTCCCTGGTCTGGCGAACGCTGGCGAGGTATGCCGGATTGTTGAAGGAACTGAAGTGGTGAGCGGAGTCGTGCCAGCGGGCATGGGTCTGAGGGTGACATTCGCGGCAGGAAGAATCTCGCATCAGCCGTTCCTTGGCGATGAACTTGCCGTCATCGGTGCGCGCCAGAGAGGGTTGGAAATAGCGGTCTCCGGAAGCGGGTGCGATTCCCTCCTGTCCCACTTGTTGGTGCCAGAAAAGCATTCCAACCACCATCACGACGCCGACCAGCGACAACTGGATTCCGGTCTTCCAGCGGATTTTTGGTCCTGCAAGTCGGTGAAGGACGAAGAGCCACCCCGCCATCACCGGGGTCGCTACATGGGAGATGTAGAGGGCGGATCTCCACATCGGAGAACGAACCTCGATGATCCCCTCGACCCGGGTGAGCAAGACTCCCGAGATCAACAAGACGAGGCTCACGCTGAAGAGAGCCATCCCGGCTCGAACAGCTCTGCGATTGGGATGCCACCAGGAGTTCCGCAGGTGCCAGATGCCGAAGACCACCAGTGGGACGATGAAGAGCAAGCCGAGGATCAAGTGGACGAGAAACATCCACTGGTAGAAAGAATCCTGCAGTAGTTGACCACTCCACGACTCTGCGACGGTGATGGATCCGAGGTAGAAGGAGTTGAGTCCGAGTATTGAGAAGAGGCCCAGCACCACCAGTAGCCAGGGGCGCAGTGCCGGAGAGATTGGCTTGCGTCGCTTGCCCCCTGGAATCGGGGGTATTCCCGGGTCAGGGGTTTCTGGACCGCTATGGTCGGGCATCGATGATTCCCTCTCCGATATGGCAGTCATCATGGAGTTTTTTCTCTACTTCGGCAAGATGAAGGAGCAAGGTTCAAAGGGGAAAAAGTGGTGGATGGTCAGGTGAGAAGGGCTTGAACTGTCCGTCAAGAATCGAGGCCTGCCTGTGCCCGCCCAATTGCATCACCTGGTACGGACTTCCCCTTCCTCACCTTCCGATCGGTGGATCTTGATTCTTCACGGGATTCTCGGTTCAGGGGCGAACTGGGCCGGGTTTGCCAGGGAGTTGGTGGATCGCCATCCCGATCGATCGGTGGTGGCGGTGGACCTGAGGCACCATGGCCGCTCGGGAAAAGGGTCTCCTCCCGACAGCGTAGATGCGTGCGTAGGGGACCTGCTCGACTGGTCCAGTTCGGTCGGGATCGAGCCAGAGACTGTGATTGGCCATTCTTTCGGTTCAAAGATCGCGCTCACCCTTCCTTCCAGGCTCGACTCGATCGAGCAGGTGATGATTCTCGATGCGGACCCTGGTCCGTTACAGCTGGAGGGGATCGCTCGTGATGAAGTCCCGGTGCTTCGATTACTTGATCTACTGAGAAAAGCTCCGGAGACCTATCGCAATCGCCAACAATTTGAAGAGATGCTGGCCAGTGGCGGGTTCGGTGCAGCGGTGGCCGGTTGGGTCGGGAAGAATCTACGAAGAAGACAGGATGGGTTACTAGAACTCTCCAGCGAGATCGATCGCATCGAGGAGATGCTCTCCGACCACCACAGGATCGATGGCTGGAAACTGATCGAGTCCCCCAGAAACCTGCAAGTCTCGATGTGCGTGGGGGGACGGTCGAAGGTGGTGTCACCACTTTCGCAGCAGCGGATGGAGGATCTGCAACGAAGTGATCCCACTCGATATTCGCTGGAGGTGATCGAAACTGCCGGCCACTGGCTTCACGTAGATGCCGCAGAGCCGCTTCTTCAGTTCATCGGAAGTCGGCTGCGGTCCTGATCTCAGCGAGAATCGGGGAACTCGCCACTGCCTTTTGTTCGAGTCTGCGAACCACCCGGACCGAACTTATCGATCTGTGCCTTCAACTCCGAAATAGAGGATTTCTCGGTCAAGAACGGTTTCTCTGGAGTGGACTCCAGATAGAGACTGGTGGAGGGGAAGGCGAATCCGACTTCCATCTCTTCGGCGAGGCGGATCACTTCCAGGAGGAACGCTTGCTTGACTTGTAATTCCTCGAGGTAGTTCGCGACTACCAGGCGAATATTGACCAGGATGTCGAGACTCGAGGCTCCGAAGTTGACCAGGTTGGCCTTGGCGGACTCGTATTCGATGTGAGGATTGGACTCGACGATTCCCAGAATCCCGGCACAGAACCCCTCGATGGTGTCCGCTGGAGTCTCGTAGCGAATGCCGATGGTGGTCTTGAATCTGCGGAAACTTCGCTGACCCATGTTGTCGATGATGCCACTGACCAGTTCCTGATTGGGGACGCTGACCAGCGAACTCTCGAAGGTACGGATCCGGGTGCAGCGAAAGCCGATCTCCTCGACAGTCCCCTCGACTCCGCCCACCTTGACCCAATCGCCCAGTTGAAAGGGTCGATCGGCAAAGACGGTGAGTGATCCGAAGAGGTTCGCAAAGGTGTCCTTGGCGGCGAAACTGACTCCGATGCCGAGGACGCTGAGTCCTGTCACCAGTGGCATGATGTCATTCCCTGTACTCTGGATCAAGAACAGCACTGCAGCGACAGTGACCAGCGCCTTGAGACTCTTGCGAATCATCGGCGCCAGCTGGTCATCGAGTTTACTCTCAGTCTTCGATGACGAATCGATCAGGCGTGCGCCGACCAGGTCTGCAAAGCGATAGGCTAGCAGCAAGCCACCGATGGTCGCCAGTGCACGTGCGATGATCGACAGGATCGAGTCACCGGGTTCTTCGAGGACCAACCAGGGGCCGGCGGCGTACACCATTCCAGCCGAAGCAAACCAGCCGATCGAGCGACCCAGCGATTGAACCACCTTGCTGGTTTGATCACTGTCGTTGAGTCTACTCATCATCGTACGAAGTAGTGATGAGGCGAGGTGGGAGACGATCTTCTGAAAGATCCAGGAGATGATCAGCAGCGAAGCGATGGCGAGCCACTGCCAGCGTTCCAGTCCGAGAATCTCAGATCGCATCGCGGCAGGCATCAGGTCTTGAAGCCAGGGACTAGATTCGGCTTGACTGACGGCCGTGGTCGCACCATCCGGGACCTGGGCCAGAATCAACACCGGCTGCAGCAGTATGAGCGAGAGAAAGAGCAAAAGTGGTAATGTCGATTTACACTTCATGTGGATCTCCTCTTTCCGACGTTTTTTTTCAACGATCTGTATCGTACTCAAGAAGAACCAGATCAGGGGAGGAACTTCTTTGAGTTTGCCAGTTTTGCGGGGAGATAAGTTTCAATCACGTAATTCAGGCCCCACATAGCCAACGACTGTTGTTCCGCTCGTACCCCCATCTTGAGTAACTGCTCGAGGGCTTCTCTCCACTGTCTCTTGCTCTGAAAGAAGGGATCGTTCTTGAGGGCATCCTTGGCGCGTTTGATATCCACATCTTTGAGCGGGTGGGTGGGAAGGTCGTAATCGATGATGTCCTGGGGAGTGACCCCGAGGTAGGAAGCGCTGGGGACACAGAAGAAGCGGTTGATGTGGGCAGCGTTACCTGAGCCCACCTTGAGGGTCCGGTAGATGTTGGAAATTCCGTATGGATCACAATCGACGAAGGCGTAGACGGGAATCTTGATCTGATCACTGAGGCGTCGAATGAAACGGCGTGTCGATCGAGTCGGGACGCCTGCCATGCTGACCAGGATGCAGTCGGCAGTCTTCCAGAACTTGTGACTTTGAAGCCTTTGGAAGATTCCACCGGTTTCGATGGCGAGAACAAACTTGGCTTTGGTCTCGAAACTGAGATGCTCGACCGAGGATGGAATCGAGTAGGCACCGCTTCCAAATCGAGTGCAGTCGATCCGCTCGACTTCCCCGGTATCCAGGTCAGGGTCGAGGACGACCAACTCTCCCGCCACCGCACCACCGTGCTCATCCGGCACAAACCTCAACTGTTCTCGACTCACATCATCGACCGAGAAGAGTGCTTCGATGTCATCCATCACCGTGTCGGATTCAGACTGTTCGGAGAACTTGGCTTCCGCCCAGTTCTTCGACTGGTAGTAAACATCTCGCTTGGTTGCGAAGTCGTTGGTCTGGACCAACTCTCTCGACAGTCCCATCATTCTCAATGTCTGGGCGAAACCCTTGACGGTATTGACGGTCAGGGTGCGTTCTTTTCGGGCTTTGCCGATTTCGAGGTACCCTTTCCTCTTGTCGTAGGAGACGTTGGAAAGGCTTCGCACCGGGAAGCGAAGCATCGGCTTGCCTTTGCGCATGATCTTCTTGTAGATCTCATCGGCAGCGTTTTCGATGCTGGTGATGGTCTTCTTGTCGCGCTTGGCGTTCTCTCGCTTGACACGATCGATGTATGATTTTGCAATCTTCTTGGCCATGTCGTCTTACCTCACATCTTCCGGCTTCGCTCGAGGACCTCGGAGAGGTTTCCCTCTGCCTTGGTCCTCTGCGTATCACTCAAAGTCAGGATGTCTTGAAGTGCGATCCCGATTTGTGGGATGTAGGTTTTGATGTAGTCCTTCTTCCGTTCGGCATCGGCCAGTCTGCGTTTTTTCCTCAGGTGAATGGCGAGTTTTCTTCCCGCTTCCATGATGGCCAGCCGCATCTCCTTGAGGATCTCGTCGTAACTGGCTACCGCCTTCTTGCTCTCGGAGGTGAAGGGAACCCAGACGCTTGCGATGTGCACCAGGACCGCCAGTGGACCCGTGGGTAAGGCTCCTCGGGCTTGCTGGATCTCGTAGTTCTTCCACGGGGTGCCGACGATCGACTGGGTAATGGCGCAGGCGCCCTGTTCGTATTGTAGGGGAACCCGATTGGCAAAGCGGAAGATCGATGCGAGATCATCACCCGGGAGTTCACCACCCCAGGCGATCCCCGCCTCGACCTGGAAGGGATTGCCACGGTAGACACTGGGCTGGCGGGTCACGGTGATGACCAGTTCGGGATCGAAGTTTCGCCGCAAGGTCTTCGCCATCAGTTCCTCGCCGATGGGGGAGAGGCAGTTGGTCGGAGGAGCCATCATCCGGGTCGCCTCGATACCCTTGTGAAGAATCTTTACATCCGCACTGGAGAGTCTCTTCGGGTGGCGATCGGTGTCGATCTTTTTGCCCAGACCCTCTGTTTCGTCACTGACCTTCTTCACCACATTGGGTGTCACACGACAGAACTCGGTACAGAGGAATCCGCTGACGGTGCGAGAACTGGTTTCCTTCATCATCTGCATCAGGATTCCCAGTTCAACACCGTGTGGGTGTGGCAGGATCTCGTTGGGAGGATCCGGTAGTACCTTGGACACGCGTTCCCAGGTGATCGGCTCCTCGTCGATCGGATTGCTGTAGACAATCTTGACGTGGGGGTTCGCCAGGGAAACCTGATCGAGGAATGAATCGATCGAGTGCTTGCCCTTCTTGTAGGTTCCTTCCAACTCGATCTGAACCTCGGTTCCGTGAGCCCATTCGACTTCCACTTCCGATTCCTTCTTGACCACTGGTTGGTTCTTCGCCATGTCGATGGCCAGCACCAGTTCGACGGCGGGTTTTCTTCGAGATGTGCGACTGGTCACTCGCATCGGCTTTCCGGTGGTGAGAGTTCCGTACATCCCTGCTGCACTGATCCCGATCCCCTGCTGACCACGGGTTTGCTTGCGCGAGTGAAACTTCGATCCATAGAGCAACCGAGCAAAGATGCGTGGCAATTGCTCCCGGACGATTCCAGGACCGTTGTCCCGGATGGTGACCACGTGCTGGGTCGATTCGGTCGCCCTGACGTCGATGATCAGTTCGGGCAACACCGATGCCTCTTCACAGGCGTCGAGTGAGTTGTCGACCGCCTCACGCACGGTGGTCAGAAGTGCTCGCGCCGGGCTGTCAAAACCGAGCAGATGACGATTTTTGGCGAAGAACTCGCTGACCGAGATATCTTTCTGCTTGGCGGCCATCTTTTCGGCGATGGCCATATCGCCCTGGCCAGTAGACGCACTTTTCCGGATCGATTTTTTGGCGGTTTTCTTGGCAGTCTTCTTTTTCGGCCGATCCGAGTTTGCGGTCGGCTCCGAGTCGAACAGTCCTCCCTGACGACGGGAGGCCGCTGTCCCTGTTTTCTTGGCGGTAGACTTTTTGGAGGCCTTCTTCTTGCTGACCTTCTTCTTGGCAGTGGGCTTGCTGGCGGCCTGGGTACGGGAGGCCTGGGGCTTCTTGCGGGGCAACCTCTCTCCTCATCCATCGGGGCTGTAGATTCTGCGGCGGCATGATCCTATCTGTTTCTGCGGCTCGATCCTACTGTTCCGGCCATAACGTCAGTGGCTGCGGATCGGTCTCTGGAATCGACAGGCCCTGGCGAAGGTGCGGTGGTCGAATGTCGAGGGTCTCCAGCTGATCTCGGTCGATCCACAGCAGATCGTCGACCACGCTGGTTCCGTCGACCCCCTTCTCGAATCGGGGAGTGGCACCCGGCACCGGACGGCACCGATAAATCAGTGCGATGACATGGTGATCCGGTGGCATTTCGGGAGAGAGGCGCTGGTGGAGCGGAGCGATGAACTCCCTCAGGAAAGCCGGACGAAGGTGATCCAGTTCGATACCAATCTCTTCACGAATTTCCCTTCGAAGAGCCTGTTCCAGCGTTTCTCCATGGTCGACATGGCCCCCGGGGAGGAAGTACCAGCAGCGGTCAGGACGGGAAGAACTCTCGTCTCGGGCTCTCATGAAGAGGATCTGGTGGTCTCTCTCGATCGCTGCCCGGACGGTGAAAGCGGGACGCCTCGGGCGACGCTTCCGCGGATCCCCTGGGGGCTGTTGGGGCTGATCTTGCATCCTGGATCTCCTCTCGAACCTGCTGGGGAGGGGGTGTAAAGGTATGCTATCCTG
>Ga0209362_1000780_pt1 | contig 26969 bp, 23 predicted proteins | sample SaaInlV_165m_DNA_FD_184680 | JGI IMG/M metagenome (GOLD analysis project Ga0209362, IMG submission 184680) | Marine microbial communities from expanding oxygen minimum zones in the Saanich Inlet - Saanich Inlet SI037_S3LV_110m_DNA (SPAdes)... | ecosystem: Environmental > Aquatic > Marine >... | reverse complement strand
GGAACCTCCCTGGTCGATCGACTCCGGCCTATCCTGCTGAATCGCCGCGGCGGCCACGACTCGCTGGATCTTCCCCGCACCGGATCTGCGTGTCATGGTGCGTAAATTGGTCATCCTCGTGCAAGGGTGCTGCGGTGGCCAATCCGATCTCGGCTGCGAGAATCCCGGGTCCAACGGCTCCTGAGGGGGCCCACTGCACCAGAGACCACTTCTGTCGACGCTCCCGGGAAGCGTCTAATATTTTCCCACACCGTGGTTATCGGCCATGACGTGTACAAGATATTCGGCTTCCCGCTCCCCCTGCGACCACCATTTTGCCCGGAACCACGTGCCATTTCTCAGGCGACTCTACTTCTGATCGCAGCATTGATTTCCGCTTTCGTATTGGTTATCTCGACTTGTTAAGAATCGCAAAGGAGTTTCATGACCAGCCTCGCCAGCGGATTTATCTTCTACCTCGTGCTGCTGCTGCTCATCGCCATCCTCTCCTCCAGCCGCAACAAGACGCTGCCCGACTTCCTGCTGGCGGGTCGCAAACTGGGTCCCTGGGTGGTGGCCTTTTCAGAGCGTGCATCCGGCGAAAGTGGCTGGCTGTTGCTGGGACTGACGGGACTCGCCTACGCCAGCGGACTCGGCGATCCAACCGGTGAAAAGCTGGAGCCCGCTCTATGGACCGCTGTCGGCTGCTTCTGTGGTCTGACGATGGCGTGGATCCTCATCGCTCGTCCGCTGCGCATCGCCAGCGAGAAGTACGGCGCCCTGACCCTGCCGCGCTATCTCGAGGTGCGTCTCGGCGAGTCGAGTGGCCGACCGAGCGATCCGCTGCTTCGTCTCGTCTCCACCGCCATCATCGCCTTCTGCTTCACCTTCTACATCGCCGCCCAGTTCGCTGCTGCGGGCAAGGCGTTGCAGGGAGCGTTTGGCTGGGAGCCGTGGATCGGCACCCTGGTCGGGATGGGAGTGATCGTCCTCTACACCCTGATGGGTGGCTTCCTGGCGGTGGCGTGGACCGATTTCGTCCAGGGCTGGCTGATGCTGATCACGCTGGTGGTGCTACCGCTGGTCGCCATCAGCGAACTGGGAGGCTTTGGAGCCGTCTCGGAGCGAGTCCGTGCCATCGATCCCGAGCTGCTGACACTGTCGGGAGGGCGATCGGCCACGGTGCTGTGGTCTGGCATCATCAGCGGCTTTGCCATCGGCATCGGATATCTGGGACAACCGCACCTGGCGGTTCGCTACATGAGCCTGAAATCACCCGATGATGTCGCTGCAGCGCGTGGAATCGCCGTCAGTTACGGCCTTCTCACCTACGGCGGCGCGGTGCTGATGGGCATCGCCGCCCTCGCCTGGTTCGGCGAGGAACAGTTCGCAGCCGACCCCGAGTTGATGATGCCCGCCTTTGCGCTCGAGGTGTTCCCCGGCTGGCTGGCGGGGTTGCTGATCTGTGGTGCGCTCGCTGCGATGATGTCGACCGCCGATTCACAACTTCTGGTCACCTCCTCCTCCTTCACCGAGGACCTCTACCACCAGCAGATCAACCCCGATGCCGATCAACAGAAGCTGGTCCGGATCGGGCGCATCGTGACGGTGGTGATCGGAGTGCTCGCCTGGATCCTCTCCAGCTATTCCGACAGTTCCATCTTCAACAAGGTGTTGTTCGCCTGGGCGGGTCTCGGCGCCGCCTTTGGTCCCCCGATGGTGCTGTGCCTGTGGTGGCAGGGAGTGACCCGCAACGGTGTGCTCGCCGGCATGATCAGCGGACTGGTCACGGTGCTACTGTGGGACAACCTCGACGCCAACGCCTGGCTGTCGAGTCAGATCGAAGGCCTGCGCCTCTACAGCCTGGCACCCGGATTCCTGGTGTCGCTGGCGATGACCTGGGGAGTCAGTTGCACTGAAGGGCGATAAGAAACAGGATATTCAGTATCCATCCGAGGCGCGTATCGCCCCCTATTGAAGTATCATTCAATTGAACCACTGGAATTGTTGATTTTCTAATAGCAACATGAGTGTCGATACGCAGGAATTGGGAGATTTCCACTGTCGAAAAACACAACAACGAATCAAAACAATGAGAATGCGCTTGGGTTCTCCGGGTGCTTATCTCTGATTCTACTTGGTGTTCACATCTATCTAGTAGGTGTTGTAGCTTTCTACTTCTGGGGCGACAACACGGCCCCGTCCATCGACTGGAAAACCTTTGTTCCAATCCTGGTGATCACCCTATTGGTCGACTGGTTCTATCTCAGCAGGGAATCCATCGAACATGCATTGAGCGAATTTGTTGGGGTTCATTTCCAAGTCAGTCCTTGTTCTCGTTGTTTCGAATCCGAGATGATCCTGAATCAGATCAGTCCAAATGGAAACTCAATCCAATACCAATGTACAAACTGTAACAAGAAAAGCCATGCTGCAGCACTGTCCGCAGAAGCCAGAGAACGTGCAGCCGAATATCATGAGTCATGGTCAGGGCAGAAAGTCGTGTTCACGACTACTGAAGCCACTCTCCCCTACGAACAAACCACAAGGGTTTCGCTTCCTGAATCCACTCGATCAGAAGTCTGGCGAAGAGACATGGGAATGTGTTCGAAATGTGGCGCCAAGGAGAACCTCCAGTTCGACCATATTATTCCGGTATCTAAGGGCGGATCGAATGGGGTAAGTAATCTGCAGCTGCTCTGCCAAGGTTGCAACGCTTCGAAATCAAACAAAATATAGTTTCCAGGTCGAAGGCCTACTGTCGTCAGTTCCAATACTTGTACCTGGTATCGACAGACGATCTGCGGATCAGGGTCACTCCCGGTCCGATTCTCCCGGTGGTGAGTCGGTAGATGGAGACGGCGGTTTCTCGCTCACTCGACCGCGCAGTCCCGCTGTTGTGTGGACGACCCCCTCGAGGTCGACGACCAGCGCCTCCACTCGCGGGAGTTTCTCGATCAGGGGGAGCCCAATTTCCGGACCCAGGACACAGAGTGCGGTGGCCAACGCATCTGCCAGTGCCGCTTCCGGTGCGACGACGGTGGCGCTGATGCACCCGGTAGAGGGGAAGCCGGTGCGCGGGTCGAGGATGTGGTGGTAGCGCTTCCCGTCGACCTCGAAGAAGCGTTCGTAGTCACCCGATGTGACGACGCAACTGTTCGAGACGGGAATCAAGGCGATCAGCCGATCCGCATCACGCGGGTGCTTGATTGCAACCTGCCAGAGCGCCCCGTTCTTCTTGCCGAGCGCCTTGAGGTCACCACCTGCGTTGACCATGGCGTGGGCGATCCCTTGCTCCATCAACACCGCCATGGCGCGGTCGACTCCGTAGCCCTTGGCGATCCCACCGAGGCCGATCGACATCCCTTCGGGAAGTGTCACGCTACTGTCGGCGGTATCGATGAGAATCTGGCTCGCATCGACCCGCGGAAGCGCAGCCGCCACCTCCTCCTCGGTGGGGATCCGCGGCGGCTTGGCCTTGAAGTCCCACAGTCTACCGACTGCGGCAAAGGTGATGTCGAAGGCCCCTCGGGTGAACTGGTGAATCTCCTTCGACTGACCGATGATTCGCAACAGTTCGGGATCGACCGGCTGAGGGCCTTTCCCTGCGGCGCCGTTCAATGTCATCAGTGGTGATGGGCGCCAGTCCGTCATCTGGTCCTCGACGCGGCGGATCTCTGTGATCGCCGCATCGAGCGCCGTTTCGAGTCGCGCAGGGTCGGCGCCGAGGACCTCGATGAAGAGCTCGGTTCCCATCACTTCGAGGCGACGAGAGCGCAGTTCGAGGGGTTGCGGGGAAAGGGGATCCAACTCGGGGGATGGTACCGACTGCCCGAGCAACGGGATCGTCGCGATCCAGACGAGCCAGAACACGGCTCCGAGGGAGGGTTTGGTGAACGGCTGCACTGGATCCTCTCCGCTGGATCCTCTCCGCAATGGATGCTCCCCTCTGTCTCGTTTCGGAGAGCAGCTCCGGGGACTCCATTTTCAGATCCAAACTGTCACGTAATCAAACTGTCACGAGCTCGAACTGTCAGTGGCTCAATCGCCAAGAAGCAGCTCCCAGGAATCGGGGAGTTGGTGTTCACGGTAGCGGATCTCGCCTCGTGGACCCAGCACGATGATGGTCGGCGTGCCCTTCACAGCGAGGCTCTTCACCAGTTCCCCCGATCGATCGCGCAGTTGCGGGTATCGGACTCCGTGCTGGGCGGTGAGGGACCGGACCTTCGACAGGTCGACCTGATCGTCGCTGCCGGCGAGCACTCCAAACCAGTGTGCCCGATCGCCGAGGCGCGCAAACGCCTGCCCCAGTGCCGGAAGTTCCCGGCGACAGGGGGCGCACCAGGTCGCCCAGAAGACCAGGATGGTCGGCTGATCCCCGGGCAGCAGGGTGTGACTCTTGCCATCGATCGCCGGAAGTGCGGCGACCAAGGAGTGCGTCGCGGCATCGTTTCCGATGGTCGTCTCTCCTCGCGATGGCGAACCGGAACATCCCGCAACCGCGACGCCGAGGCCAAGGAAAAGGACAGCAGTGAGGAACTGGTTCTTCATCGCGGACTCCTGATCAAAATGAGTGTTCCCAGGAGCAGGTGGCGAGAATCTGGTCGAGCCCATCGCTTCGCAAGACATGGTCGAGTCCCAGGGAGATGTGGTCGCCATCGTCGAGGTGCCAGATCAGGCGCCCGCCGATGGTATTTGAGTTGAGTTCTGCGAGGTCGGAGTCCTGGGTCATGAACTGCTCAGGTACGAAGAAGTGCTCGCCGTAGTCGTCCGCTGCGGTTTGACTGTAGAAGCGGTAGCGGACCATCGCATCGAGTTTGCTCTCGATGACCGTCTGGTACCAGCGCGGCTCGAAGGAGAAGCTGGTAATTCCCCAGTCGTCGGAGTAGATCCGACCTCCCAATTCCCAGGCACGTCCGGTCGAAACGAAGCCGCGGACGCGTCCGAAGAAGGCGGTTCGCACCCGAGCATCCGGGAGGACCTCGGCGGTCTCGAACCCCAGGGCGTTGTTGTCGAGGTTGGGGTTGGGCGGTGCCAACGGATCCTCGATCACCACTGCATTGTAGGGTGTGGAAAGGAATCCGTCCTGGAAGGTCGCCGTCACCCCGAAACTCCCGTGCAGGTCGGGGGTGAGGACCTGGTACCAGCTGGCGGTGGTCGAGACCGAGGTCCGCGCCTCATTCCCATCCTGCTCACCGTTGTAGCGGATGATGCTGAGATCGTCGAAGTAGCCGTGGATGCTCAGCCCTATCGTGGCGTCCTGGCCGGCGACGGGGCGCGAGATGTTGCCGCCGAAGCCGATCGATTTGTAGTCGTACTCTCCCGAAACACTGAACGATCCTCCAGCCTTCCAACCATCGGATAAGTTCCAGCGGCCTGAGAGCTTCGTGCCAATGTAGTTGTCCGCAGATGCGCCCGACTGCTCTGGAAAATCACTCAGACGGTCGATCGAAGCGCTCGAGACGTAGTCGTAGTGAATATCGATGGCGTATCCGAAGGCATCGGTGACCTGGTGGTCGAAGATGAACACCGGCTCGACCACGGTCAGCGACTCGTCAAGGAACGGGTTGCCGTCCCCCGAGTCACCGTTGTTGTAAAAACTCAGTCGGGTGGTGAGGGAGCGATCCCCCGCTTGCGGCTCCGCGGAATTCGGCTCACCCGAGCCATCGGCCTCGGGACTGCTCGTTCCCGACTGCGCGACGACAAGACCCGGCGGGGCTGCGATGACCAGCAGCGCCACGATAACCAGCAAGGCGAAAACCCGTAGAAATCTCAATAGCATCCGCAACCGCCCCCGCCGCTGTCGCCGATTCCGCCGGCACTTCCCTCCATCGAGTAGTAGACCTTCGCCTGGAAGTGGACCTCGCTCGGGTCGCCCTCGAACTGCATCGCAGCATCCTGGAGATTCTGCTTCTCGTAGTATTCCACCGTGCTACAGCCCGCAGCCAGAGGAGCCAGCAGCAGCAAGGCGATCAGGATCACTTGTGATTTCCGGCACATCGGTGGAACCTCCCGGCTTCAGCACTTCCGTGGACATGGAGAACCTCGCTTCTCCCCCATGAAAATATCGTAGAATCTCGACCTGAGTACACCGAATCGCACCACTTGACTAGAAATCCACGAAGGGGAGATTAAGGGGGACGACTCCGCCCCCTGTTGGGGAATGCTGCCGATCAATTTCACACAGCACTCCATTGGGAATACGATTTGGATGCGAAAAGCACCGATTAGTCGATGCATCGAACCACTGACTGCAGGATCATGAGAATGACGGTAGTAATAGACTGCCGTCGACGCTTCCAGAAAGCAGGTCTGTCATGAGCATCCAAGCCACGTCCTTGTTCCGCTCCAGTTCATTGCTGGCAGTCCTCCTCTCTGTCATTGCCATCTACATCGCCTCTCAATCGCCCACCGAGGGAAATCCGCCTCCGATCACGGTGCAATCGAACCACGTCGACCAGTTGGAAAAGACCATCGCCAATCTACGCGATGAGCTGATCACCCTGCAGTTTCGACTCGATGGCCTGGAAGAGCTGGAACTGGCCCGTGGTCAGGAATCGACCCCACCCGAAGCTGAAGTGGTCGAGAGTTCAGCCGATGGCGAACTGGATGGCCGCATCATCGCGGCGGTCGATCGAGTGATGGAAGCGAAGGGTCTCGAGTTCGCGAAGGTCGCCCGCCAGGAGGCGGAGGAGCAGCAACAGCAGAAGAAACTCAACCAGACACGAGACGGTTTCTCCAGCTGGGTCGATAATGGCCGCGCCAAGTTACCCAATCTTTACAATCGCATCCGGGATGAACTGGAGCTGGCACCCCAGACCGCCCTCGAGGTGGAGGAGATCCTCGAGAACGGTTTCCAGACGATGTCGTTCCTGACCGAACAGCTCTACACCGACCCCCCTCCCGAGCAGGCGGAGGCGCTGGCCATCATGGGTGAGGTAAAAGGTGAGGCTGGATCGATCATCGAGGAGCTCGACGAGATCCTCACCCCCGAGGAGATGATCGCTCTCGGACAGGTCTACAGCGAAGAGGTCGATCCCCGTCTGGGCCAGGGATTCATCACCAACGGTAATCAAGGCGACGACGAGGATGAGACGCAGAACTGAGCGACGGATTTGACCGACGAAGAAGAGCAAGCCGTTCGGCTTGATGGTCGACACCATCCGCCAGATCGAATCCAGCCCCGCTTTTCGAGGCTGGATGCCATCTGCCGATCGCTGACTTATATTCTCGTGACCTTGCTCGGTCCTTCAAGAACATCAAAACTCCTGGACGAGAAGTTGGCGAAGTTTGGATTGCCGGCGACTCCCTGAAACATCTCGGTTTGGCCAAAGGTTTCCATCGCCTGGCGACTTTCCCAGGTGTAAACACCACCGTAGGTATTGCTCTCCTGGTCACTCAACCAGGCCTTTGACATCAGCCCCGGAACCTCCGCAAAAGCGGCTGCCACGCTGTCGCAAACTTGAGTGTAGTCATCGTGACCGATGCCCTCGAGGTTGAAGTTCACTACCTGAATATGCATTGTTTCTCTCGTCTCTACTGGAGTGGGAGGTGGAGACCTCAAGTGCGCGACCGCAGATAGTCTAACTACAGATTCCAGCAGCGGGTAAACATAAACGGTCGGGGTGAGTATTACGCTAACCACTCCTCGATGACCTTGCCGTGGACATCGGTGAGACGATGCTCGCGGCCACCGAATAACTTGGTCAACCGCCGATGATCGACTCCCAGAATGTGCAACATCGTCGCGTGGAAGTCGTAGATCTCGACCGGTTTGTCGACAGCCCGGTAACCGAACTCGTCGGTGGAACCGTAGACGCTACCCCCCTTCACACCGCCACCTGCCATCCAGATGGTGTATCCGTAGGGATTGTGATCGCGCCCGTCACGTCCCTGGGCAAAAGGAGTTCTTCCGAACTCTCCCGACCAGACCACCAGCGTGTCATCGAGCATTCCGCGACGCTTGAGGTCGGTGAGCAGGGCACCGATCGGCTGGTCCACCGCTCGGGAGTTGTTCTCATGACCATCCTTGAGATTGCCATGCTGGTCCCAGCGATCACCGCTGACCGACGGACAGGTCAATTCGATGAAGCGCACTCCTCGTTCCACCATGCGTCGCGCCAGAAGACATTCACGACCGAAAATGCGCGTCTGATCATATGAGTGATCGAGTCCGTACAACTCCCGAGTCTCGGATGTTTCACCCGAAATATCCGCCAGTTCAGGAACTGCAGACTGCATGCGGAAAGCGAGTTCGCCATTGGCGATCGCTCCCTCGATGGGAGCCGGATCGCCCGACGATTCCAACCCCATCCGATCCAGGCCTTCGAGAAGGTCCAGTTTTCGACGCTGCCGCTCCACTCCTTCCCGCTGCATGACATTGGCGAGGGGCCGATCTCCCGGCAGCACGATGGAACCCTGGTGCTTCGCCGGCAGGAACCCACTGGAGAAACAACCGAGTCCGCCCGGCGGCACCAGTCCACCGTTGACCACCACGAAACCGGGGAGATCATCGGCGAGCGCACCGAGGCCATAGGAGACCCACGCTCCCATGCTCGGTCTTCCGACGGTGCCGGTGCCGGTATGGAGCAGGTAATTGGCGTTGGTGTGTTCCGAGAACTGACTGGTCATCGAATGCACCACCAGCAACTCATCGGCGTGCTTTGCAACATGTGGAAACAGGTCGCTGATGGGGTGACCACATTCACCGTACTGCTGGAACTGCCACGGTGACTTGAGGGTGTTACCTACGGCACCGAACTGGGTACGCTCCATCGGAGCCGGGAACGGCTTGCCATCCCACTTCGAGAGCGCTGGCTTGGGATCAAAGGTATCGACCTGGCTCGGTCCTCCATCCATGTAGAGGAAGATGACAGATCGAGCGCGCGCCGGGATGTGCCTCTGATCCAGCACTCCTGGCTGTCCTGCAACATCACCGAGCAGCGACTCTCCCGCCAGTGCGGTCAATGCCACAGCACCGAACCCCTGGGCACAACGAGAGAGCATCTCTCGCCGACCCATCGGCTGCTGTTCGTATTGACCACAGTGATGCATTACTACCCTTTCTCGTCATCCCCTAGGGGATGAATCGAAACTCCTTGGTCTGGATCAGAGCGTGAGCCAGATCTGCCCACCCTTCCACACCTTTCTCTTCGACGAACTCGCGAGCCATGGCGATTTCCTCGCCGGAGGGAGCACGTCCAAATGCCTGTTGCCACATCGTATCGATGGCAACGGTCAGTCCCTCATCCTCGGCAGACTTCATCGCTCTCTCTCCCCACAATCGAGCCTGGTCGTGGACGAAGGGATCATTCATCAGTGCGAGAGCCTGCGCAGGTACATTCGTGACCAAGCGATCTCCGACCGTGGTCGACGGGATGGGGAAGTCGAAGGCGGTGAGGAATGCCGGAAGAAAGTTGCGACACACCTTGATGTATAGACTACGCCGACCTTGACCATCGACGGGACCACTGCCACCGGGCCGTCCCCGCCCGGTGAGAAAGTCGGTCAGATGCACCGGCACCGAGGTGCCGCCGACCTTTCGATCCAGTCGCCCCGAGACACTGAGGATCGAATCGCGAATCGCTTCTGCATTGAGCCGCTTCTGATGAGCCCGATGCCAGTGTGCATTGGACGCGTCGACCTGTGGAGCTCGAGGATCCGGATGGTGGGACACCATCTGATAACTGCGACTGAGTACGATGTCTCTGAGCAGTGACCGACGGGAAGGATGGTCACGTAATCGAACCGCCAAGTGATCGAGCAGAGCGAGATTTTCCGGAGGCACTCCCAGCGCTCCCAGGTCGTCGCTGGTGGCAGCCACGCCCCGACCCATCACCCGGGCCCAGAGGCGATTGGCCTGAGTGCGCCAGAAAAGTGGGTTGGTCGGCGATGTCATCCACCTCGCCAGTTCGCCACGACCCGATCCGTTGCGGAAACGTAACGGCGTATCCGCTCCACCAAGGTTTTCCAGAGCTCGCCGTTCGACCAGATCTCCCGGCTGGTGCGGATCTCCACGCACCGACAGCGGCACATCAAAACCATGCGGAGCATCCGCTGCAGAAATAATGCGATCCGGCTGCGGAATCGAATCATCGAGTTGACGCAGTTTTGCTACCGTTGCCACCACCGCCGCATTCCATGCATCTCCATAACGAGCGGGATCGACCAGCCCAGCGGCAACCAATGCCTGTGCTCGTATAGGATCTGTCAACAACGTTGCCGCATCAGTGGCCCCGTCATCGAGTACGCTCCAATCGACTCCGGGCCCTTGGTCTGCACCTTCCGCCGACAACCAGACTCGATCGACAGCGACCCAACCGCGCCCCTCGTCATGAACTTCCACATGTGCGTTTTTTCCCTGATACCGGGTCAAATCCATCTGAACATGACGCCACTGATCGGGGTTATTGACATCTTGACGGAAGTTATCGAACAACAGGGCATTGTACTGGTCGATCCAGTACCCCTCGATGCAGACCCGAACTCTGGCGGATTCGCCCTGCACCCTCATGTGCAGATATCGATGTTCAATGATGAAGTTCCTGGAAAGAATCGATCCGACCAAACCGCGACCCCGTGCTGCAGAATGAGCACAGGGGGTATCGTTGATTCGAGGGCTGCCGATCAGTACCACATCTCCGGCCGGCAACACCTCGAAGGCATCTCCGACGACGGTCCAGTCAGCCAGCGCGTTCACCTCGGAGAAATCCTCCAGTAGCAGATCACCTTCTCGCAGCGGACCGTTCGCCACGCCAGGACGCACCAACTGGGGCCAGAGGCGCACCCATTCTCGTAACTGGTTGGCGTCGAGTCCCGCTTTCTGCGCCACTCTCCCGATCTGAACTCGCGAAGCCATCCCTGCGGTGGGCTCATCTGTCAGGCGGAAATGGTCGCAGGTGATGTGGCCCCACCCACCATCGTGGTCGTCGACCACCTCGATGACTGCCTCGTGCCCACGCCACCTTCCAACATCCCAGCGTGCTTCATGCATGAGCGTGTTGTTGCGGCCCACCTCCGAGAATACCTGCTCACCATCGATCAGAAGATTGACACAAGTTTTACCGATGTGGTGACCGCCTCCGATGAGGAAAACCAGATAGTCTCGCTGCACCTCGAAGGGAGGGCTGATCAGTTTTCCCTTCGGCGCATCTCCGGTAGGCCCATCGGGTTTTGAACGGTCGCCTTGACTACAAGCGATGTGATCACCGACCGCCTCCACACCCTGTTCGTGAACCAGGTCATCTCGGTGGTACGGCTGGTCGCCAAAGGCGTTGCCCTCGACCTTCCATTGGCCCCAGCCCTGTTCGAAATCAGCAATCACAACATCGGGCTGGGTTTCCACCTGACCAGTCTCACCGTTGCCGACACTCCCTTGCAATCCGCGTGCAGCTCTCGCCAGTTGCACCAGCGGCAACTGGTGCTGCAACTCCAGACTCTGCCGAATAACCGCGGTCAGTTTCTCCCTGACTGGCGCCATTTCGTCGATCTTGCTGGCGATCTTGCCGCCAGGATCCTGCGGCCTGAGCACACGCCGGGTCGAACGGAGAATCGAAGATAATCCGGTCCAGTCCGCCTGCGTGATGGCATCGAACTTGTGGTCGTGGCACCGAGCACAGGAAACTGTCGCGCCAAGGAATGCACGAGAGAGCACATCGATCTGATTGTCGACCCGATCAAAGGTGTCCTGCAGCACATCCACGGGGGCGTGGGTCGCCTGAGATAACCAGAACCACGAGGTCGCAGGAATTGAATCGTTGGTCCCATCTTCTGGATGGATTCTCGGCTCCTCGAGCAAATCGCCTGCGATGTGTTCGGTGACAAATCGATCTATCGGAACATCGCTGGCGATGGCCCGGATCACATAATCGCGATACTTCCATGCATCGTGGATGGGATAATCAAACTCATGTCCGTGGGTCTCTGCGAATCTCATCAGATCGAGCCAGTGACGTGCAAAATGCTCGGCGTGGGCACTACTTGTCAGCAATCTGTCGACCACGATTTCCCTGGCTTCTATCGACTGATCGGCGAGGAAGGTCTCGAACTCCACTGGAGTCGCGGGCAGTCCGGTGAGGTCAAAAGTGACCCGCCGCAACCAGGTGCGATCATCGGCGTCTGCAGCCGGTTTCAGGCCGAGCGAGTCGAGACCGGAACCGATGAACAGATCGAGCGGATCACGGGCCCACCCTTCATCCACCACTTCGGGTAGTGCAGGAGCCTCGAGCGATCGCCACGACCAGTGCTTGGTGTAGGAGGCACCCTGCTCGACCCAGCGGGTCAGGATCTCGACCTGTTCCGCCGATGGTCGTTCCCTTCCATCCGGCGGCATCGGGTCGTCGTCGTCACCGATCCGCAGTAGGGCGAGGCTATTCTGTGGATGCCCCGGCGCGATCGCCGCCATGCCCAGCTCCCTGACGGTGGTGGCGCTGCCGCGATCATCGAGGCGTAGGTTCTTCTTCCTCGCCTCTCCATCATTGCCATGGCAGGGCAAACAATAATGGGCGAGGATCGGCCGCACCTGGCGATCAAAATCGACCACCTCTGGATCGCCCTTCGAGATGAGGGCTGAGAGACCGGTGGATGAGACCCCGAACAGGGCAGACATCAGTAGCAGAAGGACTAGCACACGACTGATCATGGGAGGATGCTAACCGGGGGAGCATGAAGGCTCCACCGACCAGTTGAGTACCCACGAGCGGAGTCCACTCGATGCATCAAGCTGCAGAAGATCGCCTGTCCATTCCCGCATCCTCGATCCTGGTTCTGTTGATCACCCTGGTGGTGGTCACACCGCTGGCGATCTGGCGAATGGCACAGAAACTGGCGAGTCCCACCGCCGAGGTGATCTCCCTCGAAGATGACGGTGAGCGATTTCGAGGCCACTGGAAGGTTGGCAAAGTCGATTTCGTCGTCGAGGAGGGCATCGATGAGCCGCGTTCCACCGGCACCTTTACCCTGTCCGTCACTCTTCCACCTCGCGAAGAAGATGAAACGGTCAAAGTGGTGATAGGCCTGGAAGCTGCACGGGATGGATTCATCGAGAAGGTGCTCTTTCTAGACCCCGATGGAGATGGAATCTGTAACGCAACCATCTGTATTCGATCGGCAGGCAGCGGTAGTTACCTGCAAATCCGCCAGTACACCCTGTCCTTCGAGGGGGGCGAATCAGAAGGAACATGGTCAGATCTGACCGCCATTCCCGAGCACCTGAGCGCTGGATACATCGGCCACGACACCGTCGAACGCCAGAGCGAGATGCTGGTGCGAACTTTTCCCATCCATCTCGATGGCGACACCAATGCTGCCCCCTCCGCAGGAACTCGTTCGTTGATCTGGGACTTCCACAACCGTCGCTGGAGACCCGATCCACGGAAGTGATGGAATTCCACAGCAGTTGATTTCACGGTGGAGAACAGCAGGGAGCGGATTCGATCCAGCATCATCCTGGTGCTAGAATATCGGAGTGCTAGCCTATCGGAGTGCTGACACAAAGAAGAGATGCCCCAAAGGAGAGATGGGCAGCGCGACCTGCTGAGGAGAGTCGCTACTTGCGCTTGATCTTGTGTACGGTGTGCTTGCGCAGCCGAGGAGAGTACTTCTTCAGACCCTTCTCCTTGAGCTTCTCGGGAAGACCACCTTTGACCTTGATCTGGGTCCGGTAGTTGAGGTCACCGGTCTCGGTGCACTGGAGCCACACGTACTCACGGCTCTTCTGCTTGGCCACAATGCTCTCGCTTCCACGATAGAAACCCGGGATGAGGACTTGGCGCACCAACCTTCTGGTGCAAACCGATCTGGTGCAGTCCCGGATGGAACCATCCCCGCCTCCGGCCGTCAAGGGAAACGAACCCACAGACATCGATCCAAATCAGTGAATTGCCGCCAACCCGCTCCCCTCCTGCAACTCTCCCCCACCTCTACGGTCGAAGTCCGTTGCTGCGATCGAGCCCCGAGGGTACACCAGTGACGGACCTGAACCCCCTCTTGGCAAAGGAGCCCGGGCAAGATGACTGCCGCTGCCGACTCGACCCCAGCTGCACCGCGTCGACGGTTGCCGCCGCTGGCTGGCGACGGCACCATCCTGGTCACCGGGGGCACCGGAACCACCGGCAGGTTGCTGCTGAGTTGGTTGCTCTACGAGGCTCAGGCCAGCCGCGTCATCGCATTCTCCCGCGATGAGCAGAAACACCACGATCTGCTTCAAGATCCTCGATTCCAGCATCCCGCCTTGTACTCGATGGTCGGAGATATCCGCGACCCGAGTCGATTACGCGAAGCGATGGAAGGGGTCTCGCTGGTGCTCCATACCGCAGCGATGAAGCATGTGCCCATCGCCGAGGCGCATCCGAGCGAAGCGATCCGGACCAATGTCGAGGGTACCGAGAATCTCATCCGAGCCGCTCGTGATGCGGGAGTGGCCCGAGTCATCGCCCATTCCACCGACAAGGCGGTCGAACCCAGCTGCGTCTATGGTGCCACCAAACTTGCCATGGAGAAGTTACTGGTCGCAGCAGACCTCGATTCAGGTCCCAACGGTCCTCGCTTTGATATCTTGCGCCATGGCAATCTGATTGGCAGCCGCGGCAGTGTCATCCCGATGTTTCGGGAGCAGAAGAAAAGTGGCCGATTGAAGGTCACCGACCCCGAGATGACGCGCTTCTGGATCGACCCGGATTCGTTGATCTCTGCGGTTCACCAGGTGGTGATCGATGGTCGTGGCGGCGAGATCTTTGTACCGAGGTCACCGGCGGCCCGACTGGCTACGGTGGCCGCCGCCATCGCTCCGGAAGCGGTGATCGAGGTGATCGGCGAGCGCCCCGGCGAGAAGAAGCACGAATCGCTGACCGGCCAAGAAGAATCGAGCCGAATCCGCCTGTTCGAGCAGCACCTGGTGATCATCCCGCCCGCCTCGGGCCATCTTCGTCGTCACGATGGCAGTGCTGTGGGTCCCGATTTCCGCCTCCAGAGTGACCGGGGCCCCTGGCTCGATCTTCAGGCGATGCAGGCACTTCTGAGTTCGGAACTGGTCTGCTCCCACGTCCTGTAGGCTCAAATCGACGACTACTCGACGATTCTATCCCCCCAGCCAGATCACAGGGTAAACTGAAGGAGTGACCCGATCTGAATCTCCCTGCCGCCTGGTGGGTCAGTTATGGGCACCTTTCCTGGTCGTGATCAAGAGAGACCTGCATGCCAGCAACCATTCGATGGAGAGTGCTGACCTTGCTACTGCTGGGTCTATTGGGGAGTCCCCCGGTCGATGGTCAGGGATTGCCGATCCCGACCACTCTGCAGGACTGGATCCAGCCCGGTACCCAACCGGGCACCCTGCTCGAACCCATCATCGCCGGTAGTGCTTGTAACCTCTGTCACTCATCTTTTTTCACGGCCCCGGTCGATCGCTGGAGAACCAGCATCATGGCCCAGGCGGGAAGAGATCCACTGTTTCACGCTTGCCTCGCAGTGGCGGAACAAGACGCCGGCGCTGCGGGATCGTTGTGCCTACGCTGTCACACTCCTGGAGCTTGGCTCGCCGGCAACAGTGTTCCTACCGATGGCTCTGCAGTCAGTGGCGTCAACGATTTCGACGGCGTGACCTGCAACCTGTGCCATCGGATGGTCGACCCCAATTACGTCGCGGGGCAGAGTCCCAGCGTCGACCTCGGAATCCTCAATAACCTGGCCGAGATTCCCAATCCACAGCACAGCGGCCAGTACGTGATCGATCCCAGCGATCGAAGGCGCGGACCCTACAATCTCGGTGGTGGCTTCCAATTCCATCCCTTCTTCGAGTCCCCCTTTCACCATTCGTCTGAACTGTGCCGCACCTGCCATGACGTCTCGAACCCGGCCTATATCCGCCAGGGAAATCAATACGCGCTGATCGACCTCAACTCTCCTCACCCGACCCACGATCCCAACGACGAGTACCCGGTGGAGAGAACCTACAGCGAGTGGAGCATGAGTGAATTCGCTCAGGGGCCGGTCGATATGGGCGGCCGATTCGGTGGCAATAACCCCGAAGTCAGTAGCTGCCAGGATTGCCACATGCCGAGCACCAGTGGGGTCGGCTGTAACATGGGGGCCCCCACACGGCCCGATCTTGCCCTCCACAACTTTTCCGGGGCACAAACCTGGGTGCTCGATGCGATTCACGCGCTCGACACCTCCTACTTGCTATGGGACACCCCCGCCTACATGGATCCGGCACAGATCATCGTCGCCAAGAACCGCAACATCGACATGCTCGAAGCGGCCAGTGACCTCGAGGTCACCACAGAAAACGGACAGTTGAAGGTCCGAGTGATCAACCAGAGCGGTCACAAACTGCCCACCGGATATCCAGAGGGAAGAAGGATGTGGATCGAAGTTCATTTCCAGAATGTCTTCGGAGAAACTCTGGCCCACCACGGTGCTTACGATTTCGACACGGCAGATCTGGAAGATTCCACCACCACCGTCTTCGAGGCCAAGCACGGAATCTCCGGATTCACCTCTACCCTTTCCGGTCTGCCGGAAGGCCCTTCTTTTCACTTCGCACTCAACAACAAGATCATGAAGGACAACCGCATCCCTCCTCGAGGCTACACCTTTCAGGGATTCGATTCGGTTCAGGCGGCACCGGTGGGAGAGTTCTACGAGGATGGCCAGTACTGGCACGACACCTTTTACGATATTCCCAATGATTCGTATCTACTCGAGGTGAGGGTCTGGTACCAGACCGCATCGAAGGAGTACATCGAGTTTCTTCGCGACGAGAACATCACCAATGATGCTGGAGATATCCTCCATCAGCAGTGGTTGCAGCAAGACAAAGGCCCCCCGGTCATGATGGATGAGATCTCGATGGAACTGGGGATCGAGCCCTTCATCCGTGGTGATGTCAACACCGACGGGACCGAAGATCTCTCCGATCCGGTCCACCTGCTCGGATCGCTATTCCAGGGTGAGCCCTTCTCCTTCTGCCCCATCTCAGCCGATGGAAATGATGACGGGTCCCTCAACATCTCCGATGTCGTATTCCTGCTGAGCACCTTGTTCACCGGGGGGATCACCCCTTCCGCTCCCTGGCCCGATTGCGGACCCGATCCGACCCCCGACTTCCTCCGCTGCTACGGCTATTCCTGCCCCTGATCACCACCCCAGCCACGGCTGACGGGAGTTCCCCGATCTCGAGCAGGAATCCACCATTTGCGATGGTGATCCTGACCACCTTGATGGATAGTGATGGATCGACAGTCGTTGCCGATCATCTCCTTTCGGAGGGAGCAGACCCATCCAGTTCATGCGCACGATTCTACCGCTGATCCTTCTGGCGGCGCTGATCGTATCGATCTGGCCGACCGGGCCCCTCGACTTCGGCTCCCGTAGTCCATGGGATGGCCTGGTCATCTTGATCGACGGTGTCGAGAGATTCATCGATGAAGATGGTGACAGTGAGGATGGTGACAGTGAGGATGGTGACGCGGCCAATAGTGCAAGGCTCGATCCACAGTCACGTCTCCTGCTGATCGCCTCCTTGCCCGCTGTCGATGACCTCGGGCGAGATTGCTCGTTGATCGTCGGTACCGCTTTCGCCGATCACTCCGATCCACTGGCACTCTTGCTACAGGGGGAAACCGATGCCATCCGCCTGCAAAAGATCAAGATGGTCGCCCCACCCGTAGAGATGTACCTCGCGATCGAGGGAATCATCAGTGGCTTCGCTGTTCCCGGCGATCTGGATGTAGACCGGTTTCCGGGGGGGCTGCTTCATGGCCACCAGGTCACTCCGGCGGCAGGCTCACGGCAGGGCCCACCGCCCACCTCGATCCTGTTGGCCGATTCCCGCGGTTCGATCGCCTTCAAAGCTCACTGCGACGAGCAGAAACAGCAGCGTTGGCGAGGCGATCGAAAAGATTTCCGAGAACTGTGGGAGCGAGCCCAGGACACCGATCCAGGTCGCCTGGAGCCGTTCATCCACGGTCGGCTCACCTTCCCGGAACCACCGGACCCTGCGACAGACGCGGTGGCTCCCGGTCAGAGACGCTGATACCCTCGCATCATGACCGACCAAGATCCTGACACCGCCCACTCCCGCAAACCGAATCCCGGAACTCCGTTCCCCTCGAAACCCGTCTCTGACATCGAATCCACTCCTCATCCGGCTGCAAGCGAGACAGCTTTCGGCTCCCTGAAAGAAATGCATGCCTACATGCGTCTCGCAAGAGAGTGGGATTTACGCTTCGAAAAGATGTTTCGAACGGGAGCCCTATCGAAGTGGTATTCATCGGTCGGAAACGAAGCGACCACCGTCGCTTCAGCCTGCGCCATCGAGGCCGGAGATTCATTGCTGACCCTTCACAGGGATTCGGGAGCGATCCTCCGGCACTACCTCGACATCAACGCCTTGCTCCCCGGAATACTGCCGCAAGTTCCTGCCATCCGAGAACCGATGGGAGGGGACTCCAAGCAGCGTTTCCTGCGACTGACTTGCCAGATGCTGGGAAGAGAACATGGCTTCTCTAGCGGGCACGAACGCTCCTATCACTACAACCTGTTCGAGGAGGAGTGGGGCCTCTTCCATATCGGCATGATCAGCCACCTCGGATCGATGATTCCTGTCGCCGCTGGAACTGCTTTTGCCTACCAGCAACAGGGTAGCGATCGTGTGGCGATCAATTTCATCGGAGAAGGTGCCACCTCGACCGGCGATTTCCACGAAGCTCTGAACATCGCCTCGGTATGGAAGTTGCCGTTCATTCTCGTCATCGAGAACAATCGATGGGCATTCTCGACCCCCACTTCTCAACAGTACGCCTGCGACCACCTTGCGGACCGGGCTCTGGGATATGGCATTCCTGGAGTTCAGGTCGACGGCACCGATGCCGAAGCGGTTCTATCCGTGATGCAAACCGCAGTGGCTCGGGCTCGAGCGGGAGACGGACCGACCCTGGTCGAGGCGATGCTGGGACGCCACCGTGGCCATTCAGAAGGAGACGACTCCCTCCAGCAAGTTCCCGAACAAGAGTTGCAGCAATATGTTGAGCAAGACCCGCTAGATCTGGTCGAAAAACGCCTCATCGATGGTGGAGTCTTCTCTCGTGCCTGGATCGACGAGGTGAGAGAGCGATGTGCTTCGCTGGTGACCAATACGGTCGACCAGGCGATGTCGATGCCAGAACCCGATGTCCATCAACCGCGGAGCATCTATGCAGACTGACACCTCCACAGAATCAGACGACACCCTTTACATCGATGCGATCAGCGCTGCACTGGCGGATGAAATGCGAGCCGATCCAAGTGTTGTGCTGATGGGACAAGACATCGCCGGTCACGGTGGGGCCTTCAAGATCACCCGCGGATTCCTCGAGGAGTTCGGTGACCAGCGGGTTCGAAACACACCCATCGCGGAGAGTGGAACGATCGGCATTGCCATCGGTTCCTCGATGCTCGGAATCAAACCCGTAGTCGAGATGCAGTTCGCCGATTTCATCTCCTGTGGATTCAATCAAATTGTAAACGTTGCGGCAAAGATGTACTGGAGAACAAAACACCCTGTACCCCTCGTGATTCGTCTTCCAGGCGGGGGCGGAATGGGTGCGGGCGCTTTCCACTCCCAGAACATCGAGAACTGGTTTCTTCATACTCCGGGGCTCAAGGTGGTTTCACCTGCGTACTCCGGTGATGCTTACCGATTACTTCGTGCAGCGATTCGGGACCCGAATCCCGTGCTCTACTTCGAGCACAAATTTCTGTACCGCAGGGAGCGCTCGCCACTGCAAACTGCACCGGTTCCCGATCGGATTCTCGGTGAATCATCGATCTTGCGCAGTGGCACCGACATCACCACCGTCTCGTGGGGCTGGATGACTCATCGCACCCTCGAGGCCGCCGAGATCCTCTCGCAGGAGGGTATCGAGGTGGAGGTGATCGATTTACCGGTCCTCTCCCCTCTCGACCATCGGGGCATCATCGCATCGGTCGAGAAGACCCAGCGAGCCGCCATCATCCACGAGGCTACCTGTACCGGTGGATTCGGTGCAGAAATCGCTGCGCGGATCTGCGACGAAGCCATCTGGAGTCTCGATGCCCCGGTCCGTAGAATCACCTACCCCGATAGTCCCCCGCCCTTCCACAAGGGGCTGGAAGCGTCGAGGATTCCCTCTCCAGAGCGGATCTGTTCCGAACTGCGGCAATTACTCGACGTTTGATCCACTGCCGGCACCGCTTCGATCATTTTCCAGAAAATTTGGATTGTCGTGTCCGATCCAGCCAGACTTCCGGATACAGAGGGCAAAGGACAGAGGGGTACCGCCCATGACCCCGAGAGTACCCAATGACTCCAGACAACATGATGGACAAGAGCAATGCTCCTGAGCCTGCCAGTGGGAAAATTCTAGATCACCTGGTATGGCGTGAACTGGGCTTTGAAAAGCAATTTGGCATGACCTTCTTCCAACCCTCGGTCGATTCTCAGAATCCAGATTCGACCGATCTCAGAAAGTCTCAGGAAAAGTAACCCCGAGTCCATCAGGAAGTGCCCCCATCCGGGTCCTTGAGCGGAATACCGTGCTTCTTCATCCTGCGGTAGAAGGTACGTCTGGAGATGCCCAGAGCCTGGCACGCTTCAGACTTGTTGCCCCCTGCGGCCTCCAATGCGCGCAAGATCACTTCACGCTCCGCACGTCCCAGTACATCTTTGACCCCCGATGAAAACTCACCGGTGTTCAGAATCGATCCACCTAGCAGTTCCTGCATACTTGCCCCATCGATGGAGCTCAATCCAGATGCTCCGATCCTTCTCGCCAGATGAACCGCATCCCAGCCGTTGCCCGGCCAGTGGTGAGAGAGCAATAGTGCCTGAGCCTCCGCTTCCAGTAGCGGAGGAGTGACCATTTCCTCGGTCAAATACTGATCGATGATCAGCAAGGAATCGAGCGGACGATTCCTCAATGGTGGTAACTGAACCTCGAGTCCCGCCAGCCGGTAGCGCAACTCCTGACGGATTCGGCCCGTTCCTTGATCAGAGGAACTGCATGCCAGGAAGCGCAAGTCTGCCACCAGTTCCTCGGTCCCGGCAACCCGACGATAGGTGCCCGAATCGATCACCCGCAACAGCGCCGCTTGCAGTGCTGGCGAGGCCTCATCGATGGCATCCAGCAGCAAGGTCCCCCCTGAAGCCCGGTCGAGTAATCCGGGTCGTTGCTGATCGGCGTCGGTGAAGGCGCCCTTCTCATTGCCAAATAACTCGACCTCGATCAGTGACTCATTGAGTGTCCCACAATGAAGGACCATGAACTCTCCACCGCCACTGGCCTGATGGATCGCTCTCGCCAGCAGATCTTTTCCGGTTCCACTCTCTCCTTCGATGAGAACGGAAATGCGTGTAAGAGCGATCTTCTTCAACTCCTCGATGGGTTTCGAGAGTACTGGTGAGTGGCTGATGAAGCTCCCGATCTGACTGACGATTCGTGGCTCCAGTGGTACTGCTGGTTTCTTTGCCACGACGGCTGGTCCCTCGCTCATCGGTGGATCCGCGATGCTGGTGAGCTCTGGAGTTTCCGTTCGAGAATTCGACCGCTCCCGGTCGAGGATCAGATCGACCAGCGACAGGACCATCTGCTGTTTCGATCCAGATTCCTGATTCTCCGGGCCATCGCCAAAGCGTGAATCGAGATAGACTGCGGTCCGCTGTGTTGGCTTCCCCAGGGGGATCACCATGATCCAGCGCGCGCGCTGCACTCCCTCCTTCTCCGAGGGGGAACGCAGCCTTCGATCCAGATGAGCATCTTTGAACAGTACAGGTGACTTCCCCGCGCAACCGAGTTCAAAGGCGTGATGTGAAACGGTCGTGTCGGCAACAGGAACCTTGCGCCCTTCAGCGCCGCGAGAACACCAGACCTTGTACTCCCCCGCTTCCACGGCGCTGACCAGCAGTCCACGCTGAGCACCATGATGCTGTTGAATCCAGCGCAACAGCAATCCAACGCCACGCATTGAACTGCTCTTCCCAGGCCTCGGGGCGAGCACCTGTTCGATCAATTCCTGGAATTGTGGATCTGGGTCAGTCATGTCATCGTGATGGTAGGCGACCGGAGACTGTCGAGCGAGGCCTCACTACTCAATCCCGCCAGGGAGCGGACTCAGTCTTGAGATGAACGTTCCCCGATGATCCGAGACAATAGGCTCTGGATGTACTGGTGGCCCAGAGGCCGAAGTAATCGTACGGAATCTCCCCTGGCTTTGACCATCAACTCGTCGATCTTGGCGTAGGACTCGCCATCCACCACCACGCGAATCGGTCGCTTCTCCCCACCTTCTCCGAAGATTCGAATCGTCGTATCGAGCGGAAGAACCACCGGAAACTGCAGCGAATGAAACTGGACCGGGCGATGTGCATTGAGGGGAGTGACGACCAATCCTTCCACTCTCGGATGTACCACCGGACCGCCAGCCGCCAGTGAATATGCGGTAGAACCCGCTGCGGTTGCCATCACCAGGCCGTCTCCGGAGTAGGCGTTGAGGAACACTTCATCGATGTAAACTCCGAGGTGAACCGTCTGGCCAGAATCGCGTTCCAGAACGATGTCGTTGATTCCTGCAGCTTGGCCTTGGCTCCCATCCGTCGACTTCCAGGTCGCCTGTATCACGGGCAAGTGCTGCTCCACGAATCGACCACCGAGCAACGTGCTGACCAGATCGGCGGGCTCTTGCCTGGGATTCATCAGGAATCCGACTCGGCCGAAATTGACTCCGTAGCAAGGGATCGGAGGATGGCCCAGCTCTCTCAGCAGAGACATCAGCGAACCATCTCCACCGACGACGATGATGAGGTCCTCATCTGCCTTCGGCGATTCGCCAGAGGCAGGAGACCAGAAGCGCGACCACAAACCCGACGAATCCAGCACTGCCGACACATCCGTGATGAATTGATCCATCTCGACAGATGTAGAATCGGCCACGATCAGAACTCGTTCTGGTTTGAGCATCGAGCGCCCTCCTCGACTACCCCGCTGTGGAAGCTACCGCTTCCACCCCGCGCTCTCGCAGGGTTTTTTCAAAGTAAGGAATGGTGCTAGAGAGCCCTTCCTTCAGCGACAGCTTTGGACTCCAGTTGAGCACCTTCTTGGCCAGACTGATATCTGGTTGCCTGACCTTTGGGTCGTCCTCAGGGAGATCCTTGAACTGAATATCGCTGGAAGATCCTGTCGCAAGGATGACTTCTCTGGCGAACCCGTTGATGGAGATCTCGTCCGGATTCCCGAGATTGACCGGTTCGGTGAAGTCGGACTCGAGGAGTCGATAGATCCCTTCGACCAGATCACTGACATGACAGAAAGATCTTGTCTGGGAGCCATCTCCGAACACCGTCAATGGTTGCCCGGTCAGTGCCTGACAGATGAAATTAGGAAGTGCTCGGCCGTCGTTGAGTCGCATCCTTGGGCCATAAGTATTGAAGATCCTGACGATCCTGGTGTCGACTCCGTGGCTTCGATGGTAGGCCAGCGTCATCGCCTCGGCAAATCTCTTGGCCTCATCGTAGACCCCTCTGATGCCAATCGGATTCACATTGCCCCAGTAAGATTCTGGCTGTGGGTGCACCAACGGATCGCCATAGACCTCACTGGTACTGGCCAGCAAGAACTTTGCGCCACAGGCTTTGGCCAGTCCCAGCGCCTTGTGGGTCCCGAGGGATCCGACCTTGAGAGTCTGGATCGGAAACTCCTGGTAATCGATGGGACTTGCCGGTGAGGCGAAGTGAAGGATGGCATCGACCTTGCACGGAACATGGATGAACTCGGTCACGTCATGTTTGATGAACTGGAATCGTGGATTCCCGAAGAGATGCTCGACGTTTCGAATATCTCCCGTGAGCAGATTATCCATCACCACGACTTTGCAATCTCTGCTGAGGAATAGATCGGCCAGGTGAGAGCCGATGAACCCTGCTCCGCCGGTGATGAGTATATTACTTCCGGACATCCGCGACTCTCCTTGATCCGATTCCGTGGTATTCAAGCCCATGCTTGCCAGTCATCTCTACATTCCAGATATTTCTACCATCATAGATCACCGGCTGCTCCAGAAGTTTCACCATCCGGACAAAATCAGGGCGTCTGTATTCGTTCCATTCAGTCACCAGCAACAGCGCGCTGGCTCCAACAATCGCTTCATACAGATCAGAACGGTACTCGATCAGGTCTCCCATCTCGGCCCTTGCTGTTTCAATCGCCTCGGGATCATGAGCCCGGACCACCGCTCCGCGACCGACCAGTGCTCTGGCAATCACCACTGATGGGGCCTCTCTCATGTCATCCGTTCTCGGCTTGAAAGCCAGCCCCCACATACCAAATACATGCCCTGAGAGATCTTCACCGAAACGACTCACGATTTTTTCGACCAGACGGAGCTTCTGGCGATCGTTGACAGCATCGACCGCGTCGAGGATCTCCAGGGTCGATCCCTGCTCCCGGGCCAGCGCTGAAAGCGCACGGACATCCTTTGGAAAACAGGAGCCTCCGTACCCGACACCAGGAAAGAGAAAGTGAGGACCGATCCTTTGATCTGAACCCATTCCCTGGCGCACTTTCGACACATCTGCTCCGACGCTCTCGCACAACCGAGCGATGTCATTCATGAACGAGATCTTGGTGGCGAGCATCGCATTGGAAGCATATTTGGTCATCTCCGCAGATGAGGGATCCATCACCAGTAATGGTTTTCCGGTTCTGACGAAGGGTGAGTACAGATCTCTCATCAGGTCTGCCGCTCCATCGTCATCGGTTCCGATGACCACCCGATCTGGTTTCATGAAGTCATCGATGGCGGCGCCTTCCTTGAGAAACTCAGGATTGGACACCACCTCGATCGGATGAGAACTAACCTCGCGAATCAGATCCCTGACCACCACTGCGGTTCCCACCGGGACCGTCGATTTGTTGACCACTACCAGTGGCCCTACCATGGCTCTTCCAATCTCGGTCGCCACCGTCCGGACCGCCGACAGATCGCAGGATCCGTCCTCCCCCTGGGGAGTACCGACTGCGATGAAGACCACTTCTGCTTCGATGATGGAACTCTTGAGATCTGTGGTGAAGGTCAACCTTCCGGCCTTGGCGTTGCGCGCCACCAGTTCTTCGAGCCCCGGCTCGTAGATTGGAATGTGGCCTTCCTTGAGGCTCTCAATTTTGGCTGCATCTCGATCGACGCAGGTCACATCGTTGCCGCTTTCTGAAAAGCAGGTCCCTGTAACCAGCCCAACGTAGCCGGTTCCGACTATCGTGATTCTCATGCTTGAGGTCTCTCTAGCCCATACAAGGCGATACAGCCGATCCACCAGATCACGGGAAAGCGTCCACCAGGATCATATCAGAGCAAGTTCTCAGCGGCATCAAAGGTCAAGAATTCCTCCAGGTACGATGTCGCTCGATGATCCAGATGCGTACAATGAGACCCATGCATAGTGATGATTTCCTCTCGGGCCTTAACCAACCCCCTCCTCCCCCTCCTCCCCCTGATCCCAAGAGCGATCCAGATGAGCCGTCCCCCAAGGCCTGTTTCAGCGATTTACCGCTGCCAGGCCCGGTCCTGGACCAGTTGACCGCTCTCGGATTCCTTCACCCCACTCCGATCCAGGAGTTGACCATCCCGGTAGCCATGGAGGGAATCGACCTGATCGGCAAGGCGGAGACTGGAACCGGCAAGACGTTGGCCTTCACCAGCCCCATCATCGGGCAACTCGATTCGGAGCGTGTTGCGGTCCAGGCGATCGTACTGTGTCCGACTCGTGAGTTGGCTCAGCAGGTGGAGGAAGTGGCAGTAGCACTGGGTAAGCCCCTCGGGATACGAGTGGCTCTGGTGGTCGGCGGTGTTCATCAATCACAACAATTGCTGCAACTGCGTCGGGGAGCCCAGATGGTCGTGGGAACCCCTGGTCGAGTTCTGGACTTTCTTCGAAGCGGTAAAATCCGACTCGGCTGGGTCGAACATGTGGTCCTCGATGAAGCGGACCGGATGCTGGACATGGGATTCATCGATGATGTCTCAGAAATTCTCCAGCACACTCCTCCCGAAAGACAGACCTATCTCTTCTCTGCGACCCTTCCGCCGAAGATCAAGACCCTGACCAAGAAGTTCATGAGGGATCCGCAGGTCATCTCCACCATCCGGGAGATCGCCACCGTGCCCGATATCGACCAGCAATTCATTCGCTGCGATGACTGGGCCAAAAAATACTGGGTCCACCAGCTTCTCGATCAAAACCCCGACGAGACTTGCATCATCTTTTGCAACACCCGTAGAGCAGTCATCGATCTCGATCGAGATCTTTGGGGGCGCGGATATCCGGCCGGATCATTACACGGAGATCATAACCAGGAGCGTCGGTTCAAGGTGCTGGAAGGCTTCAAGAACAAGCAGATCAAGACGCTGGTCGCTACCGATGTCGCGGCCCGGGGACTCGATGTGGAAGCAGTGGCACGGGTAGTGAACTTCGACATCCCGGACGAGGTCGAGACCTATGTTCACAGGATCGGCAGAACCGGCAGGGCCGGCGCAGCCGGGGAAGCGATCAGCCTGATCGACTCTCGAGATCGTCTCTCCTGGGATCGGATCCGAACAGAAACCGGGTTCCCCATCGGGGAGTCGACCTGGACGCCCCCGAAAGGGGCTCGCCCCGATCCCGCGCAGCGCTCCTACCGCCGTTCCCCGGCCAAGCCCGGGGGAAGTGGACCCTACCGCGGTGGTGGTGGCGGTCGCAGTGGTGGTGGCGGCGGCAGTCGCAGTGGTGGTGGCAGTCGCAGTGGTGGTGGCAGTCGCAGTGGTGGTGGCGGTCGCAGTGGTGGTGGTGGCGGCGGTCGCAGTGGCGGCGGCAGTCGCAGTGGTGGTGGCGGAGGAAACTCTCCTCGCCAGGGCGGCAGACGCCCCTCTCGCTGAGTCCTCGTGCTACTGAGTCCTCGTGCTACTGAGTCCTCGTGCTACTGAGTCCTCGTTCTACTGAGTCCTCG
>Ga0209362_1000776_pt1 | contig 27017 bp, 23 predicted proteins | sample SaaInlV_165m_DNA_FD_184680 | JGI IMG/M metagenome (GOLD analysis project Ga0209362, IMG submission 184680) | Marine microbial communities from expanding oxygen minimum zones in the Saanich Inlet - Saanich Inlet SI037_S3LV_110m_DNA (SPAdes)... | ecosystem: Environmental > Aquatic > Marine >... | reverse complement strand
GATATTGCGATGAACGAAATTGGTGAAGTGATACTGCTCGAGCATGTTATTTCACCAGATCGCGGACCTTGGCTTCGATCACATTGATGCCATGCAAATCCGCTTCGGCTTTATTGCTCGGAATAACTTTGATGATCGTATCGATGCCGCTGTCCTTGGCGGTAACAATGGTGATGCGCAAAAAGGTCACCTTGCCAGGCTGCAATTGCACCTTCAATTTGGAATGACGGTCGGCGATGGAGAACTCATGGGCGCCCGGCGCCACGTCCCGGTAACTTGCAGTGCCGGTCAAGGCATCGCCGAAAGGCTTGCCGTCAATCAGGACCACCCGTGGATGCATAAGCTCGGGCACAATGAATGTCCGATAGACAAAGACCCGGCTTTTGCCGGCGGACAGTTTCGGCAGGTCCGCCTTGATTCTGTTGTAGGGCATCCCAACGGTGCAGCCCGAAAGAATGACGCCCAAAAACAAGATGCCGATGGTTTTGATTGCGCGGCGCATATCCCCCTCCATTGCCTGGCCACCAGTGTAGTCGGGCTGGGCGATATTCGCAAATACAGTTTTCTGTATTTAGTGAGGAGGTTTCGAGGAGGCTCTACCCGATATTGGTTTTCCCGTCGCCGGGGCGAGGGATCGTTTCCTGACGCTCTCTACTCACAATTTGTGGTTTTGTTTGGCCGAGTGGCCGTCTTAGGGTTCCTATCTCGATGCCGGCCTTCAGCGCGTTTATAACGCCGGAGGCCTCCAGATAGCTCTCGGCCTCAAAATACTGGCCTGGTTTCCATGGTAGCGCGGCCAATTCGTTGCGCATCAGGTTGCGGTTTTCCTTTACGGCAATGACAGGAATTCCCTGTTCCAACGCGGCCAAGGTTGGCAGACCCAGGCAACCCTCGGGGATCACCAGACAAGAAACATTCGAAGCCGTGAATATTTCCGGGCGATTAAACAGGCTGGCATCCGAAATAATTTTAGGGCTTTTCTGAAGCCCCTTCATAACACAATTCAGGAATGTCATGGACACAGCTTCGGCGGCCATGCGCGGATCAACCTGACCGAGATCGGCATTGGCAATATCTTGGCCTTCCATCATGGGCGCATGTGCGGACGGCACATCATATTCCGCCGATATGGCATGGGTCAGCATGGCTTCCACGCCGCCCCAGGGATTTACCTCCGTGCCATCGCTGGCAAAATACTCAAGCACCGATCCATCTGGAATATCAATGATGGATGCAATCGCGACGGCATCATAGTCCTGGCGCCGCTCCGCCAGTACTTCGAATAAGTAGTCTAAATTTTCGACAGTGCCAGCCGCGCGGCCCGCTTCCGAGAACGCACCGGCCAAGCGAACGGGGGGAATCATTTTCAGCACATCGACGATATGAACCCCATAACAGGCCCTGGCGGCATCCACCGAATTTAGCGTGGCATTCACAAATATATCTTCGTGATCGCCATCAATGACCACGAGCAATCTGTTCGACCGCACCCGTTGCAGACCAATGCTGCCCATCATCAGGCGGGTGATGACGCTGCCTTCCAGATAAAGGGAATTCTCCGGTGCTTCATTTATATCGGAAGCATTTACCGCGTTGGGGTGCAAAATCAATTCATCGCAGGATTGCGCCAGCATACGCGCCACCGGTGTCGCATCGCCGGCATGCCCGCCGATTTCAGCGCCGATGCCCGTTGGCACCAGAAAGACCGCGTTGAACGAGCTGGTGTCTTCTGTCTCGCGGCGGCGAAAATCAAAGATCGAATTTTCGTTCAAAGCCGTCGCCGAATTTACGTCTTCAGCCGCGCCAATTTCGCACTTATATTCTTGGGCATCCGAGGCGGTAACCGCGAAACGGATTGGAACGCTCCCCTTGTCCAAACGAAAGCGGCACGCCTGGCGGAAATAATCGATCAAATCGCTCTGGCCTTGCTGGGCGGGCAGAGAAAAACTCTGTTCAGACACGAACATTAGAAACCACCCCCGCCCGCGCCGCGAATTCTTCGAACGTATGTTCTTTTTCAAGGATGAGATTGCCCGACATATCCCGGCGGTAAATCGATGGCAAATTCACGCCATTAAACGTATTGGCGCGGGAGATGGTATAGGCGCCCGTGTTGGGGAAGGTAATTGTCGATCCGATTTCAATGGGCGCGTCGAAGGATGAAATACCAAACTGGTCTCCGGCGAGACAGGTACACCCGGCCAACAGGTAGGAATATTTACCGCCGTCCACGTGCCCCAGGACATCCGGGACAAACTCGTATTCAAGAACTTCGGGCATATGGTTCACGGTGGTATCGAGTACCGCCACGGTAATGCCGTCGCTTTCGAACAAATCGATGACGGAGGAAACGATGGAGCCGGCGGTTCGGACCAATGCTGCGCCCGGCTCGATGATGACATCTAGGTCGTATTCGGTGGTTAGGCGCTGGACCGTGCCTGTAAATATATCAGGCTCCTCGAATTCATCGAGCAAATATCCACCGCCAAGATTGATCCAACTAACTTGATTTAGGAGGCTTGGGATTGCGGCAATGATTTTATCGACCGTCGCCGCCAGCGCGGCCGGGTCGGTGGAATCACAGTTGTTGTGGAAATGGAGACCGTTTAGTCCGACAAATGTTTGTGGCGAATTACTGAACTGGTCTGCCAACTGGTCCAGCGGTACGCCCAATTTGGAATATTCTCGGCAAGGGTCGTACCTGGGGTCCTCGGCAAATGATAATTGGGGATTGATGCGAAGACCGAGATCGACGGTACCTTTAAGTTCTTCTCGAAACCGAAGCCATTGGGAAAGGCTGTTCAGAACGACGGTGTCACAGGCCTCAATAATCTCATCGATTTGATATGCCAAAATGCCCGGCGTAGTCAAATGGATGGCACCGCTATGCTTGACCACTTCCTGAACCAGATGCACTTCGAATAATGACGAGCAAGAGAATCCGTCCATATGATTTGCGAGGTTTTTCAAAACGCCTGGAACGGTACATGCCTTCGGGGAATACAAGACCTTGCAGCCGCTTTCAGATACTAAGGCGAGTACGCGAGCATTAGAATGCTCTAGCTGGCGTTCGTCATAGATGAAGTTTGGACTAAGAAGTTTATTCATTGGACAATATATCTTGAACCCATTCCTCATCCGATATTTTTTCGATGTATTTATGCTCGGTTAGAAACAGCTTTACATCGGGCAAGATTTCACAAGCAGCTTTAATTAGCTCTTTGCCATATTCTATCTCTTCCATCCCCTCTGCCGTTTGGTCGCTGGTCCACATAATAAGTTCGATTCCCAATGCTTGCTTTGGCCAAGCCGAAAATGGGGACAATTCCACAGATGATGTCAGAAAGTCTCTGGCGTTTTTTATCCATTCGCAAAGATTTATTTTGAGGGCCTCCTTGTCGGCAATTAACTCAATATCATCTCTCACGAATTTAATGCAGTAGTCCAATTGGCGGCTGTCGAAATTATTAGTAATGTCACGGGTCTCTTTATTGACCTTTTCCCAATCAAATATGTTGTAGGCTTGCTGAGCGCATGAATAACCCCTGTACCATGCCAAGCGAGCAATTTGATCTGAAAAATTTTGTGCGCGCCTGTACCTACGTTGCTCTCCATCGAAATCGAGACGTTCACCTTCTATAAGACCCTGAATCATCAAAACACCAGCATCTCTCAAGTCGCTCTGCGAAAGATAAGAAGCAACTTCAAATGCAGTTTGATATTTGGTTCCCATTTCTGACTTAGTTTCTAGGTCCTTTTCAATATCTGATCGATCACGCACTTTTCCATTGATCTTGGCCAAATGGTATAGGTCTGAAACCATATCAGCCTTGATCAGTTGTTCAGAAAGCCAAATATTTGTTGGGTTTATCGCTCGCGCCTCCTTTGTGAGGCTCAAATACCTATCGAACTCTTTATCTGTCGAAAACTGGACATCCTCCGTGACGTTTTGTGTCGGAACGGGTGTATATAGATTTGCAAGTCTTGTCCGTTTGTCGCGCTGATCTTGTTCTATACCGTCAGATGGTTGTGTCGTATCTACCAAAGATAAAACATAGTCTGTCCAATCGGTCGGGAGGAAATGATGTTGTACTTCAAACGCGCGAACCTCTCGAGAAAATCCTTTTGCGTCTACCGATGTTGCCTCGTCGAAAGTATAGGTTCTTTCGTCAGCCAGATATTCGAGCACGGCATGCGCAGCCTCACTGACAAATATTCGTGAATAGCGTCCGTTCCGAGAATGGCTTTCCACCCGCTTACCAAGATTAATCGCATAGCCTTCAGGTTGATATTCGCCGTTTTCAATCGTTATCCAAGTTTTGCCAACGTGAATTCCGACACCCAAATCGATAGGCATTATTCCTTGGGCAATTCGAGCTGAATTTTCCTCTGAAAGAAGCCACTTGCGCTTTAAGGCAAGTCCTATGTGGATCGCTGTATCGACGCACGTCGCGAGTCCTCTGTTTTTTGATTCATAATACTCTTGATCGCTCCATTCACCTTTATAGACCGGGAAAAAAAATAGTATCCCTTCGTCACCTCTTGCAGACCATTTCGTCTCCTCATCGACGATTATCGATTTAGGTATATTCTTATAAAATTCCTTGCACGTTTGAATAAATAGCTGGCTAAATTTTTTAAGAAATTTTTTGTAATATTTTTCCACGGACATATGATTTGATACTTCTGATGCGCCAGCAATATCCACAAACATTATAACCGTATCGTTGGGTCCAGGCTCCGAAGGAGTCCGACGATCCTTAGTCTCTTCGGCCTCTTTTATTGGTATGTCTGGTTCTTGGTTCATATTATTGAGAGCTATACGAAGTTTAATGATCGTTTTTAAGCATCAATTTTCGAAATTTTGAATTCGAATTTTTGATCAAAAGATTTGCGATACTTCATTTCAATCAAAACCTGAATATTATGTTTGGCTGAAACTTTAATGTGTTTTTCAAATGGTATAAAACATTGCTGCCAATGGGTGTAGGTCCTAGGTCCGCTGGACAAGCGAATTCGGTCTGTAAGGTCGGCATCAAACCAAAACGCTAGGCCGTTGATCGAGCCAGTTCGCCAGGATGTAAATGAGAATGTGTCGTAGGTATCTCGTGGGTTGGACAAGAACGCCTCGACCGAAATAATCTGACTGTCGGATAAAATTTGGTCGGCATGAATGTCGACAACATAGGCGCTTTGAACCGCTTTTTCCCGCATAGCCGAATAATCGATGCCTTCGACCACGTTCCATGAATCGATATAATTACGATAAAGCTCATCCGCATGAACAAGTGCCGCCCGCAAGGTCACCGTCTGTGGGATAGTCGCACCGCCTGGTTTCAGAAATCGCTCCTTTGCGACACAAATGGTTTCCGCCATACCCTCTTCGAAGGCCACATGCCCCATCAATTCGCTGACGATGACATCGACTTTTTCGCCGAGCTCCAGACTTTCGTCGCGGGCGTCCTTCTTGTGAAATTCCATGCGGTCTGAAAAGCCGTTTTTATCGGCCAGTTCTTTCGACCATTCGATCACGTCGCTGCGTTCTATGGCATGAACACGAGCCGCGCCAGCTTGGAGGCAGAGAAAGCTTAAGAGCCCGGTTCCGGATCCGAGGTCGGCAACCACATCCCCTGGTTTGACGGTTTCATTGATCGCATCCCGATAGGCCGCGACGCGGGACTTGTCGAAAACCATGTCGGCATGGACGCTTGGAAACGCATAGATGTTGGGCACTTCCGGAAATAGTTCGACCGGATCGAGCAAATCGGTTCCTCCCTTTTATTGAAAGTGATTATGGCCTTGGGGAATGCCGTCGGCAAGCCTGGGAAAAGGACTTAACGGCTTCATCAATCCAGAATTACGTGCGGGACCGTTCGGGCATCGGGGCCGGTGATCAAGGACTGGCCTTCACGGATACACAATCCGGCGGCCTTGCTGGCGATCAGCCAAAGGCCGAGCAGCGGATATCTGCCGCCGCAATCGGGCAGGGGTGCGCATCCCTGAACGATTTGGCCGCCATCACCATAGGGGCCATCGCTTGAGCCTTGCAATGCACCGTCCCGGTACATCTGAATATTCGCTCCTTGCCGCCCCAGCAAGGGTTTGCGCACATAGGTGCCGGCCAGTGCATCCGCGCCCGCATCGCCTTCGAAAAAGGTCGGCAAAAGATTGGGGTGCCCCTCGAACATTTCCCAGAGCAGTGCCAGCATGCCCTTGTTGGAAAGGATGGCTTTCCATGGCGGCTCGATAAAGCGAACGCGGCTGGCCGGTACTTTTAATCCAAACTCCTCGTCCATGATCCATTCCCAGGGATACAATTTGACCAAGGTGGTGATCACATCCTCTTCGGTGTCGGTGAATTTCCCCCAGTCATCGAGGCCGATATCGTTCATGGCCAAGAGGTGCGTCTTGAGCCCGGCCTCCTTGGCACACTCTTCCAGATATTCGAGGGTGCCCTTATCGTCTTCGATATCCGTGTTGCAGGCGAAGTGGGCTATCCCTTCGATACTCATCGCGGCAAAGCTCTGAACAATGGCCTCATGGACATCGTTGAACTGATCGCAATTTTCCGGGATCAATCCTTCTTCGGCGGCCTGTTCCAGCCATTCCCATTGGAACACCGCCGTCTCATACAGCGCCGTCGGCGTGTCGGCATTGTATTCCAAAAGCTTCGCCGGTCCGGTGCCGTCGTAAGATAGATCCATCCTGCCAGTGAGGTTTTTATCGCCATCCCGCCAGCTTTGGGCCAGATAGTCCCAGAACGGCTCGGCAATGCCTAAGCGCTCCAAGATCGCCTGGTCATTGACCGCGCGCTCGACCAATTCAAAGCAAAAGCCTTCCAGCTCTTCCGCCGGGGCCGCCAAATTATCTTGGATTTGGGCCATAGTGAATTGGTAGTAGCCGCTTTCGTCCCAGCCGGTGACGCCTTCGCTGGCGGCATATTCGAAACCGTGCTCAGCTGCTGCGGCGGCCAGGCCGGACCGTTCGCTAACCGAAATGCGCTGCATGATTTCTAAGGCTTCGGAATTACGTGGCGCCCGATCCGAACCGCCGCCCGGATGAGCCGAAGCCGCCGCGCGACCGGGTTGCCGTTTTGACAGATGGGCGCGACGTGGCTGTGCGCGCCACCTGGGTGCGCCCGGTTCTGGTGCCGGCGCTGCGATTGTCGGCGGTGCGGAAGGTGCCGGGGCTGGAGGCCGAACGGTACAAGGGCTGCGGCGACATGAAACTCCTGCCTGAGAGCATGGAGCCCATCATGTAGCCGGCCATCAAGGGCATGAAGACCGAGCCGCCGCCCGCCGTTCTATAAGGTGCTTTTTCGCATTTGCCGGCGCCGAAGTCAGCCTGGCAATCGGCCTCGTTTGCATATTTCGGTGCGACGGCGGCGTGCTGGCTTTTGGCTTCACGGAAGTTTCGCTCGCATTGTTCCGGGTTCGCATCGCCATTGGAAATGCATTGCTGAATGTTTTCGAATATGGCGGCCTCAACCTTGGGCTCCTCGCAGGCGGCGAGGGCGAACAGGCTTACGCCCATCACCAAAGTCCCGGCTTTTGATTTCAAATATGGCATTATGTTTCCTTAAATTCGGCGCGCCTCTTAAATCAAGGGCAGGCCGTGTTTGATCAATTCGTCATCGAGGCGGCGTTGAGCATGCCACCGGCCAGGGATGCGGCGCCAAGCCACAGACCGCTGGCCACCTCGCCGTTCTCGATGCGCTCCGATAATTTGGGTATGGGCAGGCGGACCAGATAAAAAATTACGATCTGCACGATTATGGCGATCACCCCCCAAACGGCGAAATCCACCAAGGCGGCGGAATTGGCGATGGCGCTGGCGAGCGGCATGCAAAAGCCAATCAGGCTGCCGGCGAAAGCCAACGACGCGGCCAGATTGTTTTCCCGGATTAGCGTGATCTCGGCATGGGGCGTCACCCAGGCGTAGATGACGCAAAAGACCAAAGTCAGCGCGACCGCGGTTGCCAAATAAGCCAGGAACCACGGAAGTTCGTTCAGTGAATCGCCGATGATTTCCAAAAGATTTTCATTCCCTGTTTAACGCCATCCAACTTGCGACAACGTTATAACCGATTTGCCCGCCAGCAAAGTCATAATTATGTGTGCTCAATTGGGCGGGAAGGCGGCGAAGCATTTGTCGGACTGGAAGATGAAGGTTTCTACATAGTCGGCGATCATCGGCTTGCGGTCCAGCTTGTCCATAGCGCCGGCCAGCACATGCCAGTTCAGCAATTCATGGTGGCCGGCGGCCTCGACCTCTTCCATTGTGCGCCCGCGCCAGGTTTCATAGTCGCCGTCGGTCAGCGCTTCCAGCATCATGCGGTCACTTTCGAAATCCGGGATCACGTAGCCGGTATTGGTGGACAAGAAACAATGGGACCAGCTCGACGATGCCATGATCACCGAACGATAGGGGCTCTCCGCCAAAGCCTCGGCCAAATTGGCGCCGACTTCGTAACAAAGGGCAGGGTTAGGGCCGGGCGGATCGGGCAGGCCGTTTTGCTCGGGCTTCTCGAACAGGTGTTGGAAGGCGCCGCCGGCGGTGATCACCGATGAGCCATAACAGTTTACATGCAGCGGAATGATCGGATAGGGGAAGCCCCGGCGGTCGAGATCGAGATAGAGCACCGAGTAATTGAAGCCGTGCGCCAATATCGGCGAATGCAGCAACCGGTAGGCATACGGCATGGCGACGCCGCGCGTCAGCAATCCGGCGGTGATATATTTGGCGCCCTCCCGGTGGCCATGGAAGTCCATCTTCAGATCGTGGGGCTCGCCCCAGTAATTGTCCTTGGTGGCGGCAAAGCCGTGGCCCCAGACTTCTTGCTCGAAATCATCGTCGAGGCCATAGACGCAAAACGGCGGGATGATGTCTTCTTTGAAGTTCTCATACTGATCATCGGCGATGATAACGATAAAGTCGGGATCAAACTCGTCGATCATTTTGCGCTGCTTGCGAAAGTTGTCCCACATTCGCTCCCGGTAGGCGGCGGCCGAGGCCAGGCCCATATCGTCGCCGATCTCGTCGATCATGCCGGCGGGCCAGTTGGCCTTGTCTTTCCATTTTTCACCGATCAGCGGGGCATTGATAATACGCTGCCAGACCGAGCTTAATCCCTCGTCAGTGCCGGTCAGGCCTGGATAATGCGTCGTTCCGATACCAAGTATCTCACCCATCGCCATGCCCCCTTATATGGATTGCCCTGTTAACGGCGATGACATCATTAATGCAGCGAATACGTCAAGCAAACTATCGCTTTCGGGGGCGCACAAGGGGCGCTTGACTACGACGGGCGCTCGCCGATCACCGTGGTGCGGCGCAAAATGCGGCGTGCGGTTTCGGGGAAATCGGCGCGGCCATGAATGGTGCAGCGGTTGTCCCACATCACGAGATCGCCGGGGCGCCAATTGTGGCTCAATATCTTGGCCGGGTCCTCGGAGCGGTCGAACAATTCTTCCAGCAGAGCTTCGCTTTCGTCCGCCTCCATGCCGACCACGCTTGCCGACATCAGCCGGTTGACGAACAAGGCTTTGCGCCCGGTTTCGGGATGCACGATCACCGCCGGGTGCGCGAACTGCAAGGCATCGGGGCGCTCAGCCTCAGGCGACGGGCGTTCCAGCCGGTGATATTCGTGCACCTGGACGACGCTTTTGCCTTCGATCCTTTGCTTTGTCTCGCCGGGCAGGGCCTCATAGGCGCCGTACATATCGGCAAAGCGGGTGGCGCCGCCCAAGGCCGGCAACTCGATGGCATAAAGGATGGTCGCCGTATAGGGCTTTTCCGCATAACACATGTCGGAATGGAACCACATCTCGCCCCCGTGCGGCTGGCCGTAGGCGCTGCCGTCGCCGCGGCGAAGATTTGTGACCCACATGATGCCAGGCTGGGTCGCTTCGCCGCTCGGCCCTGCGTCGGTGATCGTGTTGCGCGATATGCCCATGGGCCCGAGCCGGCTGGTAAAGCGAAGCTGATCGTCCTGGCTGAGCGATTGATCCCGGAACACCAGAACCTGATGGGCGTACCAGGCATCCTGAATCGCTGTGATATCGACGTCGCCAGCCAGATCGATGCCGGTGATTTCGGCGCCGAAGGGATCAAGCGGTGAAATCTGCATTGTGCGGCTCCGGGATTCGGTATCGCCTGACCATGGACCAGGAGGCCCAGCCAAGCAACCGGCGGCGCTCTGTTTGGCCAGCCGGATCGATTGCGCTAGGTTCGGCGCAAAGGGAACAAAGGAGATCACAGCCATGAAACGAAGCACCGAGCGTATTTTGACAACCCATGTGGGCAGCCTGATCCGGCCCGCCGAATTGCTGGCCGCCGGCGAAGCGGCGCGAACCGGCGATGCGCAATCGCAGGCAAGCTATGCGGCGATGCTGCAAAGCGCCACCGCCGAGGTGGTGAAAAAACAGACCGAAGCCGGCATCGACATCGTCAATGACGGCGAATACGGCAAGTCGAGCTGGGCCGCCTATGTGCTGGACCGTATGACCGGTTGGGAGCGCCGCCCGGACCAATTGCGCCCCGTGGAATGGATGGGCCGCGACATGGACCGCTTCCGCGAAGCCATATTGCAGGAGATGCCGAGCGCCGTCGAAGGGCGCCCGACCGAGGCCTGCATCGGTGCCATCACCTACACCGGCGCCGGCGCCATTGAGCGCGATTGCGAAAACCTGAAAGCGGCGCTTGCCGGGAACGATGTGGCCGAAGCCTTCATCACCGCCGTCGCGCCGGCCAGTACCGCCTATGACGGCGTCGATGAGCATTACCAGAACGAGCATGATTATATCTACGCCATCGCCGAGGCGCTGGGTAAGGAATATGCGGCCATCCACGCCGCCGGATTGCTGGTGCAGGTGGACGATGCCGTGCTCGCCAACATGTACGACCATCTGGTTCAGCAGAGCCCGGAACGATATCGGGAATGGGCGGAGCTGCGCGTTGAAGCCCTCAACCACGCCCTTAAGGGCATTCCCGAAGACCGGGTCCGCTACCATGTCTGTTTCGGAAGCTGGCACATTCCGCACACCGCCGATGCGCCGTTGGAGGCGATCATTGATCTGATCTTACGGGTCAATGCCGGCGCCTATTCCATCGAGGCGGCCAATGCGCGTCACGAACATGAATGGCGGGTGTGGCAGGATACCAAGCTGCCGGACGGCAAGATCCTGATCCCCGGCGTTGTCTCGCACCACACCATCACCGTCGAGCATCCGCGTCTGGTGGCCGATCGCATCGTTCGCTTTGCCGGCCTGGTGGGCCGAGAAAACGTGATCGCCGGAACCGATTGCGGCTTTGCCCAGGCCGAAGGTTATCAGCGGGTGCACCCCACCGTTATGTGGGCAAAGCTGGAAACCTTGGCCGAAGGCGCGGCCCTGGCCTCGTCCGAGCTATGGCCTTGAGGTGGTATGACCGATAGGGGCACTTTCGATTACATCATCATCGGCGCCGGCTCCGGCGGCTGCGTTCTGGCCAACCGGCTGAGCAGCGACGCCAAAACCAAAGTGCTGCTGATCGAAGCCGGTGGCAGCGACAACCGGTTCTGGGTGCATGTACCGGTGGGTTACTTATATTGCATGGGCAACCCGAAGACCGACTGGTGCTACCGGACCGAACCTGAACCGGGGCTCAATGGCCGGGCGTTAAATTATCCGCGCGGCAAGGTGCTCGGCGGCTGCTCGTCGATCAACGGTATGATCTATATGCGCGGCCAGGCCAGGGACTATGACCAGTGGCGCCAAATGGGCAATGTGGGTTGGAGCTGGGACGACGTGCTGCCCTATTTCACCAAGTCCGAACATCATTATGGCGAGGGAAGCGAATTCCACGGAAAGGACGGCGAATTGCTGGTCGAGGAACAGCGCCTTTCGTGGCCCATATTGGACAGTGTGGCGGAAGCGGCCGGCGAGATTGGCGTTGCGCCGACCGATGATTTCAACCAAGGCAACAACGAAGGCGTTGGCTATTTTCCGGTCAATCAGAAAAAGGGCGTGCGCTGGAATTCCAGAAAAGCGTTCCTCGATCCGGTCAAAAACCGGGGCAATCTGCAAATCATCACCCAGGCCCAGGTGGAACGGCTTTGCTTCGATGGCCGCCAGGTTACCGGCGTCGAAATTCGCCAGCGCGGCAAACTGAGCAAAGCCTTCGTCAATCAAGAGGTGATCCTTGCCGCCGGTTCCATCGGTTCGGCGCAAATCCTGCAATTGTCGGGGATCGGGCCGGGCGAAATTTTGGCCGAGCATAATATTCCGGTGGTGCATGAATTGAAGGGTGTCGGTGAAAACCTGCAGGACCATTTACAAATACGGACGATTTTTAAAATCTCCGGCGCCAAGACCCTGAACGAAATGTCGGCGAGCCTTTGGGGCAAGCTTGGTATCGCCGCCGATTATTTTATGCGCCGTTCCGGGCCGATGGTGATGGCACCCAGCCAGCTAGGCCTGTTCACCAAATCGGCGCCTGAGTTCGAGACGCCGAATATCGAATATCATGTACAGCCCTTGTCTTTGGATGCCTTTGGCGAACCGCTGCATACATTTCCGGCGATCACCGTTTCGGTCTGTAATCTGCGCCCGGAAAGCCGCGGCACCTGTCACATCACGTCAAACGATGCCAACCAGGCGCCGGCTATAAAGCCCAATTACTTGTCCACCGATAATGACCGCAAAGTGGCTGCCGACAGCATCCGCCATGCGCGCCGTCTGATGGCCACGAACGCCATGGCCAGATACGCGCCGGTGGAATTCAAGCCGGGCGCTGATTTCACCTCCGATGCGGAATTGGCCAAATTGGCCGGCGACATTGCGACTACCATTTTTCATCCCGTCGGCACCGCGAAAATGGGCGACGATGCGATGGCGGTGGTGAACGATCGTTTGGCCGTGCATGGAATCGGTGGATTGCGCATCGCCGATGCATCGATCATGCCGGTCATCACGTCCGGCAACACCCACGCGCCGGTCACTATGATTGCCGAAAAGGCCGCTGATATAATTCTGGCGGACGCCGCGAATTAGCGTTGCCGTAAAGCGATCCCTTACTCGGCGGCGGCGTTCACGCGTGCCATGGCGGCATCGGCTTCGGCTTCGATGGCGGTGCCTTTGAAGAAGTCCGGATTGATGCCAGCGTGCAGGGTCACATTGTTGGTGAAGGTGAAGTCCCTGAAATCGTCTTCGCTCATCAGCCCTTGTTCGACAAGCGCGTAGGCTTCGTTCACCACGCTCCTTGAATCCAGCACATCCCAATGGCCGATGTCGGAGCCGAAAGTGGCTTTCAGGCGGGCGTCCATATGATTGAGTTTGGCATCAAAGGCAATGGCGTTGAGCCGGTCGTCGGCCTCGCAGCCGAAATAGAAGTTGGGCACGAACAATTCGCGGATGTCGGTTTTTAGTTTGATCTCGCAGGCGCGGAAATCATCGTAATTGTCCGGGTTCTCGTCGAGCCGGGAATTGTGGGTTTCCGGGTAGCCGCGCATTCGCTCCGGCGTCAAATAGTCGTTGCCGTATTTTTCGAACATTTCGACCATCAGATCCATGTCGAGATTGTGCGGATTCAAATACTCCATCAGCGTATCCATATTGCGCTTTTCCCACGCCTCGACAATGGAGGCATAAAGATCGGCCGCCCAGGCAACGCCGCCTTCCAGGAAGGCAAAGCGCAAGGTGGGGAAGCGCCGCGTCACGCCGCCCAAGAACAACGAGCGGCACAGGAATTCGGCGCCCGACGCAAAGCTGCCCAGATGGTTGAACACATAATTGCTGGGCGAGCCGCGCAATCCGCCGCCGCCCCTCGGGCTGGAATGGCAGCCGATGGAAACTTTCAGATCGGCGCAGCGCTGCCAGAAGGGATCGTAATCATAAAGCGCGTCCAGGGTGAAGGAATGGGTGTGGGTGGTATAGGCGGCCAGCTCCGGCGCCTGATCGGCGACCTCTTTCACGGGCGTGCGTACTTCGGATGGGATCATGATTGTCTTGTAGCCAAGCTCGGTGACGCAATATTCCAATTCCTCGATGGCTTCGGCGGGCGAATTCATCGGGATCACGGCGGCCGGGGTCATGCGGTCTGCGACGTCGGCGGCCATATACATATCGGCGTTCATGACGTTCATCGCCCGGCAGCAGGCGCGCCGGAATTCTTCGTTGCGGTGGCCGACCAGTGCGAGGCCCATGGTGGTGTAGATGACACAGTAATCGAGCCCGGCCTCTTCCAGCCGGGCCTTGCGCAGCCTGGGCAGCATGGACATGGCCCGATCAATGCTGGCCGGACCGGACGGCACATTCCAAAATGTCAGGCGCAAGGGCTGCACCGTATGGACGGATCGGAATTTGGACCAAAGGGCCGCGATCTCCGAGCCGGCCACGGGTTTCAGGAAATCCTCCATGCCAAAGGCGGTCTCCTGGGTGTGGCTGTCGCCATCGATGATCGGATGGTCGAGGCGAGCGCGCACATCGGCGCCGACGGCTTTGTCTTTGGTTTGCGTGGTCATGGTTTGAACTCCCGGTTAAGCGAAAATCTTGCCCGCTACGCCCCGTCAATTCAACCGCCATCTAATCGCCTTTCGCCGGAGAGGCTCTTAAGGCTATCATCAGGGCCGCGTAACCCATCACAACGGAAAGCGTTCTTAATCATGAACCCGCCCGAAGACATTCGCCGCATCCAGACAGACATGCTTATCATCGGCTCCGGCGTTGCCGGCATGCTGGCTGTGGTCGGTGCGATGCGCTCCGGTGTAAGGCCGATGATCGCAACCAAGAGCACCTATGCGTCGGGCTCCTCGTCGATGGCGCGCGGCGGCCATTCCCTGGCGCTCGGCCATTCCGATCCGGCGGACAATCCCGATCTGTTTTTCGAAGACATCCAGGCCGGCGGCGAAGGGCTTTGCAATGAGCGGCTGATCGACATCGTCAGCACCGAATCCATCGACCGCTCGGCGGAGTTGGATGAATGGGGGCTGGGCCTGGTCAAGACCGAAGATGGCCGTTTCGATCAAGTGCCCGGCGGTTTTCCGCACCGCTATCCGCGCATGGTTCATTGCAACCGGCTGATGGGCAAGCCGCTCATGGCGGCGCTGTCGGGCAAAACCAAAAGCTGGGACATCGAGCCGATGATCCACATCATGTTCGTCGATCTGCTTAAAGACGGCGATAGGGTGGTCGGCGCCTGGGGGTTCCTCTACCGGGAAGGAACGCCCGTGGTGGTTCACGCCAGATCGACGGTCATCGCCACCGGCGGCGCGCCGCAGCTCCATACCCTTAATGATTCGCCGCCCATCGTTACCGGCGACGGCTACGCCATGGCTTACCGGGCTGGCGCCGAGCTGATCGATATGGAGTTTATCGACTATCAGGTTCTTACCGCAGCGCCGGAAAGGCTTGCCGGCTATCCCTGCTATTCGACCGGATTGCTCACTGCCGGCGGGCATCTGCTCAACGGCCTCGGCGCGCGGTTCATGGAAAAGTACGACCCCGAACGCATGGAATTAACGTCACGGGCCATGAACACCCGCGCCATGGCGATGGAAATATTCGAAGGCCGAGGCACGCCAGGCGGCAATATCAACATCGATATCCGTCATGTCTTCGATGCGGTCAATCAGGGTCCGGGCAAATCCATTATCGCTACCATGGCCAAGAACAATATCGATCTGAGCAAAGAATTCCTCGAGGTCGGCGCGGCGCCGCACACCTATCTCGGCGGCTTGCGCATCGATGAATGGGGCCGCTCGACTATCGAGGGGCTCTATGCCGGCGGCGAGGCGGCGGGCGGCATTCACGGCGCCAACCGGCTCGGCGGGCTGGCCCTTATCGACAGTTATGTGTTCGGTCTGCGCTCAGGCATCGCGGCGGCGCAGGAGGCGAAAACCCGCGAGGCGCCCGATCCCGAAAGCGGCAATTGGCAAGACGGCCTGGCGGATCTCGCCGACAGAGCATCCAGGACCGGCACCGGTCCCTCGGCAAGCGATTGGCGCCAGAACGTCCAGGATCTTGTGGTTTCTTCCCTCGGTCAGGTGCGGTCGGAGGAACGCCTGAGCTCCGGTCTTAACGAATTGGCCGCCGCCGAAGGCGCATTCAACGATGTCGATAATTCAGGCAAAACCAAACGCCAACGCTGGGATTGCCTGCGCCGAACTTACGAGACCCGCAATCTCATTGAAGTGGCGCGCATGCTGGGCACGGCGGCCCTTGCCCGCAAGGAAACACGGGGCGGGCATTTCCGCATGGATTATCCCGAGCGCGACGATGCCAACTTCCTCGGCAATTATGTGGTGTCGAAGGCCGGTGATACTTGCCGGGCCGAACTGCGCCCAGTGCCGGGCCGGGACGCCATCGCGCCGCCGCCGCCGGGAGAGCATTCGACGGCTTTCGATACTGTCTCCGAAGCGTAAAGCGAACGCCGCCGGTCATCAAAGCTTCTGGAGTGCATTCTTTATGCCCATTCGTATCGCTGTAATCGAAGTCAGCCATTGGCACGCCTTGAAGGATGCCGCCTACCTTACCCATCTTGCCAAAATTCCAGAAGCCGAAGTGGTTGCGCTGCAAGACCCGGATTTACATCTCTGCCGCCGCATCGCCGCCGAGGCCGGCGTTGCCGATAGCTATACCGATTACCGGAAAATGCTGAAAGAAACCAAGCCCGATTTCGTGCTCGCTCTCGGCCGCCACGCCGCCATGGCCGAAACCGCCCACTATTTACTGGACCAAGGTTATCCGTTCCTGATGGAGAAGCCCATGGGGCTCAATGCCGTAGAGGTATTGGCAATCGCCGAAAAGGTGGAGGCCAAGGGAGCCTTCGCGGCGGTGCCGTTTTTCATGCGTTATTTGCCGTTCGTAGCCCAAGCACAAAAAATGATCGCCGATGGCAGCTTCGGGACGGTCTCGCATTTTTATGCACGCAACAACCGGCCCACGTCGGAGCGCTATGTCAACTGGGGCTCACCCTGGATGCTGGACCCGGCGGTTGCCGGCGGCGGCACCTTGCGCAATTTGGGGCTGCACGGCCTCGATATGTTTTTGTATCTGATGGGCGAGGGCGCACATGTGACCGGCGCTCAAGTTTCGGGGCGCGCCCTTGGCCGCGATGTCGAAGATTACGCCTCGGTGCTTTTGCAATCGGATAGCGGCATTCTGGCGACGGTGGAGGTGGGCAACATCTTTCCGCAAGTCACGAAGCCCGCAAATTTGGAGGCGCCCTGGGTCGGAACCGACGCCGAATACAAACTGTCCGGCAGCCATGCCTTGTTGACGTTCAAGGATGGTGTTCTCCGGGTGACCACAAAAGAGATCCAAGGGCAGGTGCCGTTTATCCCCGGCGAAGCGCCGGCTTACCGGATCCTCGATGATACCTTGGCCAGGTGGCGGGGCGGCCAGGCGCCGCTGGCGTCCGCCCGCGACTGCTACCGGGCGGTCGAACTTGTCGATGCGGCATACACTATAGCCGAGAAATATTGAATATTGCTGCAAGCCAATTGTCTCGTGTAAATTTATGCATGGCTCACACGTACTACATTGATGCCGGGCTGAATTGTGCCTTCGTTAAATATTTCGGCGATTTCGAAAAATTTGAAGGCTTTGAGGCTTTAGGCGAAATTACCTGCGATGCGTCGCATCGTGGCGGAATGAATATGCTCCACGACGTGTCGAGAACGACCCTGCCTGAAAATTTTGGCGACGGGCCCATATTGAGGGCTGGCCGCGAACGGCTTGAAGAATATGACCAGAAAATTGAAATATGCCATATCGCTTGGGTCACTGGTTCGGCATTGGATTATGCGAAGGCGCATCGCTGGGCTGTCTCCACGCGATTGACAAGCAAAATCGAACGAAGAGTCTATCGCGACCTTGCGGCAGCCAAGGAGTGGCTGGACATACCGGAAGATTATGTAATCACCTATCCGGCGTAACTATTTTGTGCCCTTGAGGCCCGCGTTAAATTACAATGGCCCTGCGAGCCGCCAGGGATCAGCAAATTCGGAGATACCGCCATGGGTCACAATGTCGAGGTCATTAAAGTCGCGCCGCATCTGGGTGCTGAAATCCGGGGCGTCGATCTGAGCCGGGCGCTCAGCGACGAAGAATTCGCCGCCGTCCACGACGCGGTGATGGAAAATGAAGTCGTTGTGTTCCACGACCAAAAGATCAATGCCGAACAGCAAATCGCCTTTGGCAAACGCTTTGGCGAATTGAGCGTGCATCCGTTTTCCCCCAACCAGGAAGACACACCGGAGCTGATTATATTCGACAATAACGAAGACAATCCGCCGTTCGGCACCGACCGCTGGCATTCGGACGAAACCTTCCGCGCCGAGCCGCCTTTGGGCACCATGTTGTCGGCCAAAGTCATACCGGCCTATGGCGGTAACACCATCTTTGCTTCCATGACGGCGGCCTACGATGCTTTGAGCGAGACCATGCAAAACTTTCTTGATGATCTGGAAGCCATCCACGACATGGTCCTGTTCCGTAAATTGTTCGGCGGCGGCGAGGATGGGCTGGCGACGATGCGTAAATACGAAGAACAATACCCAAACCCGGTGCACCCCGTTGTTCGCATTCACCCGGTCACCGGCAAAAAGGCGTTGTTCGTCAATCCCCAGTTCACGACCCGCATCAAGAACATGCGCGAAGACGAAAGCCGGACGTTGTTGGATTTCTTGTTCCGCCAGGCGGCGATACCCGAGATACAATACCGGCACCAATGGAAGGCCGACAGCTTCGTGTTTTGGGACAACCGCTCGACCCAGCACTACGCGCCCCACGATTACTTCCCCCAGCGGCGTTATCTGGAGCGCATCACAATTAAGGGCGACCGGCCCTTCGGTCCCGCCGGGCCCACCTATTTCTTGCAAGACAATCCCGAAACAAGTGCCGCCGGCAGCGCCGATGAATTCGGTGGCCACCGGGCCAGCATACGCCCCATCGACCGAGAAAAAGATATCTAGAGCGGTTCCGGCAAAATGGAAGGGTAATGGTAACGGTAACGGTAACGGCTATGACATTATCCAAACAGGCACTGGATAATAACCATCACATCTATACTGGCAGCTTGCCGGATGAATTGCTGCCTTCCGAAGAGCAGTTTGAACGGCTTTGGGAATTACACCCCAAAAAATTTCCAACCTGTATGATTTATGGGCGGGAAATGGCCATGCCCCGTTGGCACCAAGCGTTCGGCAGGAACCACCGCTTTTCTGGCATCACGCGCGAGGCATCGCCGGTTAATGCCGACCTCGCTCCGTATTTGGCATGGGCTCATCAGGCCATCGATGGTGAACTAAATGGGTTGCTGGTGAACTGGTTCGACGGAAAATTGGGACACTACATCGGCAAACATCGTGACAGCGAAATCGGGATACAGGAAGGCAGCTCCTACGTGACCATATCGTTCGGAGAAACCAGGATCTTGCGCTTGCGAAAATGGAAGGGATCCGACCGCCTCGATTTTCCTGTCGAAAATGGATCTATCGCGATTATTCCCTATGCCACCAACCGAGCTTGGACCCATGAAATCCCAAAATCGAAACGTGCTTCAGGCCGCCGAATTTCCGTCACAATGCGGGCATTCAACAGCGATCCGTAAAAATCGCCCAGTGGTTGGAGCGGGAGCGAAACTGGCCTCGGGAGCCACCACCGTGCTAATGGATTTTGCCCGCCTAGTGGAACTTCACGTATTCGAATTCAACGTCCTGGCCGTGAATGCCGCGCGCCGGAGCGGCAATCCAGTTGGCCATCTGGCCGGGTTGGGTCACCGGCACCATCAGCGATTTGACGTGGGCGCGGTCGGCGTCGTTGGGCAGCCAGGCGTCCACGTTCCGGTCCCATTCTTCCTGGGTGAGGATTTCGCCGGTGGGCGATGCGTTGACGTCCCGGAAGGTGCCGATATTGCGGTTGAAAGCGGTGTGCGGCAGGGTTAATTCGAAATCGACGCCAGCCGCCTTGATCGCTTTATTCCAGCGGCTCAGGCCGCGCAGGCTGTCTTCGCGGTACTCGTCACGCAAGACTTCGTTGATCGCCGTGAGCGCGGGCTGGTCAGACCAAACAACCTTGCCGCCTTCGATATCGGGCAGCTTGTAGCTCGCGCCATCAAGCATATGGTCATCGTCGATCTTGGTCTCGCCGAAGCGGCCCTTGAGGCCAGTGGTGTAGAAGTTGGCGGCGTTGGTGGAGCGCTCCTGGCCAAACAGATCCAGGCAGATGGAGAAATGAAAGTTGATGTATTTCTGGATCGTCGGCAGCGGGATGCCGCCATGGGCTTCGATATCCAGCGTGTCATGCTTGGCCGATAGCTCGGTCGAACGCTGGATGATACGGCCAACGCCGCTTTCGCCCACAAACATATGATGCGCTTCCTCGGTCAACATAAAGCGGCAGGTGCGCGACAACGGATCAAACCCGGATTCGGCGAGCGCGCTAAGCTGATACTTGCCGTCCCGGTCCTGGAAATAGGTGAACATAAAGAACGACAGCCAATCCTCGGTGGGCACGTTGAAAGCTTCCAGGATGCGCGGCTTGTCCACGTCGCCGGAATGACGGGCCAGTAATTCTTCTGCTTCCTCGCGGCCATCGCGGCCGAAATGGGCGTGCAGCAGATAGACCATGGCCCAAAGATGGCGGCCCTCTTCCACATTCACCTGAAACAGGCTCCTGAGATCATAAAGCGAAGGGCAGGTGCGCCCCAGGGCGCGCTGCTGCTCGACGCTGGCCGGCTCGGTATCGCCTTGGGTCACGATCAGGCGGCGAAGATCGGAGCGGTATTCACCGGGCACGTCCTGCCAGGCGGCTTCGCCCTTGTGCATGCCGAAATTGATTTTGCGGTCCGGCTCGGCATCGGCTAGGAAAATTCCCCAGCGATATTCCGGCATCTTGACCATGCCGAACTGGGCCCAGCCGTCGGCGTCGACGGCGACCGCAGTGCGCAGGTAGATTTCCATCTCGGAACTATCTACGGGGCCAAGCTGGTTCCACCAATCGAGATAGGCGGGCTGCCAGTTTTCCAGCGCTCTCTGCAGCCGGCGGTCGTCACCAAGGTTCACGTTGTTGGGAATTTTCTGGCTGTAATCGATAGAGCTCATAATTTTTATATCCGTTTTTTGTCAAAGTTGGATTGTTTGCCGGTGCCGAACAATTTCAGCGCGCCTTCATCGCCGACCGCGTTGGGGCGCTGGAATATCCAGTTCTGCCAGGCGCTGAGGCGGCCGAAGATTTTGGTCTCCAAGGTTTCCGGCCCGGCGAAGCGCAAGCTGGCCTCCATGCCGGTGAGGGCGTCGCCGGAAAAGCTGGCGCGCTCTTCGATGGCGATGCGCACCTCGTCTTCCCAGTCGATGTCATCGGGGGCGAAGGTCACCAGGCCAAGTTCTTCGGCCTCGGTTGCGTCCAAATCTTCACCGATCTTGGCGCGGATGGCGTTCAAGGCCTCGTCGCCGTCTAAAAAACGGGTTTCCAGGCGACTCAGATCGTTGCACATGGGCAGCGCGCCGAAATTCATAGCCGTTGGGCGGAGGCTTGCGGCGGGCACGTTAGAGCCTTCGAAGGTGCCGTCCAGCATAAAGCTACGATCCGCCGCCAGCACAAATTCCAGCAGCGAGCCTGTAAAGCAACTGCCTGGCTCTACCAGCGCGATGATCGAGCGGGACGAAACATCAAGGCGCTTGAGGGCGCGTTTCAGAAACAAGGTGATCTCGCGCACCAGCCAGTCATCGGCGTTGTCGATAAGCGCCTTGTCGGCGGCCTCGACCAGATCGGCATCGCCGGTGGCGCGCACTACCCAGGTGGATATTTCGGTCTCATTGGCGCGCATGTGCAGGATGAAGTCGTCCAACTCGCGGGCGAAGGCGAGTGGCCAGAAATTGACGCCGGCGGCGTGAATGGCGCCCGCCTCGGTCTCGGACGCGGCGCTCGGGCCGTGCAATGTTACTTCGGCGGTGGCGTGGGCCCGGTCCAGCTTGGCGGTCAGATGCGTATAACTGATCTCATCATCGCTGATGTTTCGCTCCAAAGGCGTCAGCGCGATACCCTTGGCGCCGTCCGGGCGGGTGGAATTTTCGGCGAATTCCCGCGCTCTCATCTGGGCTGTCTCCATCAGCTTGGAGCGCGGCACCAATTCATCGACCAGATCCCATTCGACGGCGCGCTTGCCCTTGATGCCCTCGGTCAGGGTGCAGAAGAAATCGGCGCGGTCGCGGCGCACATGACGCTTGTCGACAACCCGGGTCAGGCCACCGGTGCCCGGCAAAACCGCCAGCAACGGCACCTCGGGCAGGGATACCGCCGAAGAGCCGTCGTCGATCAGCATGATATAGTCGGCGGCCAGGGCCAATTCGTAGCCGCCGCCGGCGGCGGTGCCGTTGATCAGGCAGATATAACGCTGGTCCGAAAATTTGGTCGCATCCTCGATGCCGTTGCGGGTCTCGTTGGTGAATTTGCAGAAATTCACTTTGTGCGCATGGCTCGACGTGCCGAGCATGGAGATATTGGCGCCTGCACAAAAGACACGGTCCTTGGCCGATGTCATGATGACGCTTTTGACCTCGGGATGCTCGAAGCGGAGCCGTTGGATAGCGTCATGCAATTCGATATCGACACCGAGATCATAGGAATTGAGCTTCAAATCGTAACCCGGAACCAAGCCGCCGTCTTCGGCCACGTCCATGGTCAGGGTGGCGACCGGGCCGTCGAAATCGATGGTCCAGTGCTTGTATTGGTCAGGCGATGTGGAGAAATCGATCATTGGTCTTATGGTTCCATGTGTTATTGCGTATTAAAGGCAATCTTAATTCGGTCGAGCGAAGCAAAATGTGAGAGGCCTTGGACGTTTGATTCCTATGAGATTGCGCTGCTCAGGCTTTGATCGTTGCCTGGATATACCGTGATAACAGCAGAAACAAGCCATATACAGGCTTAATATGATAATAGTAAATAAATCGGTACTGTAATACCTATTTACAATATGCGCTCCTCGCTCCATTGTGTCAACCGGCAAGTCAATCCGCCTAATTTGAGAATTGCATGCATTTGAGAATCGCCGGATATTGAACCCGCATTTTTTGATCCCTTGAGCTTCACGAGGTCCACCCGGTGCCCGATACCGCCGCCAACCCGTCCGAAACCATAACCATCCGCGCCGCAGGTGAAGACGATTGCGAGCGGGTGACCGCGTTGGATGCGCTGATCACCGGATTGCGCAAAGAGAGCTATTGGCGGCAAACCTTCGAACGCTATATCGGTCGTGATGGGCGCCACGTATTGATCGCTGAAAGCGCTGGTGATGCGGCGGGCGAAGGCGGCTTTGCCGGTTTTATCATCGGCGAAGTGCGCGCCTGGGAATTCGGCTCGCAACCTTGTGGCTGGATCGTCGCCATCGGCGTGGTTCCCGAGCAACGGGTGCACCGCATCGGCGAGCGCCTATTCAACGCCATGTGCGAAAAACTGGAAGCGGATGGGGTTGAGACGGTACGCACCATGATCGCCCGCGCCGACCATCTGAACATGTCTTTTTTCCGGGCCCAGGGGATGATGGCGGGGCCATTTATCGAGTTGGAAAAGCCGGTCGCCTGGAAGTTCGAGAATGAAGAATAAAGCGCTTATTATTTGGGAGCGGCTGGGATGAGGCTGCAAAAAGCTACCTTGTTTGGCCTTTATTCTATCTTGGAGCTGGCACGCGATCCCGAGCGTCAGCTTTCGGCAACCGATATCGCTGGCATCTACGGTATATCAGCCAACCATCTGGCCAAAGTGTTGCGTGATTTGGGGCGCGCCGGGCTGGTGGTATCGGTGCGCGGCGCCGGCGGCGGCTACCGCTTTTCCGGCAACGCGCGGCGCACCACGCTTTTGGACGTGATCAATATCTTCGAAGACATTGGCGCAACGGGAAATGCCGGCGGCAATGCCGGGCCGCCGGGGGAAGGTGAGGACACCGATATCGGCACCGCGCTTTTAAAGGTGCAGGGCGAAATCGATGATATCGCGCGCGCCACTTTCGGCTCGATCACTGTCGCCACCTTGCTGCGCACTATGCAATGGTACGGCAGCGGAAGTAGCCCGGCGGGGTAGAGCCCGACGCTGAGGCGCCTGCGAGGTAGAGCCCCCTGGCCGGCGCTTCGTTCAGTCGGCGCTGGCCCGGCCGGCATCAACCGCCTCGGCAGTAGGCGCGGGTGCGTCCAGGGAAAATTCAGCCCAGAAGGTGCTGCCCTTATCTTCCTCGCTTTCGAAGCCGAAATCGCCGTCCAGTATCTCCATCAAGTGCGCCGTAATGGTCAGTCCAATTCCAGTGCCGTCGATCTCTCCTGACTCGCGCCCGAGCCGATTGAAAGGCTCGAACAATGCGTCCTGTTTATCCTTGGGAATTCCGAAGCCGGTATCGATGATATTGAAGCGCAGGCGTGGCCCAGCCTTGCGTTCGCAATTGATGGTGACTGATCCGCCGGTGCGGTTGTACTTGACCCCGTTAGACAGCAGATTGAGAATGATTTGCCGGAAGCGTAATTTATCCGTGGTTATAAAGGGTAGCTTGCCGCCGGTATTAATGGTGAGTGCTATTTGATTCTCGCGGGCCCGTTCCTGGACCATGTCCTTGCACTCTTCGAGAACCCGCTCCGGATCAAAGGTTTCGAGAGACAGACTGATCTTGCCGGCTTCAATTTGCGATAATTCTAGAACTTGATTGATAAGTTGCAGAAGGTGGCCGCCGCTTTCCAAGATATGGCGCACATGGCTTTGGTGTTCTTCGGACGCCTCTCCATCCATATCTAATTCCAGCAATTGCCCAAACCCAAGAATCGCATTCAATGGCGTGCGCAACTCGTGGCTGACGGATGATAGGAACTCCGATTTCGCGGCGCTGGCTTGTTGGGCGGTCGCTTCGGCTTCTACCAGCGCGGCCTCCGTTTGTTTTTGTGCGGTGATGTCCAAGATTACTGACAAGGATCCGAGGAAATTCCCGTCTTCGTCCTGTTCGAGCAAGGCCGAAAGCAAAGTATCAATAACCTCGCCATTTTTCTTGACGAACCGTAGGGGTACGTTGGAGCGAACGCCATTTTCTAGGAATTGGGGTATTCCGTCGTTGCGGGAATATTCCTTGGATTGTTCGTCTTGAAAATCGGTAATGCTTTTGCCAATTACTTCGTCACGGTCGTATCCCAAATGGGCCAGCCAGAAATCGCTTTCGCGGGTGATCGTGCCATCGGCCGCGATCGAGTGAAGCATGACCGGGGTCTCGTTGTATAGCTTGCGGTGTCGGCTTTCACTTTCTGCGAGCGCCGCTTCAGCCAGTTTGCGTTCGGATATGTCGATGACCTCAATGAACAGATGGGGTTCTCCGCCAAAATCGGCGACGGCGGCGCTGAACAAGACTGGAAGCGGTGATCCATCGACTTTTTTTAATAATATTTCATTGTTTTGAATCAGCCCCGTTTCCTGCAGGCGGGCCATTAGGGGCGCGCGCTCTTCCGGGTTGAAATAAAAGTCCTGCGCCCTTCGCCCGACCATCGTTCCATTTTCTACCCCAAGCATTTTACTCGACGCTGGGTTGGCGTATCGCAAGAGGCCGTCAGATACCCGCGAGATTGAGATCGCGTTAGGCGACGTTTCCGCAATCAGCCTAAATTTCTCTTCGCTTTCCGAAAGCTGGGCAGTGCGTTCGGCAACCAAATCAGCCAGATTCTGGGCCAGATTACGTTCGATTTCCAGTTGCCCGGCGAGAAGGCGGCGATTTCTAGTTACCAGGAACGAAATTATGGTGCCCGAACTTATTCCCATCAATATCGGCATGAGGACGCCCTGCACGCGGATATTCACAAATCCCTCGGCCAATGTTTGGCCGACAACCGAAGTCAGACCAAACAGCAGAGCGAGGCCAATTGGCACCATCGTTGCAAATTTGAACAAATTTTTGAATTTGTGGTAGTCCATTGGGGGTACGACAACCTCATCCAACATAAAATCTTGAGCAACGCTCGTGGTGGTTCCTTGAATCAGAACGGATCAGCACGGCGTGGTTGCCAGTCGAATTCTCAGAAGAGCCCGGAAACAAGATCGATACTAGACGCCGAACGACCGCTCAAGTGTTCGAATTTCAAATGGCAATTTTTTGTCTATTTTTCAAGTAAAGCTGCCTATGCGCCGCAGCTTTTAAGTTGCCGCGCGTGCGGCACCGTGAAATTATTCCCTGCGGGAAGTCCTCAGAAAACCCCATTGGGACATCATGAAGCGCGCGTCTAGAGCAACAATTCAAACTTCTATGCGGCTGCTGCGGTTGTTAATCCTGGCCGGTTGGCTCGCCGCGTTGGCGGCTTCGCCCTTGCGCGCGCAAGCGCCAATCCGTATCGGCACGTTTCTGTCGGTGACCGGCGCCGGCGCCTTTTTGGGGGCGCCGGCGCTGGCCACGTTGAAACTTTATGTGGATTTGACGAATGCCCAGGGCGGCCTTCTCGGGCGCCGTTTGTCGCTTATTCAATATGATGTGGGCATCGATACCCGCGCCGCCCAGACCGCCGTCCGCCGCCTGATCGACAAGGACAAGGTGGACGCCATCATCGGCGGCTCGACAACCGGTGCCGCCATGGCGGTGATACCCATTATCGAGCAATCCGGGGTTCCGTTTCTGGCCCTCGCCGGATCGGCATCGATTACCTCGCCGGTGCGCAAATGGGTGTTCAAATCCTCGCCGACCGAGCGCCTCGCCTGCGCCAAGATACTGGCCGATATCGTCAAACGGGATATCAAATCCATCGCCCTGTTGTCCGGCGATGACGGCTTCGGGACCGCCATGGCCGGCCATTGCCGGCAATTGGCCGGACCCATGGGGGTCACGATCATTGCCGACGAGGTGTACCGATCGCGCACCCGCCGGGTGTCCCGCCAAATGCAACGCATCCAAAAAAAAATGGCGGGCGTTGGGGCGTTGGTCAATATCGGCTTCGGCGGCACCACCGCCTATATCACCCAGCAATTCCGGCGCATGAAATTTCAGGTGCCGCTCTATCAGAGCCACGCCGCCGCCAACCAGGATTT
>Ga0209362_1000771_pt1 | contig 27082 bp, 39 predicted proteins | sample SaaInlV_165m_DNA_FD_184680 | JGI IMG/M metagenome (GOLD analysis project Ga0209362, IMG submission 184680) | Marine microbial communities from expanding oxygen minimum zones in the Saanich Inlet - Saanich Inlet SI037_S3LV_110m_DNA (SPAdes)... | ecosystem: Environmental > Aquatic > Marine >... | reverse complement strand
ATTGGAATCTTGGCAAGTGGAGAAGGCAGAGAAGGATGGTTGACATGAGTTTTGAGGAATACTATAAGAAAATGTGTGGTAGATCCGATCAACCTGTCACGGGAGACCAGTTGATGAGAAGCTCCCCTCTCGATGAACTGGATAAGAAGGAACTTAGGTGGTTGGTGGACGTTATGCAAGACGAAGTCGACCACCAATACAACAGTAGACAATCAGCAACGAATGCAAAGGAACTACGAAGAGCAATAACTATATTAAGAAAATTGAAATCACAACTTGAGGGAATATAATATGGACATACGAGAATTATTTGATGATATGTGGGATTTGTATGCTAGAATAAATCCACAAGTGGTTAGGGTAAAGGAATTGATGGAAGAGCATGAGGGTGGTTCTGTCAAGAATGACCACATCGCACTTCGTACGTTTAACCACCCTCGTATTAATCGTCATGTTTTGGCCAAGTCTTTTTTGGATAGTGGGTATACGGCATCTGGTGATTTGGCATTTGAGAAAAAGAAACTTGATGCGACTTATTATTTGCATGATGATGAAGATTTAACAAGAGTGTTCATAAGTGAATTGAGACTTGAAGAGTTTTCTCCCGAGTTGCAAGCAACTATTAACCGACTTGTGGGTGAGATTCCAGATGAAGCAATAGAACGATTTGATTTTTGTAACTATGGCACTCCGTGGAATATGATTACTAAGGAAACATATGACTTCTTGAAAACTGAAAGTGAGTATGCGGCCTGGGTAGCAACATTCGGATTTATTGTGAATCATTTCACGATTAGTGTCACGGAGTGTGAATCGTTTGATAACCTCAGACAAGTGAACTCCTTTCTAAAGGAAAGTGGATTTAGAATCAATGATTCTGGTGGAGAGGTTAAGGGTACGGTTGATCAAGGTTTGGAACAATCGTCAATAATGGCAGAGGATATAGAAGTTGAATACGATTCAATTGAATACGAGACACATGACATCCCAGGGTGCTATTACGAGTTCGCATTAAGACACAATGGTTTTGACGGGTTTATCGCAGGCTCGGCCGACAAAATATTTGAAAGCACGAATAAGCAAGACTAAATTATGGTATCCAAAGCAGAGATAGCACATATATTTGCAGCTGCAAGAACTGGATTTTCCGCCTGGAAAAAAACATCAGTCGCCCATAGAATGTCATGTCTCACCGAATACAAGTCCATTTTGACAAAAAATAGAGACTTACTCGCCGAGACCATTTCCCAAGAACACGGAAAACCAAAGTGGGAAGCATTGACTGAAGTGGATGCAATGATAGGTAAAATCGTAATAACCTACGAATCGTATCACGATAGATTGAAGTGTTTGCGTTCGACAACTGCGGATATGACCATCCAATCAAAATACGTCCCATTCGGAGTGTTTGCGGTTATTGGTCCATTTAACTTTCCAGGACATCTACCAAACGGACATATTATTCCGTTGTTACTAGCAGGAAATTCAGTTGTGTTTAAACCAAGTCATCTTACACCAAAGACTGGTAAACTGATTGTTGAGTTTTTGCATATTGCGGGAGTTCCGCATGACGTCGTAATTTTATGCGAAGGTAAGGGTCAACATATAACGGAAGCAGAGGGACTTGACGGAGTGTTCTTCACTGGAAGCACCAAGACAGGTCACACCATCTACAAGACTCTTGCCGATACTCCCGAGAAGGTTGTCGCATTGGAAATGGGTGGGAACAATGCAACGATTGCCCACAAGACAAATGACTTGGACACCACGATTTACATTTTAATTCAGTCTGCATTTATTTCCACGGGACAAAGATGCACTTGTACGAAACGACTCATTCTACCAGAAGGTGATGAGGGTGATAGAATCATCAAGAGGCTGATTGAAGTTACGGACAAGTTGACGAGTGGAAGTTGGGATGCCGATCCGCAACCATTTATGGGACCAATGATTCACACCAATGCAGTTGGTGATATAATGAGGGGGCAGAAGAACTTGGTAAGTCTTGGTGGAAAGATATTGAAAGAATTTAAACAGATTGATGGAATTGTAAGTCCGTTCGTTGAACCAGGAATAATAGACGTTACGGATATAAAGGACTTACCCGATGAGGAATATTTTGGTCCGTTGTTACAGATTATCAGAACCAAGGATTTTGCCGAAGCAATAGAAGTTGCAAATGATACGAAGTATGGACTTGTTTCTGGTATCATAACATCCGAACGAGAATTGTTTATACAAGCATCCGAGGAATTCAAAACAGGAATCGTCAATTGGAATAGACCGACAACGGGATGTGCAAGTGTCGTTCCATTTGGGGGAATGGGTTGGAGTGGAAACAATCGTCCAAGTGGTTACACTACGATTGAACATTGTGGTCATCCTGTTGCATTGCACATGACCGAAGTTCCTAAACTTCCCGAGAAACTTTTACCTGGAGTAACGATGTGAGTGAGTATTTGAAATTTATTGACGATAAGTTTGAGGAAATGTGTGATAGACTTGAGTCGTTTGCAAACATAAATACTCACACCTATAATTTGGTCGGACTTGATTCTGCGATTTATCCATTGGAAAAGATGTTCAAGGAATTGGAACCAGATGAACATGATCAGATTCAACTTGGAGAAGTGGAAACCGTTAATTCCGATGGAACGGTAGGAAAACTTCTTCACGGAAGGGTATTGAGAATGTACAAAAGAAGGGATGCAAAAAAGAAGGTTTTGTTATGCGGACATTACGATACGGTCTATCCAAAGGATCATGATTTTCAGAAGGTCACACGAAAAGACGGTAAGATGATGGGCCCAGGTGTATTGGATATGAAGGGTGGTTTGATTACCATGCTATATGCACTTCTTGCTTATGAGAATAGTGACATAGAGAATAAGATTGGTTGGGAAGTGTTGATTGTTCCTGACGAGGAAGTTGGTTCAATTGCGTCATATCCGTGTTTAAAGCAGGCCGCAGAAAACAATGACATTGGTTTGTTATACGAACCATCCTTTCCAAATGGTTATATTGTAAACAAACGAAAGGGTGTGGGAAGTTACGTTATGACGTTTCGTGGTGTATCTGCTCACGCAGGTAGATGTTTCCATGACGGAGTTAATGCCTTTTGGGGAGTTGCCGAATTAATTGAATGGTCAAAGAAAATTATGGACAACAATAAGGACGTCACCATAAACATTGGAAAGATAGAAGGGGGTGGCCCGTCAAACGTAGTTCCTGATTTGGGAATATGTAGGTTTAATTCCCGCGTGGTAAACAAGACACAACAGAAAATGTTTGAAAGAGAACTCAAGAAGTTCGTCAAGGAAATGCAAAAGAAATATCCAGGGACAACTTTGCATGGGAGATTTACAAGTCCCCCAAAACCATATACCAAAGAGGCAAAGAAGATTGCCAACGGATTGTTGAAGTGTGCAAAGGAACTTGGGATAAGGAATATTGGTCTTGTGGAAAGTGGTGGCGCAAGTGATGGAAACAAATTAAACGGATACGGATTGCCCAACATGGATTCACTTGGTCCGGTTGGTGACGGAATGCATAGCAGAGACGAAATGATTTATATGGAAAGTCTCAAGCACCGTGCAAAGATGTCGGCATTGTATTTGAAGAAAATAACGGAGGAATAACCATGTGGTGTAAGAATTTTTTTAAGAACAAGAGTACATGTGAGATATTGGAGAAGTTGATGGAATCCTATATGGCAACTGCACATTCTCTGCGAGCAAGGGGAGTCACGTCACCATCACATGGAGGGCATTTGTCTCAGGAGACGGAGAAATTGTTGGAAAGATTTAAGGAGGTGCGAGGTGCAGGGTTGGTCTTTCCTTATATTGGTTCTGGTAAGGGATATGGTCCGTTGGTTGAACTGACAGATGGTTCAATCAAGTACGACATGATTGGTGGCATCGGTGTAAACTATTTTGGACATGGACACGAAAAGATTGTGAGAGCATCATTGGAGGCTGCATTTTCCGATACGGTGATGCAAGGCCACCTTCAACAAAACGAGGAATCGTTGGAAGTTATGGAGTTGTTCGTGGAGTGTGCAAATCTGCATGGTGCTAAACTTGTCCACTCAATGCTGACTACGAGTGGAGTTATGGCAGTTGAGAACGGATTAAAGATTGCATTTCAAAACAAATTCCCGGCAGATAGAGTTCTTGCATTTTCAAATTGTTTCCACGGAAGGACGATTGCAGCTGCAAGCATTACCGACAAGGCACAATACAGAGATGGATTACCTCAAGGTTTGAATGTTGACTATGTTCCCTTCAATCCTAAAATTGCACTCAAGCATCTGAAGAAACAGATTGCAAGGAGACCGGGCAAACACGCATGTATGATTATGGAACTTGTTCAAGGTGAAGGTGGGTTTAACGTTGGAACGAAGAAGATGTTTATGGAAATTGCGGAGTGTTTGAGGGAGAACAATATTCTTTTGTTTGCAGACGAGGTACAAACGTTTGCAAGAACATACAAACCATTCATGTTTCAGCATTTTGGTTTGGATGAGTACGTTGACTTGGTTTCCGTTGGGAAGTCAACTCAAGTGTGTACAACCTTATTCAGAGATGAAATAAAACCACGACCAGGATTGGTTTCCCAAACCTTCACGGGTGCAACTTCCTCCTTGTTCGCTGCAAGGGTGATTCTGAAGGAAGTTCTGAAGGGTGACCTATATGACAAGGGAAAGAAGTTGGGATTGAACCACATGTATTTCAACAAGTTCAAGAAGGAACTTTCCAAGTTCGAGCATATCAGTAACATAGGAGGTATCGGTGGGATGATTGCATTTCAAGTGTATGATGGTTCTATGGAAACAACGATGCAGTTTATGCATGAGTTGTTTAATTGTGGAGTGATTGCATTCATTGCAGGAAAAGATCCCGTTAAAATCCGATTCTTGGTTCCAGTTCCTGCGATGAATCCTGGGCATAAGTCGGGATATCCAAAGAACGACTTGAGGGAAATTATGGACGTTGTAAAGAGGGCATTTAGGGAATATGATCGTAAGGCAGATAAGAAAGACTGATCTTGATGGTTTGCATAAACTTGCTAAGAAAGCAGGTACCGGCATCACCACACTTCAAGATGACAAGAAGTTGTTGAGAAAACGGTTGGAACACACTCTTTATTCATTTGAAAAGACGGTGGATTCCCCGAGTGGTGAAAGTTATTTGTTCGTCATGGAGGACGAAAATAATAAGTTGGTGGGTATTTGCGGTATACTTTCCAAGGTTGGAGGGTTTGAACCCTTTTATACCTATGTTATGACCACGGAAACGCATAACTCAAAGGACTTGAACGTAAGGAGCAACGTGGAAATTCTCAAGTTGGAAAAGAAGTATAGTGGCCCCACCGAAATAGGTTCGTTGTACGCACATCCAAATGCAAGGGGCAACGGTAAGTTGTTGTCGTTCAGTAGATTTCTTTATATTGCGGAATACCTAGACAGATTTGAGGATGAGGTAATTGCCGAACTCCGAGGTGTCGTTACAACAAGGGGTCATTCACCGTTTTACGAATATTGCATGAAACACTTTTTTAAAATCGACTATATGACGGCGGATTATCTCAGCATGAAGAACAAGCAGTTTATTGAGGACTTGATGCCCAAGCATCCGATTTACGTTGATTTACTACCGAAGAATGTGCGTGACGTATTCGGTAAGGTTCATAAGAACACCGAACCAGCAAAGGGAATGTTGGAGAAGCAGAACTTTTCCTTCAACGGAGAGATTGACATCTTTGAGGCAGGTCCAACCTATTCATGCCCAACCAAGGAAATCCATGCGGTGCAAAATGCCCTTGGTTGCACTTTCGGTGGAAGTTATATGGAAGATCCACAACCAGCAATTATTGCTACATATGAACCATTCAGATGTTGTGTTGGAGAGGCAGATATGTGTATGGATTCGGTCGCCTGTGTTGATGTGGATACGATCACCAAACTTGGACTGACTATGAAAGATGACGTTCGTGTGTATTTTCTATGATTGACAACTATTTATATATTCAAGAGACATACCATGAAAAAGTCACAACTACAACAAATTATAAGAGAAGAAATCCAAAACGCATTGAACGAAGGTTTCGGCAATTGGAATGTCACCTTCAATGACAATGGAACATATGATGGAGTCAAGACTCCCAAAAAAGGTCATGTCGAAACTGTAAAGGCAAGGAATACTGCGGAAGCAATCAAGAAGGCAGCCAAGGCAGTGGGACTTAAGGGTGACGCATGGGCAATGGTAAACGTTGATGTTGCCAAGAAGTAGGAAATTTTAGGAATCCTATGGACAAACTTAAAGATTTGTTACCAGATTTGAGTGAACTTGTCAAGTTCGCCGACAAATCTGCCTTCACGAAATATAAGGCAAAGCATAAGATGCGACCAACCACTCAAGTGCAAATTGGGGACAAAAAAACTACTGCCGGTGAGGAAGAACCAAAGAAGGATGATTCAAAGGAGGAACCAACCAAAGATAATTCCAAGCAAGTTGAAAAACCTAGTTCAAAATCTCCATACGGAGCAAAGCAGGCGGGAATAGGAGCAGGTGCGTCAAACCTGACTGGACCAAAAACGGACGACGATTCAATATCAGGAACGGTTGAAGGCGACATGGCAGTTATTGAAAAGATTCGTGCAATGGATGGTAAAGATGATCCTGACTTATGTTCGGTGCAAGTTCCGGGTACGAACTTATTTTGCAAGGGTAATAAAAATATACCACGTGATGCAATGCCTCAACTTAAATCAAAACCCATACCAGATTCTCCAGTTGATAAACTTGTCAAGTCAGGCAAACTTAAACAAAATACCAAAACCGGTGAGGTGAACACGGAACCTTTATTCAAAAATATGCTTGAGAAGGAAGGTATCAAAACAACAGAACCAACACCAATGAAGGTTTCGGAGTTAAAGGCAACACAAAATCAATTGGTCGGCGCAAAGGTAAAAATGTTTGCGGATGTCCTCGCAGGAGATTATTCGGGTGATCCGGATTCAACGGTGGATGCTAATGGAAATAAAAATCCAAATGGACCCGATGGAAACCCCAATACAAATAAACAAATGGCAGGATGGCAAAAAGACTTAAGAGAACCAATTATGGTATCTAAAGACGAATATATTCTAGACGGACATCACAGATGGGCGGCACTTGTTCAGCATGATATGGTGAACGGTGGTGGTGGTGATGTTGAGATGGATGTAAAACGAGTTGACATGGGTGCAGAGGAATTGGTCAAACGCACCAATAAATTTACAACGGACATGGGACTTGAGGTGAAAGCAGCCAAGTCATCAAAAAAAGACGATGACAAAAACGAAAGTTTCCTTCGTTTGAAAAGTTTGGTGAACGACATCCTTTCGCAGTAGTGTGATGTTTATATCAGACGAATTATATAAGCAGATGTTGTTGCATCTACCTATATTGTGCGTAGATTTAATTATTCAGAACTCTGATGATGAGTATCTTTTGGTAAAAAGAGATAATCACCCAATCAAAGGATACGATTGGGTTCCTGGTGGAAGAATGCTTAAAAATGTGGACATCCCAACTAATGCTCAAACAAAGTGTAAACAAGAACTAGGTCTTGAAATAACCGATTGGAGGGTTGTGGGTATATACGATGACCAATATGACACAAACGCATTTAATCTTGATACAAAAATCCACACACTATCTGTGCTATGCAGAACAGATGTGCGTGTAGAGTATGATCAAATAAAGCTCGATGAGCAATCATCAGAAATAAAATATTCTAAGTTGTTACCAGAGTTACTGCGACAACGGTATGAAGTTTTTGAGAACGATCTAATTGCTCAAAAATTATAAAAACTCTATTCATCCATATTTATTGGTATGGGAAAAAAGTTTGAAAGTTTTGAAGAATACTATCAGTTTTATCTGAGTAAGCATACAAAACCAATCAACAAGTTTTTTCATTTGCTTGGAAACATAACAACGATTGCATTTGTTGTATCCGTGTTTGTTTTCAATCTTAGTTTATGGTGGTTGTTGTTGACTCCGTTTGTGGTTTATCCACTTGCGGTTGTGGGTCATCTTCTTTTTGAAGGAAATATGCCCGCATTCTTTTCAAGCAACCCATTATATGCTAAGATGGCAGATTGGAGAATGATGTTTGAATGGTTGACTGGTAAGATAAAATAAGTTAAAGTAATAATATGTCGGTATATGAGGTAAATTTTGATGGTTTGGTCGGGCCAACTCACAATTATGCTGGATTGGCACCGGGAAATTTGCACTCAATAAACAACAAGTCGAAACCGAGCAATCCTCGGAAGGCTGCATTGCAGGGACTTGACAAGATGAAGTTGATGCATGACCTTGGATATAAACAGGCAATCATACCACCACAAGAAAGACCACTTATAGATGACTATGATGATTACTTGAATATGGTGGTTCGTGCATCGGCATCAAGTATGTGGGTTGCGAATTCGTCAACGGTTGTTCCGAGTGTTGATTCCGATGACGGAAGGTTACATTTGTTGACTGCAAATCTCAATCACACCGAGCATAGGAGAATAGAACCACCACAGACACACGACTTGTTGAATAAAATTTTCAACGACTCCTCTAAATTTTTAATTCATTCTCCATTGCAGAGTGACGGTACACATGATGACGAGGGGGCAGCGAACCATACGAGGTTTTGCAAGTCCTACGATGAGGAAGGATTGCATTTGTTCATATATGGAAGGTCGGAGTCCTCTAAGGAACTTCCCACGAAATTTCCTGCGAGGCAGACAAGGGAAGCATCCGAGAAGGTTGCATCCGAGATGGGAGTTAAGAATGCGGTGTACGCACAACAATCTCCAGAGTCAATCGATGCAGGGGTGTTTCACCATGATGTCACGGGAGTGGGAAACAAGAATCTTTACTTCTATCATGAAAAGACTTTGTTGGCCGAGGGAGAGACAATTGCACAACTTCAAGACTCGTTTGACGGAGAGTTGAAGTTCTTGCGAGTGGAGGAGAATGAGATACCGTTGGAACTTGCCGTGGAGACATACCTGTTCAATAGTCAGTTGGTTGAATATGAAGGGGGTCATATGTTGGTTGCACCGATAAGATGCAGACGGAACGCGAGAGTTAGGAAGTACCTCCAAGGAATCGTGGGGAAGAACAAGTTGATAAAGAAGGTTAGGTTTTCAAACTTGGAACAGAGTTTATGGAATGGTGGTGGTCCTGCGTGTCTGCGATTGCGTGTGGTGATGACCGATGAAGAACTGAATGCTTGTCACCAAGGAGTCGTATTCACGGATGAACTTTACTTGGAACTTCGGAAGTGGGTGAGGAAATATTATTGGGGAAACCTCATATACGATGACTTGTTCACACCAAAATTTATCAAGAGATGTCGGGCATCGTTGAACGAACTGACAGATATAATGGACTTGGGAAAGATATATCCGTTTCAAAAAAAATAAGAATATATATATATCCATCTATTTATTGATACAATGGAGGACGGACTGAAATATATGTTTTTAATGTTTGAGTTGATGGCAATGACGTTTGTTATACTGTTTTCAATTACGGATGCCACCAAACGAGAGATGGAACTGGTGGAGTTGGAGTATGAAATCCAACAACTTAGAGAATCAATACGCAATTCAGATGACCAACTTGAATATTTGGAAATAATACGCAAGGCACTGGAAGACTCTGAAAAATAAGGGGTTGACAAATAGTGAGCAGGTGTCATACTTATCCCTATTATGAAAACAATAGTTAAAGTAATAGCAGCCATCGCCGTTTTGGGCGGAGGGTTTTTTGCATATCAAACCGTTAACGCAGCCGACATCACAGGCAACGCAGGAGTATCCTATTCAGATACCCGCACTTTCCGTGGTGTTAAGCAAGCAGACGATACTCTTGGAGTAAACGTCGGTCTTGGAACTTCTCTTGCAGAGAAGGTAACCTTGGGACTTTCCCTCGATTCCTTCAACGCACTTGAATCGGCACAAACGAACGAACTTCGTACAGGACTTGTCCTTGGATACGATGTTTGTGAGACGGCGTCAGTGAGTTTGGGATACACCAACTATGATTACCAAAGTGCTACAAGCAATTCGGAAATCGGATTGGGTGTTTCTGTTGAAACTCTCCTTAACCCAAGTCTTCTATACGCAACGGATTCAGATAATGATTCCGATGTCACGGAAGTTTCGGTTGGACATACACTCTCCTTATCGGAGCAGTTTGGTCTTACCCTCGGTGGTTCGTTGGGCAATGTCGACGCCGCAGCTGACTACACATATTATAGTGTAGGGGCTACGGTAACTACCAGTGTTGGTGGTGCGGATACGTTCGCAGGCCTTGCCCTTGTTGACAATGATAACGCAGGAAGTGATTCTGAAACCGTATTTTCGGTTGGATTATCACTTTCGTTCTAACTTAAAAAATCAGAAGGAGGTGTTTTAACACCAAAGGTTCTCCGTGCAAATGGAGAACCTTTTTTTTTGTATTTTGAACCGAAATCGGATTTTTTATGAAATCGTTTGTAGTTATATGAGCAATGAGTAGTAATGAAGATGACTTTGAAATTGAGTGTGTATCTGAACACCTGGTCAGTGAATATGGAACAGAGATAAACCTTATCTTGACTGTTTTGGGAAACATTGATTTTGATTTTTCAAACGCAATAGTGACCGATGAGAGTAAGTTTTCGGACTTCGATTTGTCAGATGAGGAACTTGATGAGTTATCAACGGAGGTCGGAGCAAATGTCAAACATGAAGACCCTCTTGTACAGATTGCGAAGAAAATCCGTGGTGAGGATTGAGTAGTGGAAAAGACCCTCGTAATTATTAAACCAGATGCTCTCCAAAACAGATGGGCAGGAAAAATCATTTCTATTTTTGAGGACATGGCACTTGAGATAATTCAAGCAGAGATGATGATGTTGTCAGATGAGATGCTAGAGGAACATTACTCACACCTAGTGGATAAGGATTTCTTCCCAGAAATCAAGGAGTTTATGCAGAGTTTACCCGTGTTGGTACTGACTCTACAAGGGAACAATGCAGTTGCCAACATAAGGAAGGAAGTTGGTGCAACTGATCCCGATAAGGCAGATAAGGGAACAATCCGTGAGCAATTTGGAACGGATGTTATGTGGAATGCGGTTCACGCATCTGATTCCGTTGAGAACGCAGAAGCAGAGATAACGAGATTCTTTGGATAAAAGTATGAAAATCGTCCTTGACTGTTCTGTCAGTTGTGGTATAGTGGATGCTGATTGGCCGGGTGGCGGAATCGGTAGACGCTGCGGACTTAAAATCCGTTTCCTGTAAAGGAGTGAGGGTTCAAGTCCCTTCCCGGCCACCACTCTTATCGTTCGGCAGTTTTCTTTTCAAATGAGGTCTTGTAGGGTTCCCATTTCTTGAAAACATCCCACCGGACTTTGCTTATTTCACCTTCATCGGTGATTTCCTCAATGTCGGACTCTTTGACGTGCCTTAGACTTTTCCAATTCAATTCGTATGCTTTCTTTTTCTGGGTATCCAATACCCAAAATCCACCTGGTAGATTTACCACGACTGAACCCTTTTTCGCAGTAATTTTTTCCACTCGTTGCTTGTAAACTTGGGAATTTCCGTAGTATTGGTTAGTTTTATCCCAAACTCCAGATAAGTGTTCCGCACTAAATGGTTTAAGCACACGAAAATAAAATCTATAGGGAGGTCTATATCGTGACTTATCCTTGGGTCTGAATGCGTTTGCTTCCTCAAACAACAAATCCTTCAACTTAATCATAGTATATATAAGTATGTGGATATATAGGAACTTCCACAAAAAACGTTGACAAGTGCGGGGTGTTATATTATAGTGTACGGACAATGGAAAAGAGCATTACATTAAAGTCAGGAGATAAAAGTGTGGAAATCACAAAGGATGGTGACGAATATACGTTGAAGGTTACGACTCATAGTTTTCTTGAAGTTATGGCAAGAATCGTCAACCCACCCCGATATGCAAGTGAGACAATCACACTTAGTCAGGAACAAATTGAGGAACTTGCCACGCACTTGAATAATCAGTCCAAGAGTTTTCCAAGGGGAAACATAGACTTCGGTACAAGTATGGAATAAAATCCCTTACCACATGGTAAGGGTTACATCTTTTAATTACCTTGGGATAATACATGGTTTGTGCTATATTGTATTTATGTGTTACGACGAAGAAGAATACGAATACGACCATTACGAGGAACATGACCCTCTGCACTCGGAGGCTCACACTAACTATTATAGGTTGCGTGAGGATGCCGATTCTAGTGCAAACAGAATTGTCGTAAAATATCCGTTGCCAATAGATGAATTGAAATGCTCATCTTGGGATGAGGATGAGAAACATCCGTTTTATGGAGTGGATTGGCAACGAACTTATTATCGGTTTAAATTTCGTGAGGAAAAGTACGAACACCGAAACGTTTATGTCGTAGATAAAGAGGGATACTTGCGTTTTGTAAGAAATGGCAACAATGGTGACAAGGAAACTCCCGAAGAAGCAGACAAAGAAGAAGGGTGGTATGTAGTCAACGACCACGTACAATTCAGAAATCTCACGGGTCGTGATTCCGATAAGGAAGATGACTTTTACACTGGTTGCATTACCATAAATCGTTATTTTGAGTGTGACAAAGAACAGGGTCAGCACGATATACGAATTGAGTTTGATTTGACCTTCAAGGATGGGAAGGTAATCAACATACATCAAAATACCAAGTATATCTGCAATATTGCCCGACACAAAATAAAAGAGTATCGTCTCGATTGGAAAACGTGGGAAACTTCCGACAAATACAAAGCATTGGAAAAATACTATTGGCATCCTCTTGATACGATTGAGCAGAAGTCACATAATGCAGTAGAAAAAATATCTACCTTTTTTAATGTAATCATCAACCGAGTATGTGGATGGTGTCGTTTCCAAAAATCAAGGCACCTCGAACGTTATTAAAATATTCCTTGACTTTCAAATCGGTTTGGGGTATTATTATAACATGAATACTAAAAATAGATTGTTCGATACATTGGAGTTCACTGAACATCCTGGATACAGAAAAGGTGCTTTGCAGGCAAGGAAGGTCTTTGACAATGGGTATACTATTTCGGTAGTAACCGGTGAAGGTTTGTATGGAGACATTAACGAGGATTCGTTTGGTGAATCCACATTTGAAGTTGCAGTTTTCGATGCCGCGGACGACTTTGTTAAACTGACTCTGCACGATGATGTCATTGGACATCAGACTAGGGATGAGGTTTCTCATTATATGACATTGGCAAGTGAAGACCCTCTGTCATTATCTAAATGACTCGTGGAATCCACACACCACTTGTAGTTGACTCCAAAAAATTAATAAAGGAACCAACCAAGGAAATCACCCAATATAGTGAGGTGGTTGATACAACATGGGTTTATTCCCCAGTCATGAATGAGGTTGCATTTTCACGGACGATGACTCCAAACTTCAATCTGATAACCGGATTGGATCCCTGGGGAAGAAAATTCGTTAAGTCAATTTTCTATAATGAGAACAGAGAGGTTGACAAGATAGCGACTTGGAGAATCTTGTCATCAATAACTCAGCACAATCAAGATAAAAATTATGTGATATATGGATATACTACGGTTCACGGAGAAGTTGTGAAGTTGAGGGTAACCGAAGTGGATGATAACGATTTGATGTTTTTACTCAGACCACATTTTGTTACACATAAGCAAGAGAGGGATGTTGATGACAGGTTGACATCGGATATGCCTGCGTATATAGTTTAAATTAATGACTGAGAAAATTTCAAAGAAAAAAGAAACCCGTGAAAAGTTTGATGCGTTCACGGATAAGCACGGAACTGCGTTTGCGTTTGTATTGGTTATTGCTCTTTTCGTGGGTGTGTTTTATTTTTATCGTCCATATACAATGGAAGTCGGCCGACAAATTGATGATACTTCACTTGAAGCTGCAAAGAAACATGTATTGGTGATTTATTCAAACGCCGTCCACGTAGCAACATTATATGAGAAACCAAGTCTGTCAGGCCCCGCAGTCTACAATAGGTGGAACTTTGAACTCGATGGAATGAAATTAAATCCAACAGGACTTACTCCGTACACAGGATGGGCAGTTGAAACTTGGTCCGACCAAGGAGCTCCAAAGTGGCTTGCTCATTTTACGGATGGTATCTTGGACGGACCATATTTTGCATGGCACGGAAATGGAGTTCAAGAAGGAGAAGGTGTGTGGGATATGGGAAAACGAATGTATGCCCGTGCATGGCACTCAGATGGCACAATTACTCAAACCAAGATTGACAACGGAAAGGGAGTGATTGTCATGTATACTAATGGTAAAGTGGTGCAGACAAAAATATACCACGAAGGTGGACTTCCCACGAAAATTGACAATATAACATTTTGATTTCAAACTTGACCAACTATAATATAAATGGTAGTATAGTTGAATATAATATAACAGAGGAGATGTATGAACTTAAGACCAACTAATTTCGATTTTTGGATTAATAATGACCTAAACGTGTTACTTCGTGGAAAGCATGGAGTTGGGAAAACTGCAATGGTAGTTGATGCGTTTGAGAGGAACGGATTGAAGTATAAATACTTTAGTGCGGCTACGATGGACCCGTGGGTGGATTTTATTGGAGTGCCGAAGGAAAAAACCAACGGAAACGGAGAGTCCTATTTGGATTTGGTTCGCCCCAAGGAGTTTCAGGATGATGAAGTAGAGGCAATCTTTATGGATGAATTTTCAAGGGCACATAAAAAGGTTCGCAATGCGGTAATGGAGTTGATTCAGTTTAAGTCTATCAATGGAAGAAAATTTAAGAACCTTCGTTTCATTTGGGCGGCAATAAATCCAGATGATGACGATGAGTTTAGTTATGATGTGGAAGCATTAGATCCCGCACAAGAGGATAGGTTTCACGTACAAGTTGAAGTTCCCTACAAACCCGACATTGAATGGTTTCGTAACAAGTTCGGAAAACGACTTGCGGATTCTGCGGTTTCTTGGTGGAACGAATTACCAACAAAGGTTCAGTATAAAGTCACACCACGAAGGCTCGAATATGCGTTGAACGTATATGGAGTAAAGGGCAACCTCAGACATGTCCTCCCCGGACAAAGCAATATTTCCAAGTTGTCACGGGTGCTAAGTGATGGACCAATCTTGGATAGGTTGGATGAACTTGCGAAAGATGGTGACTTGGAGGCCGCAGAGAAATTCATTTCGGTGGAAAACAATTATCGAGACGGACTTTCGTATATCACCAAGGACAGCAAACTTCGTTCGTTTTTCGTTCCGTTGTTTGAGAAGGAGAAGATTTCAAATTTGATGGCTTCGGATTCCAAGATTTATAAATTTGCAGTAAAGAAGGTGGAAAGTGGAGATGAGAAGTTTGAAAACATTGCAAAGCAAATCGTACAAGCAAATCAGAACAAGAAGTTGGCAAAGAAACTAACCAAGGACTTGCATCACATTCTTGTCATGGTGGACATGAGTGAGATTAGTGCCACACCACAACCCACCCACTCAACGGATATGTCAGATAATGACTATACGGGAATTGTGAAGACGACAAAGGGAATGCTTGCCATGAATACTAATCAACGCAAGGAACAACTGCGAGTAATCATGGATAACATTCCCAAGAACCTGGGAACAGTCAATGCTGTACATACTATAGAAATTATTGATGCAATTGCCGAACGTTCACATTCATACACGATTGCTTCTCCAGAAGTGGTGGGAGTTATGAACCATTGCATTCGGACAATATCCGTTATGGATGGGAGTTTGAAAGATGGGAATTGGGACGAAATTGTTGCCAAACATGGTTCGATTATGGCAAACTTCTTACAGAAGATGAAGGATGCCAATCGGATTCCGAAGGTGTACCAACCAGGACGATATGGAAAACGTGAAAATGAGATGCGGGATGCGTTGGAGGTAGAGGACAAGACCTCTGTGCCACCAACCCCACCTATACAAACTGCACGGGTGGGTGATGATCCGACCGAAGTTATTTCGTCTTGTTGGAATGGATGATGGAAAGATTATCTCCCACGGAGTTTGAAGAGATTGCATTTGAGTTGGAATCTCACCATGCCATTTTCTACAAGTTGTGGGAGATGGGGGAGATGGTCTTTGACGATTCCTTACCAACCGCGGCAGTAGCATTTGACAAAGCAGGCAAGTACATATCCTTTCAGTTCAACAAGGACTTCTGGGAGAAGTGTACACCATACGAGCGGAAGTTCGTTATATGCCACGAATGTCTGCACGTATGGTTAAATCACGGTCTTCGGACAAAGAACGCACAACACCCACAGATGGTAAATACCGCACTTGATGTGGTAGTTAATCATATGTTGGTTGACAAGTTTGGATTTGACAGAAGCAGAATAAGTGGTGAGGCAGATTTATGTTGGACGGATACAGTATTCTCCGAAGATGAAAAAGTTGAAAAGGGAGAAACCTTTGAGTATTACTACAATACTCTGTTCAATAGTCCCAACACGAAATTCCTGGATTTGAAGTTAGTGGATAGTCACGATATGTTGGATGGTTGCGATTTTGATGAATTGGTCGATGCCTTGGGGGAAGATTTGTCCGATGAGGAAAAGAAGGAAATTGCGGAAGCTCTAAAAGGTCATCAAACTGATAAGAAAAAGAAAGCAAGGGGGGATGAGGCATTGGGGGAGTGGATAACCGTAAAAACCCCAAAGGTAATTAGAAAGAAGAAGTCGTGGTACGAACTTATCAAGCAATGGGCAACTATTAGAACCGAGGATGATACCGATGCGGAGCAATGGTTGAGAAGAAACCGAAGGATGACATTTCTTGACAATGATTCGGGAAGTCAACTATTACTTCCTGCTGAATGCGACCACACTGCGGATGACGAAAACAAAGTTGAGATTTGGTTGTTCTTGGATGTGTCGGGTTCTTGTTATCACATGAAAGACCATTTCTTTTCAGCTGCCTTGACAATCCCCGAAGACAAAATCAATATTCGTGCATTTTCATTTGATACACAAACTTATGAAGTGGATTTGGCAACAAGGAAACTTAGAGGTGGAGGCGGAACTTCGTTTCACATCATTGAGAGTAGAATTCAAAAGGAACTGAAACCTGGTCAGAAATATCCTGTGGTATTTATATTTACCGATGGGTGGGGAACTAACGTGAAACCACAAGAACCGAGGAAGTGGCATTGGTTTATAGATGGGGGTAGATATTGTACTAGTCATGCAATGAGTTTATCTTCCAAGGAGTGCAATTTTCATAAGATGAAAGATTTCAACTAATGGTTGACTTTTTCGGGGTAATACCCTATCATATTATATTATGTTTTCGTGAATCTTTATCAAATAGTAATCGATATGCCACTTAAGGAAGAGGTTAGATTTGAATGGAGGTATGCAGAGACAACAAGACAAGCATTAGAATCAGCAATAAGAATGGATACCGACAAAAATAATATAGTTATAGGAATTATAGATGAGGATGGTGTGTATATACGAACAGAACATTTAATAGAAAAACAAGACAATGATTGAAATAAAAGTAAGAACAGGTGAATCGGTTGATAGGGCATTGAAACGTATGAAGAAGAAGATTAAAGACGAGGGTATACTTGATGGAGTCCGTCAACGTCGATATTATATTCCGAAAAGTGAAAAACGAAAGAAAGCAAAGCAGAAGTCGTATTATGGACAACTTATGCGTGAGTGGAAAAACCGTGCCAATTAGATTGACCAATCGAGATTGACCAATCGAGATTGATTTACAATTATAAAAACCTACCAATAAGGTAGGTTTTTTTTTACCTTCCCGAGTAGTTATTATAATATGGGAAAGTTGATGATGGGAAATGTGTGGATTTGGATTGCATTTGTGATCGGTTTGCCATTCGCAATTATGGGTTGGTTGTGGTATAAGATTAAGATTTTTTTTACATTACCTCCAGTGTCTCGGTAAAGTTCTTGACATATACCTTGGTTTGGGGTATGATTATTTTAAATAATTTATACCAATGCAAACAATCAATGAGATAACTGACTCGGAGAGATATGCCACGATACGGCACAACAAAGTCTCCGGTTGCAGACTACCGATGCAACTGACGGATAAGTTTTTGATGCGGTATGAAGTGAAGGTAAAAAATCTTCGGAAGGAAGTGGTTTCATTAAAAATGGAATTGGATGATAGAGAACTTGCGATAAAATACTATCTCGATGGAAAACTTGATAAGCAACATTTGAAGGAGTTAATAAATTATGAGTGACAATATTAAACTTGGCACACTGAGGGAACTCATTGCGTCATGTGAGAATTATTCAAAGGCAGTTGAGGTTGCCGTGGAAATAACCGAGGAAGATGAATATACGGATGTCGACCAAACCGAGGGGTATAAGAAGGTTATTCGGGAATTACTCGCAACCAAGTCTGAGAAAGATGAACTAGATTCATCCATTTATCTTGAGGTTTCCAAAGACGACTTTGAAACAGATAAAGAGTTTGTACACGTACATCTTTTGAACAATGAATATGAAGAACCTAACGGAAATGGAGGGGTGGTTGATTTTGACGACGTGAGAACATATAAGACTCTTGCAATTGATTTCGTCCCACGAACGCAGTTACTTGATAAGCAAATTGAGGTATCTCGTTGTGTGATTGACAAGATTCCCCAAGGTAAGACCATTGAGGATTTTGTTCTTGGAAATATTTTATGGGAGATTACTTTCTATGGTTTTTCCGCATCCGATGTTGAGGCAAAGGCCGAAGAAATTAAGGAAGCATCAAAGGAAGCAAGTATTGAAATTGAGGAACTATATACCAATGGTGATTTCCATAAGTATATTGAGAAACGTTATGGAGAAACAACATGAGCCGAGCAATATCTATATGTGAGGAATACTGCAAGTCGGTCAGAGAAAGTCGAGGCACAATTACGGTTGCAGTTGAAGGAAAATATTTTACGGAGTTATACACCAGACTTATGTTACTTGGATATTGTTGTAGTTCAATAATGTCATCAGAAACATCAGAAACACACCTTGCCCGATTTGTACCATCAAGTCCTGACTCGGATATATTCGGAGACTGGATGCACGAAGACATCGATGACGGTGCAGATGACTGGAAATATTCCGACGATTAATTTTAATTTATAATTTGACTTTTCGGGACTTACGTTATATATTATAAGTAAAGAATGAAAAAGGAGTAATAGTTTTCAATGAACGAAATCACAGAATCAAGTTGGCATATGATTACCCATGAGGATAGTCAGGAATCAACATACTTGGGTGGTTTTACTCTCTAAACTAAATACTAAATAGATAAAGAGGAAACCACCCAGTCAAGGGTGGTTTTTTTATTTCCCACTTCCGAGGGACAGAGGAAGCATAACGTCCGATAAGGGGCATCCAAACCAAGAAAATTTGAGAGGGGTGAGACAAGAGTTCCTAAAAAATATTTAAGGGGTAGTAGCTCAATCGGTTAGAGTGCCGGCCTGTCACGCCGGAGGTTGCGAGTTCAAGTCTCGTCTATCCCGCCAATTTATGGAGATTGTAGCTTAACTGGTTAAAGCATCGGTTTGTGGTATCGAGGACTGCGAGTTCAAGTCTCGTCAATCTCCCCAATCTCCGCGTCGTCTAGTTCGGTTAGGACACCGGGTTTTCATCCCGGCAACCGGGGTTCAAATCCCCGCGTGGAGACCAATTTTTATTGCAGAGTGGAGCAGTGGTAGCTCGTCAGCCTCATAAGCTGAAGGTCATGGGTTCAAATCCCATCTCTGCACCCAATTTACCAAGGAGGTCCATAGCTCAGATGGTCAGAGCATCGTGTTGATAACGCGGGGGTCGTCGGTTCGATCCCGACTGGACCTACCATAGGCCTATGGTGTAACGGTAGCACGGGTGGTTTTGGTCCACCTAGTCGGGGTTCAAATCCCTGTAGGCCTGCCAAGGATTAGTGATGTAATGGTAGCATGGCAGTCTCCAAAACTGCTCGTCAGAGTTCAAGTCTCTGCTGATCCGCCACTATAAAAAGTAATTATTATAATATTTATACTGCATGGGAGAGAATGTACTTTTATATGGAAATTGTCAGACGACTGCATTATATCCAACATTTAAACAAGTTAAGGATTGGAGTGTCCGGCGTATTATCTGTCACACGACAGCTGAGACAAAATTGAAATTTACACAGATAATTAAGAACATGGATATAATTATCACCCAACCAATTGGAATGGAAGGTACATATCGTGGTAAGGATTACTTATCCACTTTGTATATTTTAAAACATTGTAAAGAGACATGTAGAGTAATAATCTTTCCATCGTTATATGATAGTTTTTATTACTTTGATGCGGGTTTTCTGATCCGTGACGATGCCCAATTGAGCTCACCGAATAAGTGGCACTATGGTAGAATGGTGGATTCGTATAACAACGGACTTTCAGTGGACGAGTATATTGAACAAGTGGTTAATAATGAAGATTTGTTATCAGTGGATATGCTGGAAAGTATTGCCGAAGAATCATTTCACCGAATGGGAGAAAGAGAAAACAGGGTGTCCACAGAGATTGCAACATATGATAATGCCAATTTACTAGGAATGTCTGATTATATAAAGAACAACTATAAGGAAAAACTTTTGTTTGTTACGTCACCTCACCCAACTAAGTGTCTATTACAATATGTAACTGAAAATGTAGCAAAGTTGTTAAATAAACATATTGATAATTTTAATTTATCAAGTTTACCCTTGCAAGTTATGCGAAGAAAATTAATTTTATACAAGTGCATTCAAAAGGTAGTAAATTTTGATATTTCTAAACACACATTCCCTCCCGAGGAAATATGTGAAAAGTACTATGAGGTCTACGATAGGGAAGAAAATAAAAAATATCTTGTTTGATTCACGAGCAAGGGTAGCTCAGTTGGTTAGAGCATCTGGTTTACACCCAGAGGGTCGCAGGTTCGAGTCCTGTTCCTTGTACCATTTTTAGGAGGATTGGCTGAGTGGTTTAAGGCGGCGGTCTTGAAAACCGTTGAACCAGTGATGGTTCCGTAGGTTCGAATCCTACATCCTCCGCCACTTATGGGAACTCTTGTCTTTTCCTTGACTTGTCGGTGGATATTTCGTAATATAAGTGAAACTTAATAATTAGATATATGAAAATAGCAAAGTATTTTACAGCTCCGTGGTGCGGACCATGCAGAACATTTAAACCAGTCGTTCATGAAGTTATTGCCGAAGGACATCAAATTGAGGAAATTAATGTCGACGAAAACCAAGACTCGGCTGCCAAATACGGAGTTATGTCAGTACCAATGATTTTGATACTTGAGTTGGATGAAGTTGCAAAGACTGAAACGGTAACCGATGCCATACATGGTGTTGTGCCAAAGGATGAACTTCTCCGTAGATTGAAAGCATAAATACGCAATCCGTGAGCAAGTACGTAAAGTCCTGCACACCGAAGTTAGGTGAGGATAATTCGTTTAATGAGTTGATATGTGATTACCCAAAGTATGTGGACATTATACAGAATTCAGAGTCATCCGTATCTGTTAACTTGATGGATGAAACTGGAAGAAAACATCAACTGACTTTGACCGCACATACTGAAAAACTTCAACAAGACGGATTGACTAGTGACGTGTTCATGTTAGATGTTCCGTTTGCAAAGGTGTCCCATGAAGTTTTGCCGGAAGAGGAAAAAGTTTCGGTGACGTTAAACATGAGACTGAAGGGAATTTGGTGTTGCCTTTGGTTCGGAACGATACCGTGGAGATTGTATGAAAAGAAGAAGCACTATCGGCGAGGTTATTGGAAGCATCTCAAGTTGAATTGGGGAACTGTATGGATGTGGCTGACTAAACGAAAAATCGGCAAGAGTTTCGTTGAGTTTGAAAACGACACGAATTCAAGTTGGAAACGTGTGTTTAAGAATATGTTCGGAGGGTTGAAGTGAAAACCTTGGGTGAGGGTTTGTTGAGTTTAAGTGTGGTACTTGTCACCATCGGAGTGATAACGGTATCGATCATCCTCGGTCTTGCACTTTTTTGTGTATTGTTGGTGGGTATGGTATTGCTTACACCAATTATATTATTCGGAATGTTCAGTTCGTGGTTTACCAAACTTGTGTTCCGAGTTTAATTAGAGGTTTGACAATCAAGTGAAATGCGTCTAAAGTAGTGTATTATGAATGATGACGAACGTTCACAACATATCAAATCGGCAATTGAAACAAAACTTGCAGAACTTTCCGAGTATTGTGATTCAGTCCAAATTCTTGCATCTTGGAATGGTATGGATGAACCAGAAAATACTCACTCAGCATTTCGTGGATTCGGAAATTGGTATGCAAGAGTTGGCATGGTAAACCGATTTGTAGAAGAAGAACATGCGAAGATTCAAAATCAGGTGTGGGACGAATCGGACGATTGTAGTGGTTAGTTGATATTTATGAATGCGTGGCCAACGTATTCATTACTTCGTTATCCTCAATAGGATGGATTTTTATAACCCTATTCAGTTCGGGTTGCGGAGTGTTTTATAAGAATCCTCCTGAACACGCACTTTGGTCAAAACTTGATATAGACTCATACCATTTTAATAGCTGCGGCCCAAAGGCCCTGCATAAGGTTCATAAAAATTTTGGAAAGGAAATTGATGTGACTATGATTTCGGTGAGTATTCAACAAGCACGGAAATTTGATATGTATCCACTTCTGGGACTTGTGGACGAGCATTTCCGCGGAATAACGAATCCATGTGAATTAAAGTCTTATTGCAGAAGAAACGGATTTAATGTTACTAGTGTAAAGTTTGAGGACTTGACCGAGAACGATGTTGCAGCTGTATTAATCAAGGGGTATGATGACTTGTATGAGTGGCATTGGATGGTCTGGCCAGATGAGAAAGATAAAATTCCCACCTTCTTTGACGAGCATACGAAGATAATTAGAACATACCTTATCACGGAAAAGTAAGTATTTTTATATTTATAATATGTGGATGATGCGAGATTAGACCCGTTGAAGTCGGTGAAGATTGGCGAACGATATGCAATTGCAGTCAATGACTTGGTGGTTGCAAAGCAAGAGTACCGAGTATACCATGTTATGGACATCGGAAAATTGAATGGAAAGTTGTCGGTTAATCTTAGATATAAAGATGTTGCGGGGAGACTTTCGGAAGCATCCGTTCCCTTTGAGAAATTTTACAACTTGGTCATTGGAAAGGTTTTGTTACCATTGGACTGATGAGTTGCGAAAACAAATGTGCCATTGGTGAGGTAAAGAGAACATCACTATATGATTTTCATGCGGAACATGGTGCAAGGTTCGTTCCATTTGCGGGATGGGAAATGCCCGTAAGTTACGGACCAATCCTTGAGGAACATCGTGCAACTCGTGAACAACTTGGATTATTTGACGTCAGTCATATGGGTGAGGTTAAGGTCAAGGGAAAGGATGCAACTAAGTTTCTCAATTACCTATTGGTAAATGACGTATCCAAAATGGGAATTGGGGGAGCAACCTATTCACCCATGTGCAAGAAAGACGGAGGGGTTATTGATGACTTGATAACCTATCAGATGTCGGAGAATGAATATTTGATATGTGTCAATGCTTGCAATGCTCAAGTTGACTATGAATGGATGGAGAAGGTCTCGGTGAGTTTTGAGTGCGAGGTCACGAATGTTTCATCGGAATACGGACAATTGGCAATCCAAGGTCCAAATGCAGTTAAGGTACTTCAAGAGATTGTTGACTTCGACCTATCTGAAATCAAGAGATTCAGATTCGTTCGGAAACCAATCAATGGAGCGGAGATGATATGCAGTCGCACCGGTTATACGGGAGAAGATGGGTTTGAGTTATATTGTCCTCCTGACCATATACGAAAATTGGCAGATGATATTGTGAAGCATGGAGAACCAGAGGGTTTGAAGTTAATTGGATTGGGTGCAAGAGATACCTTGAGATTGGAGGCGGGCTATCCGTTATATGGACATGAAATTTCCGAGTACATAAATCCCCTACAAGCAGGACTCGGGTGGACGGTCAAGTGGGAAAAAGACGATTTTATAGGCAAGTCGGTATTGTTGGAAGAGAAGGAAGGTGGGATACCATATAGGGTTGTGCATTTCACGATATCCGAGAGGAGAATTGCAAGGGACGGAACTCTTGTACTTGCCAACGATGTGGAGGTGGGAAAAGTTCTATCAAGTGGATTTTCCCCCATGACAGGAACACCCATAGGAAGTGCGTTGATCGAATCGGGTGCTTCTGACGATGAACTTGTGGTTGATATACGAGGAACGAAAGTATCCTTGAATGTAAAGAAACCACCACTGCATATCTAATTGACAAACGGCAATCGTTGGGGTATAGTATAGTTTAATAATAACTATAAAATAATTACAGAGGTTGTATATGGATAAGATGGATACATGGTTTAACATATTTTGGTGTTTACTTGGAGTTGTGGGGGGAATGTTGATTGCAGACATTACTGCAAATGCACAACTTATGAGTATGAGAAAGATTGCCATTGAAAAGGGAGTTGCAGAATATAATTCAACAACGGGGGAGTGGCAGTGGAAATTGGATCCAGAACCAGAGTCGGAATAATTGCATTGATGCTTATGTTGGTGTCGGGTTGCATGACAACCAACACACCAAAACCAGAAGACACGACTTTGCATAAAACATGGTCAAATGCCTTTTTGGTTGAAATGGGAAATTCAATCGCAAACGATGATTTTATATCGTATGTGTATTATATGTCGGAATACGAAGATGCCCTTGCCGAAGAAAACAAGAGGACTTTGAATTTTCTGCAAGATGATGAAGATTTGACTAGGTATGGTGACACCGAACATGAATACTATGTTACGATGACGATGAAGATGTGTGCTATGGATACAGCAACCGCATACTTTTATTTTACACGATATTTGAAGTTGATGGAAACTAGATTTTTATACAACATGGATTGGAAACCCATTCCCGATTATGCGAAATGATTGGATAGAGTTTTTATTGGTGGGTGCGTTTGTCGTGATGATGTTGTTATATGGATTAGGAGTATTGTAATATGAAGAATGAAGATATAGAGGGCAAGGCACTTGCGAACATAATGCAGTTGGATGTGTTTTTCAGTGGACCGGATTACATGAAGTTGATTGAGACAAGTCAAAGTGGAACAACTCATGCGAAAAAAAATGCGGAAATCCTCATTGAAGAAATTGGAATGTTGGATGATACGACCATGTTTTTCATTGAACGAGAGGAGTGGGACAGATGTTATGCTGAATCCTCCAAACTTTTAAAGTTGCTGAATAAACACGTCAGCAAGGATTATAAATCAGAATAAAAAAGGAGATTGATATGTTAACACCGAGATTAACCAAGACTGTAAAGTTCGATACATGGAACGACGTGGGAGGATTGAGCATTGCAGTTGATGCAATAGACAAGGCAATTAAAAATTTACCGTACATAAATAGTGCATCGTTGAAGGTGGGTTATCATTTTGACCCTGATGGATCGGCAGATCCATATGACGAACATGAGGAAGTTGCGGAATATATGAGAAGTTTGTTTGACGTTAAGGCCAAGTTAGAGGAGGTGATTAACGGCGAATAGACGCATACACATAAAATTCTCCCACAAGAAAGCAAACGTTTATCGTTTGTTTTTTTTATAAAAACAATCTTGCGGAATATTTATCATATGACAATATACGCAATTAAGTGGAGATATAGAATGGGAAGACAAAAACTGAATAATAACGAGAGGATAATTTCATGAGTGAATGTAACTGTACAACAGAAGATAGATCAACAGAGGCAATTTCCTCGTCGAAATTGTTTTTGAGTAGTGTAACACTTACCCACAACTCACAAAGTGCAAAGTTTCTCGATACAGGACATAATGTACAGGATAAAATTACATGGGAATGCGTACCATATAATAGTGAGTCGTGCAGCTACGAATCAGTAGAACCCCCAACTGACACCAGTGAGTCAGACTGGACGAACTGCACAACTACCAACGAAGATGGCATACGGGATTGTCCCGACATAGTGCACGGAATGGATACGTCTAAACCTTGGGTCAACATCGGATCACTTGAAGAGTTTAAAGTAAGAATTACATTTGGCCAAACCGGTTCATCGGTTGTGGACCAGTGGTATGCAGAGTATTATAGCCCAATGACTGGTTGGCAAAAAGCAGGCCTCGCAGGAAATTACCAAGCGGGTTTGGATGTAGAGAACGGTGACGACCTCAAAAAGTGCGATAGTTATCTTGATGGTAAATTTTTCGGTGTGAATCCCATCGGTTACCAGGGAACTCACGCATTTGGAGCTCTAAATGATACTCAGATATCCGTCACGGGTGACTTGGCACATGAACCTGGATACAATGATTGCAACCCCGAATGGCCAAAGGAAATGACCACGTTTCTATCTGACGATGTTACCGCAGGAGCAACTTCACTTCCAGTTGATGATATTTCTGAGGTCTATAATACACTTAAGAAGAACTCATCAAGTGCCGCTGGTGATCTCAAAATTTTGGTAAATGCCGGAGGGGATGACGAAGCAGTTTATACGGTTTCACCAAGTTGGGATGGATCATCTTCCGTCTCGTCGAGTATATTGGATGTAACGGCCGGTCTTAGTATTCCTATTACAACATCCACGACACAGACTCACTCCAAGGATGCAACGGTTGATATTGTATGTGACGATTTTACAGGAGATACTGAAAAATTTTTGGTATTTGTAAAAACTGATTCTGATGAAGAGAACTTTGAAATTGCTATACCAAAATGTTCGGGTGGGATACAATGTAAAATGTCTGCCACCGCACAACTAATAAAGAATTGTGGAAAATTTGGATATGATTTTATAGAAATCCGAGTGGGAGATGGTGAGAAAAAATATCTACGCAAAAACGACGCGTCTGAATTAACG
>Ga0209362_1000757_pt1 | contig 27587 bp, 18 predicted proteins | sample SaaInlV_165m_DNA_FD_184680 | JGI IMG/M metagenome (GOLD analysis project Ga0209362, IMG submission 184680) | Marine microbial communities from expanding oxygen minimum zones in the Saanich Inlet - Saanich Inlet SI037_S3LV_110m_DNA (SPAdes)... | ecosystem: Environmental > Aquatic > Marine >... | reverse complement strand
GCCTTGACCTTCGCCTTGACCTTCGCCTTGACCTTCGCCTTGACCTTCGCCTTGACCTTCGCCTTGACCTTCGCCTTGACCTTCGCCTTGACCTTCGCCTTCGCTCTGTTCGCCAAAGGACTCCAGAGCCTCGGCTTGTTCGCCGATTGCTTGCTCTGCTGCCGCTAGAGCTTCACCGAAGTTGTCTTGCGGAAAGCTATCCTCCGGAAAGCTATCATCTTGAGGGAATGCATCGGCGAATGCCGGTTCCTCTGGGAATGCATCGGCAAAAGCCTCAGCGGCTTCAGCCAATTCTGCAGCATCTTGAGCGGCTTGTTCTCCTGATTGCGCCTGTTGGCCTGATTCTTGTGCCTGTTGCTGTGCTTGCTGTGCCTGTTGCTGTGCCTGTTGTGCCTGCTGCTGCGCTTGTTGTGCTTGTTGTCCTTCTTGTGCGGCTTGCTGTTGCGCTTGTTTAGCTTGTTGCTGCGCTTCCGCATTTTGCGGTTGTGCGTCTGCTTGCTGCTGTGCCTGTTGCGCTTGTTGCTGAGCCTGTTGTGCTTGTTGAGCTTCTTGATTGGCTTGCTGTTGGGCCTGCTGAGCCTGTTGCTGTGCTTGCTCGGCTTGCTGCTGTGCTTGCTGTGCCTGTTGCTGTGCTTGTTCGGCTGCTTGGGCAAAATCATCAGCGGCTTGTTGAGCTTCTTGGGCAAAATCATCGGCCGCTTCACCTAATTCTTGAAAGTCAGGTTGGCTTTCAGCAGCTTGTTGGGCTTCTTGGCCAGCTTCCTGTAGAGCCTGCTGAGCCTGTTCTGCTTGCTGGTTTTGTTGGGCAGCTTGTTGGGCCTGTTGACCCTGAGCAATCTCTTGAGCGTCTTGAGCCAAATCTTCAAGTTGTTGGGCTAGTTCAGCATTTTGTAATTCTTGACCGGCCTGAGCCACTTCCTGTTGTGCAACCTGCTCTGCAGCTTCTGCGATTTCGGAGAGTGACTCGGCCGCTTGTTCGTTGCCGAGTCGTTCCTCGTGACGAGCGGCTCGGGCCACGTCTTGGGCGGCTTCGAATACATCTTCTCCTAATTCTTGTTGTTGCTCCTGCGCCTGCGCAAAAGCTTCGGTTTCCGGTGTGGCTCCTTCGCTAAGCTCATCAAGTTTGGCTGCGATATCTTGTGCTCTTTGTGCCAACTCAGTGGCCTTTTCAGAAGCTTTTTCGGATTCTTGTTGGGCTTTGGCTGCTGTTTGCTGGGAAGCTGCGACTTGAGATGGTTTCTTTTCTGCTCGCGCCTCGGCAAACTCAGCATTTTGTTGTGCCTCATCGGCTTCTGCCTGTGCTTCTTGAGCGGCGTCTTGAGCTGCGTTTGCTTCTTGGGCCAGTGCGTTGGCTTGATCCTGTGCCTGTTGGGCTGCCTGCTGGGCGTCTTGAGCTTCCTGTTGAGCCTCTTTAGCAGCTTCTTGTGCTTGCTGGGCTTGATTTTGAGCGGACTGATTCTCAGGCTGTTGGGCAGCATCTTGAGCGGCATCTTGGGCCTTTTGCTCGGCGAAGGCAGCATCTTGACTAGCTTTAAGGGCATCTTGAACCGCTTGAGCGGCTTCCTGAACGGCAGGTTCTGCTTTGGCTTCGGCGGCAGTCGCCTGTTGCTGGGCTTGCTCAGCTTGTGCTTGTGCTTGTTCAGCATTCGCCGCTCTCTCCTCCGCTTGTTCCTTGGCTTGTTCCGGGCTTTGATTTGAAACGGCTTCTGCGGCTTCTGCGGCCTCGGCTAAATCTCCCGCTTCCTCCAGTAGAGGTTCGACTAGCTCTTGTGCGGTTTGGGCAAGTTTAGCGGCCGTTTGCTCAGGCCTTGCATCTTCCTTGGCATCCTGAGCGAGTTCGAGCAGTTCCTCCCGTGTTTCGGTGAGTTCCTCGAAAGCTTCTCCGGCACTTGACTGACGAGCGAGGTGAGCGGCTTGTCTTACGGTGTTATCGGCCAATCTCTTAATTTGGAGAGCCAAATCAGCGAGTTCCTTGGTCAAGTTCTTTTTCTCGTCGACTACTTCCTCGTCGGTGTTTTCAAGTTCTTCAGCGATCTCCTCCTCTTGCTCTGCAGCAGCTTCAAGAGCTTCTTCAGCTTCTGCGATTGTGTCCTCGGCAATTTCGGAAAGTTCCTGTTGCATCGGCTTATTGTCACTGAGCTCCTTTTCCAATTCGGCGAGGAGTTCTTCCGGTGAAAGCTGAGCGAGTTCGGCCAGACGTTCGGCTTGAGCAAATTGTTCCTCGATTTGATCCTGTATGCCGAGGTCTTCTTCGGCTTGTCGGAGTTCTTCCCGAGATTCGGCGACTTCCTCGCCTTTCTCAACTCGTTCGAAGTGGTCGGCAATGGCATCGAGCACTTCGGCCAGTTCACCTTGGTTCTTAGCAGCTTCGTTCAAGCTTTCGTTTTGGGCTCCTCTATCGGTAGCTTGGAGAGCTTTCTCTATGGCAGTTTCGGCCGAGTTTTCCTTGTCTTGGACGAGGGCGGCTGCATCGTCGGCGTCGCGGGCGATTTCCCTGCCTTCCTCATTCAGAACGTTTTGTACGTTTGCCTCTTGCCTTAAGGCTGCGTTGAACAGTTTGATTTCTCCGCCCAGTTCGCGTTGCTTGGTTTGGAGCTTGGCGGTCTCTTGACGAACCTCTTGGGTTTCTTCCTCGGGTTTTTGGACGATGGTCTCGGATTCGGCTTGTGCCTTTCTGGCCTGTTCAGCCAGTTGGCGAGCAAGTTCGGCTAGGGTAGGGGCGATTTCATTGAGTTTTTTCCGAGATTCGAGAACGGCCGGCTTCAGAAGTTGAAGAACTTTTTGTAAGTCCGCGTGCACCAATTCTATGTTCTTTATAGTCGAGCTTGGCTTGTGCTCGAGGTTTTCCACCCGCTTTTGCATTTCAGTGCCGATGGCAGTGGCGTAAGGTTGCCTATGCAGATCGCGAAGGATTTTGGCAGCCTCGTTCCGATCTTCGTTGGATCCGCCCAACTGATCTAAGGGTATGCCGGCAATTTTTCCTGATAGGGCACGCCAAGGGGAGGCTGCTGCGGCCCAGTGGATAGCTCGTTCCGCACGGTTGCCGGATTTCATCATTTCCCATTTCTCCTTGTTGGCGAAGGTCGATGCGAGCCCTGAGGCTTCCACGACTTGATGATAGGCTTCCAGAAGACGAAAGAGATAAGCAATTTCCCTGATTTTGGTGGCGATGACGACAGTCTCTTCGCCAGCTGATATTTGCGACCTGAACTGGTTCCCGAGAGCTTGAAGGGCTCTGGATGCTTGACCGGTGTCCTTGACGAATGCTGAATCGGCATCCTTTCGAGACTCTTCCAAACGAGATCTCCCTTGAAGCTCCGATACCAAGGCAGGCCATTGCCGATCTCCCAAGATCCGTCCCATTCCTGCGTATTCGTTTTCATTCGAGTTGAGCAAAGTGATTTTTTGGGCGAATTCATCAATGTCATGCCAAGAGTCTCGAACTTGCCAAAGGAAGTTTTCTCGGTTTGATCGAAGTGAACGGGTTCTGCTACGAAGTAAGTTTTGTTCCACTTCGTAAAATCGTCTGACGCTGTCGTTCCACTTTGCGATCTCACTCGCAAGTTTTGCCCTGTCGGGTGTTTCGGCGTCTAGGGCGGCTCGCAGGCTACCCTCTTGTTTGCTGATTTGTTTTGTAGCCGAAGTCCGACGATTGCTACCGGCCTTAAACACATTCTCGATGGTTCGCCAATGATTGAGGGCAACTTCTTGCCTCCGAGCAACAAGCTTGTAATGATATTCCCCCTTGGCCAACTCGATTAATTCTCCTTGGTTTTTCAACAGTTGCCTAAGGTAGGTCGTACCAACGGCCAGTACCTGTTGGTCGAGTATAACCTTTGCCATGTTCCTTAGGTTCCCGAGCAATCCCTTGTCGGACTCGATCGATCCCTTCAAGTCCTGTACGGCTTGTTTGCGAATTTTCGGGTCTTCGGAAGCAAGGGCCATTTCGGCATAAGTTGAGGCAATTCCCGGTCGCAGTTGGTTTATCGCATTTACAGCCCGTGTAACAAGGGCGACTTCTAAGGAGTCGGTTCCGCGCGGCATTGCGGTCAAGGTGGTCAAGGTTTGATCGAAGAGGAGGGTGCTTTCCTCGACCAGGGAACGGGTTAGGGAGCGCATGCTATCCGCTGTTGCACCGGAGATTGGCTCAGAATTCTTTTTTAGGAAGGTCGAGTAAAGCTCGTTGTTTTCCTTTGCTCGGGCCTCGGCGGCCTCGGCGAGTTCGGTTACGCCCTCGACGAGTAGGCTTTTAAGCTTGATGGTCTGGATGGCGGAGAGATCAAGGTCGCGAGAAATGATTGAAAGCTGTATTGGGTCGGATTCACCGATTGCTCCCTTCCGGTCGTGGGCGACCAGCTTGAGGGTGGCACTGTCATTGGGGCGAAGTTTTAGCTCGAGCAGATCCAAGTCGAATTGCAGAACGACGTTTTTTTCGTCGATGGGCGTCTCGAGGCCGGGAACGGGAAATTTTTGCCAGCCACGATTGTTCACGCGAACATGGAACTCAATCTTTTCGAGGGCGAGGTCGTCTTCGGCCACGGCGGTGAGCGCAAGGATGTCGTCGGGTGCTAGAAGCTGGGACTTTTCTTCCGGGGAGACGATTCGAATGGCGGGAGCTTCGTCCAGTTGCACGGCAATTTCATAAGCTTGCGAAGGCTTGCTTTTCCAACCTGTTTCTTGGGAGGTGACTCCCAGGGTGTGATAGGTGCCCGGCTTTTTTAGAACGAGCGTGGTCTTTAGCCCTTTTCCATCGTCGGTCGGAGAAAGTTGAAGTTTCGAAAGGCCTCCTCCCGTAAGGTCCAACTCCATCGTGCCTTCAGTGACGACTTGGTTTGTATTAAGAACAAGGTCAACCTCGGTACCTTCCCAACCAGACAAATCTCCGCGGTCTTCGGTTGCGGTAATTGGTTCGAGCTTGGTGTATTCGGGATAGCGGTAGGTCTTGGTGAAGGAGGTGACGTAGGGTCGAGATGCTACGTCCATGTCAAACCATTTAGTCCGAGGCGAACCGTCTACACGTATTCGGTATTCGAATTTTTCACGGTCCACATTATAGTCGAGCGAGAACTGGTTTGCTTGGCGAGGAGCCATGGCAACGGGATTTAATTTGGCGTTCTTTATCTTTGTTTCCAGTTCAACGCGGCCAAAGGTCTGATCTTTATCTTTCCCTTTTACTTCTACCAAAAATCTTAGAGGTTCACTTTTCGGGGTAATGGTTTTTTCGATATTTGGAGCCAGAATCGCTACTTCGATATCTGTCAAAGGGGCTATGTTGGCTCCCGGAAGAAGAGCTCGGCCCATAAGTTGCTGGAATTGGCCTCCGAAATCGGGAATATTGAGCAAGACAAAGGTAAATACGATCAACGCGGCGGTAGCTTGAAGCCAACGTCGAAGCCGCGTCAGTGGAAGAGCGTTGGACATGTCGAGGTCCTTGACTCTCGACGAAACGTCTTTTTGGACCAAGTTGCGAAAGACTTCGGAGTCGAGTTCGGCCCCGTCATCTCTTCCCAATTCGACTGCAGACAACAAGTCTTCCTTCAGATCAGGAGCGGTTTGCTCGATCAATCGGGCGAGATGTCTTTTGCTTGGAAGGTGTATTAACAGTCGGGCGCAGGTTCTCCATACTGAATAAATAACTACGGCATAACCTAATATCGAAAGTCCTGTTCGAACCTCGTCGGGCATTCGCGCCTGTGTGAGATAATCCGCCACTGCGATTGCTGAGAAAACCGCCAGCAGGCTAACCACTGCGGAGCAAAATCCGCGGAGGAAAATTAGGTTGCGACGTCGGCAACGAAAGTCTTCTAGCTTCTGGAGGATGATTGGGTCTACTTGCACACTCATGTTTGTTCTCCGTTTTGCATTATAGCATTCCTGCTCGTTTTCTCAGGAAGAGTTCCAGTCCCAGTAACAAAATGATGGGTACGAACCACCAGTAGCTTTGCCAAAGAGCGATTTCCTTTTTCACGAGTCTGCCCGAGCTTATGGGCTTTAGCAAATCGTTTAATCGCCCCATTTGCTCTTCACGCAAGTAGCTTCCGCCCGAAAGCTTAGCCACATCTCGAAGAAGATCCTCCTTGCAAATAAGCGTTGCGAGCTCCGGGCTTTCAGGTTCTCGGACGAGAAACTCGACCTTGCTTCGCAGTTCGTCTTCTTCGAAAAGACCGTCTACGCGTACTGTCACTTGGTGTTCTCCGGGACTGAGTGCCGGGGTTTCGCCCCGGAAGAGGCCGCCCGAGTCGGGGTCGGTTTTCATCGGTACGGTGGCCACGATCTTACCTTCTCTCCATATTAGTGCCTCGACCTCTGCTTTTGGGTCATCGAGAGGTTTCCCTTCGCGGTCGCGAACTCGAATCCGAAGAGCAGCTGATTCGCCGGGGCGATAAGTGGATGCACCGGGATCAATGGCCACTAATTCGTCGCTTACCGCAAATGGCTTTTCCATAATCCAAGAGGCGATTTGGTGCCAGTAGCGCTGGTGGTATTTGTCGGCTACCTCGAAGCGCCAGCGCCAAGTGCCGTCGAAACCAGCATATAGAGTCTTGCCGGCTCCCACCGTCCGCGAAACAAGCAGTGGTACGGATTCTTCGCCTTTTTCATCCAGAGTAGCCTCGAGATACACGTCTGTTCCGGGCAGGGCTTCCGTGGGGGCAACCCAACCGGGTTTAGGGACGTAGCCCCAGAGCTCGGCGCTGCGTTCGGCCGAAGGGTGGAGGAAGAGGGCGGGCGTAGCCAGACCTCGCTCTGTTAGGCGAAGAGCCTGTGGAGCCAGTCGCTTGGGACCGTCTTCATTCCATTTAACGGGAAGAAGGGAGGCGATCGGGTTGTCTTCGTCATTGGCGTATTCACGAAACTTTTGCCGAGGACCGTCCAAAAGTATTATGCCGCCTCCCCTGCTGGCCACAAAATCGCGAATCCATTCCAGTTCCTCTTCTTTGAAAAGGTCTTGGGAGATTTCTCCGAATACCAAGAGGTCGAAAGAGAAAAGAGTTTTTTTGTCGGTGGGAAAGACGTCTCCTTCCTCGCCGCGGGGTAGGGCGCCATCGTCGGAACCGGGACCGGCGAAGGCGACGGTGACTGTCCACCGCTCGTCACGTTCAAAGAGATTGTGTAGGTAACGGGTTTCCCACCGCGGTCGACCGTCGATGATGAGCATGTTGTTCTTCTTCGTGATGGCGTCGAAGGCGAACGATAGAACGTTATTGTCGCCACGAGCTTCACCCTCAACTGGCTCTACACGTACTTTCATGCGAAAGGGGACTGCGTTAACCTCGACACTGTTGTCCAAGCCAAGGTTGGATATTTTTTCCTCCACCAGTTCTTCGACAGAGAAATCAAAAGCGACTCGTCGACGCGTTGCGCTCATGCCGGAAAAGCTTTCTTCCCATACGGTCTGGTTCAGGTCGTCCTCGATCACGATCTTGAAGGGCGTACCCGGGGTCAGGTTGTCTTTGAGCGTGACGGAACCTCGGAAGCGATCATCTTTGAGTACTTTGGCAGGAGTTTCTACGTCGATGACGGCTAGATCGGGAGGGGGGGTTACGCTACCAAAACCAACTGTGTGTATGGGAATGTCGCGCCCAGCCATTAGCTTCGCGGTCTCGAAGGGGGATGCTCCGACATTGTGTAAACCGTCGGAGAGGATAACGGCGGCCGTTCTGGATTGTTTGGCATCCTTTTTTTCTTCGTTGTCCTCGTCCACCTTGATAGCAGTTTGTAAACCTGTTGCGAGGTCGGTGCGTCGGGTCTCGGGAGATTGACCGAAATCGGGTGGAGGATTCGCATCGCCCGTGTTGTCCCATAGGCGTTCAGTTTCTAGTCCGGCAAGTGAACGTATTTCTATGATGTGAGTGTCGGCCAATTCCTTGAGGATGCTGTTTCGGCGCTGAGTGAGCAGCCGAGTGGCGCGCTGCCATCTGTCGTTCGAGTTAAATGATTCGATGGCTTTCTTGATGTTTTCATCATCTCCTGCAGCACGATTTTCTGCATATACCTCAAACGTGTCTCGAAACCGATTTTCATAAGAGAGAGCGGTGTCGGTAAGGTTCGATAGTGATGCGCGCATGGTGGTTTCTGCAGCATCATCCTTTCCTTTTTTTAATGACTGAGCTGCTTTTACTACATCGGCGCGCATGCTTTCACGCAGTTCGGGAAAGGTGGGTGGGCTATCGTAGCTAGGCGCACGAAAATGTTTCCCCGGAATGGGGCGCTCGATGCGGCCGCTAGGCAAGGTCCATCCAACCGTGCAGAAATCAGCGCCTTCTGCCTCCTTGTGTAAAACTTCAAAATAGTATCGCTTGGAGTGATCGAGTGCTATCGGTCCGGTCGTTCCTTGAGTTTTTAAGATTTCCCGAGCGTTTTCCGGATTTTCTCCGGCGTTGTTCAGACGAACTACGCACTCGTCGTCGGAGTTGACCGAAAAGCGATAATCGCCGGATTCGGGAGGCACAATTATTCCACGGATGCGTCTACCGAAGTTGTCGCCCACGTTCGATGGACTTTCGGCGGTAGTTATGTAACTGGTTGAATCCGGATTTCCTTCCTTGAATTTAGGGTGATTAGTGAGGCTGGTGACCGTACCGTCGGGTATGTCATTCCAGACTTCATGGTAAAGAACTCCCTTGCGTTCAGTAGCGGTCGAAACTTCGTATTCCTTACCCGAAAGCAGTTCGGATGCTTTCTTGGCTTTTTTTGCAAATATTTCTCTAAGTTTGTTTAGGTCCGCGGTGGGGTCTGACAGCCCTTCATTCAATCCGATGCGTGCTTCTGCGAGAAGATCCGCGGCATCGAGAAGCGCCGGGTCGAGAAGGTTTTGGTCCTTTGGAAGCCAGCCGTGCCTTTCTGCCAAGAGCAGTTTTCGACCGGGAGACATGTGCTCGTCCTTGATGGACATGCTCTTCGACGCATCCAGAAAAACCAATACTCGTCCTCGCTGCCCTTTCTCACTGACGTTGCTTATCGTCGGGCCGGTGAGGATCATGACGATTAGACCTGCCGCCACAGCGCGAAGAAGCGGAAGCACTTTATCCAAGGGGGCAATCGTTCCTTTTCGAGTTTCGAGCCGATAAAGCCACCACGCCAGAGCGGCCGTGCCCAAGGCGAGTAAGATACCCAGCCAAGGTTCAATATCTCCCGCGAGGTGAAAGCTGCTGCCGGTGCGATCGTCGTTCATGTTCGCACCCTCCCGAAGATTCGTTGCAGAATCAATTCAAGCAGGACTAGGGCAAGGACTGCCCCGAGGAGTATCTTCCATGTTTCGCGACCAAAGGTTCGCGCCCCATCCAGTTCCAGATACTGGGCCAGAGCGTCTTTTTCCGAGGCGTCGATGAAATCGATGGATTCGGCGAGAGCATTTGCGCTTTCCCGAATCTCTTCTTCCGACATGCGATCCAGTTGAGACTCGCGTGGCGATGCGTTTGTTACGAACTTGACCGGGTTTCCTTCTTCTCCGCTCATAAGATAGGTGCCGGGTTTTCGGGTGTTGGAAAACTCGGCCACTGCCTGTGAACCTCGCTTGACAGCCTTTACGGTATGGGTGGAACCGTCGGGGCTCGTTACGTTTAACGTTTTGCCCGCTTCCTTTTCGGGCAGATAATGGGTGAGGGTGGCTCCCGCCGGCAGGTTGCGAGGCGGGGTCACTTGATCGGCGAGGTAGGAGGCAATCTGCTGGACTAAGGGCAAATAGCAGGAGCGGACTGGCATGTTCGTCCAGTCGCCATCTACGGTGGTCGCCATCTGTATGACTATACCCTTATCCACTTTTTTCTCGGCGAGAAACACATCTCCCGTTTCAAGTCTTGCGAGTACTGTGGCGTCTTGGGTTCCAATCCCGTCGCTTTCGCCTAAACGATGCCACCGCCAAAGGTCTGCGTCGGCTAGATTACCGTTCCTGCGATCGTTGAAGAGCGAGAGTGCGGGGTGTTCGAAGTGAGAGGCGACCACGCGAGTGCGCACGGAATCGTCGGACAAGCTCCCGCCAATGTTGCGGAGGGGCAGGGGGAGAAGGTCGTTTGCTTCTGATCCAAGAACGTCGTTGTACCAATCGGCGTCGACTTTATCTCCGAGAGCAAGCCACAGTCCTCCCCCGTTGCGGACAAAGGAGGAAAGTGCTGAAATTTGGTTATCCTTCAGGCTGGAAACGTTGGCTAGGACTGCCACGCTCTGGTTGCCGTCGAGATGTTTGGCGGGATCAAAGTTTGCGAGCGATACAACCGAGGCGTCGATCAAGTCTTTTGTTTCCACGGAATTCTTGATCTTGGCTTCCTCAAATGGAGTGAGGGCAAGCTTAAGGAAATCCGTCTCTCCGCTTAACCATTCCTCGGAGGGAGATCCGTCGACAAGGAGTACGCCAATGCGGTCCAATACGGTAACCGAGGCCGATCTTCGGTCGTCGTTGTCAAGAGCATCGCTAGCCCCAATTTCGATGGTGACTACAGTCGAACCGGCCTCCGTGAACTTGTGAGTGAATAGAACTTGGCCCGTTTCACCCGGATTGAGGGAGACTACCGTTTCGTCAACCGGATCTAACTCTTCGTTCACAAGAAGACGAACTTGAAGGTCGCCTTCGTAGGACGAGCTGCCGTGGTTGCGTAGCTCCGCTCGCACGAGGACTTTCTGCCCCACTCCTACGGAAGTAGCGGACAGTTCGATGGAATCAACCGAAACGTTTTCTCGAGCCGGGCCGCCAACGTCGATGAGGGTGATGGCGGGCTTGAGGGGCTCATTGTCCAGTCTTTCCTTCAAGGTCGCAAGCGCCCCTCCCGTCTTTTCCCAATCGGCCTTGCGGAAATCGGAGACAAGAATGATTTCGCGTTTGGCGTTTCGTCCTTCGTGGATGGTGGCGATTCCCGCGTCGAGCGATCCTATGAGATCGACCTTGTCGTAGGACGCCTTGAGTTGACCCGATCGTTCACCGAGGGCTTCTGTTTCGGAGGTGGGTTTGGCGAAGATGGGCGAGGCGCTTCCCCCCATCCGCACGACGGAAGCGTCTGATCCTTTTTTCAGCTTTTTGAGGAAACCTTCGGTGAACGCGCCGGCTTTGGCAAAACCGCCATCCGCATTCATGGAAAAGCTATCGTCAAGCAAGATAACCGTTGAGGCCGCGATATCCGTGGAATCCGAGCTCACGTTTTTCTTTTCATATCCTCCTCCAAAAATCCCGGCCTCCGCAGCGATGGCGTAAAGGATGCAAGCTGCGCAAAGAGTGCCGAAGAGTTTCTTAAGGCTCGGCACGAGTGCCACGAGGATGAGGAAAGCCAACGCCGCCAAGGGCAAAATGATTCGGTGCAGGAATGGTCCCCAGTCCGTGACAACCATACGAGCCAAGCAAAGCGCCAGCAGGATTGGAATGGCGCAGCGAATGATAAGCAGGATGATTTGCTCGAGCTGAACCTGTCTGCGGTTCACGCGCAAAACCGATTCCAGCAAGTGCATGGCTCCCCAAGTCACTACTTTGAACCGGCTTCGGTTGAAGATGTGAATGAGTAGCGGGATGGCTACTGCCGCAGCGCCAAATGCCAAGCCGACGTTGAGAAAATTCATTTTCTGGAAGGTCTTCCCCCGCGTTTGCGCAAGGCGAGATAATACGAAAGGGCTTCCGCGTAAGGTTGGTCGGTGGTCATCGGAACAAGGTCGATGCGATTGCGGTGGCAACCCTGCGTGAAGTTCTCTCGATAGTTTTCCAAGTTCTCCATGTAAGCTTGACGCAAGTGAGTCGGGTCCACCGTGTGCTTCTTGTCGGCCACTTCCAAGCAGTCGAAGCGCGTCCATTGCTTGAAGGGGAAGTCCAGTTCGTCGGGATCCCAGATTTGAAAGATTACGACGTCGTGCTTGGCGTGGCGAAAGTGGGCCAAGCCGTTCATCACCGAATCAAGGTCACCGAAACAGTCTGAAATTATTATGACGAGGCCGCGACGTTTAAGCTTTGGAACCAATTCGTGAAAAACCGCGCCGAGGTCTGTTTCACCGCCCGGGGAGGTCTCTTCGAGTACGTCTACGATGTTGCGGACGTGAGCGGCCTGTCCGCGAGGTGGGAGAATCTTGCGGGCTTTTGTGTCAAAGGTGATGAGCCCAACGCTATCAGTCTGCTTGAGCATCATGTATGACAGGCAAGCCGCCAATCGAGAGGCATAATGAAGTTTGGATCGACCTTCCGTTCGTGTTCCTTCGTAAGCCATGGAACCACTGGCATCGAGGAGGATGTTGCATCGCAGGTTGGTTTCTTCTTCGTATTCGCGTATGAAAAAACGATCGGTTTTTCCGAATACCTTCCAGTCGAGGTGACGAATTTCGTCTCCATGTACATACTGGCGGTGCTGCTTGAACTCGACGCTGAAACCCTTGTGGGGTGAACGATGAAGCCCCGAGCAGAATCCTTCTACCACTCTTTTCGCCAAAACCTGATGGTTGGCGAGGCGAGAGAGGTCCTTCGGATCTAGATAGTCAGTTACCGTGGCCACTTGGCGCGCGATTCGTTGATGTTAAAGGTTGGGTCAACCCTCACATCACGGCTTCTTGCTTCTTCGGTGCCTCCTTAAGAAGACGATCGATGAGGAATTCTACGGAGATGCCTTCGGCTTCTGCGTTGAAAGTCGGAACTATGCGGTGACGCAGGACGGGGTGAGCAAGAGCCTCTACGTCGTCCACGGTTACATGATAGCGGCCGCGTAGCAAAGCGCGTACTTTTGAACCGAGAACAAGTTGCTGGCAAGCTCGCGGTCCGGGTCCCCATTCGATGAGATCCTTTACCCATTTCGGTGCTGATTCTTCCTTCGGTCGGGCCATGCGCACGAGGTCGAGAATAAAGTCGTAGACATGTTCCGGTACGGGAACCCGTCTTACCGTATCTTGGCATTCTATGATGGTCTTGCCGTCAATTACGGGTTCGAGTTTCGACTCGAAAGTCGAGGTGGTTTGCTCTACGATTTGGCGTTCCTCGTCGCGCGAAGGGTAATCGACGATCACTTGAAACAGGAAGCGATCTCGTTGAGCTTCCGGCAGATGATAAGTACCTTCCTGTTCGATTGGGTTTTGGGTGGCCAAAACGAAGAACGGCTCTTCTAGATGATAGGTTTTGCCGCCCACGGTGACGTCGTGTTCCTGCATGGCCTCGAGCAAGGCGGCCTGTGTCTTTGGAGGGGTACGATTGATTTCATCAGCCAGTACGATTTGGCTGAAAATCGGACCTTTCTCAAATACTAGTTCGCGGTGTCCGGTTGTCTTGTCTTCTTGGATGATGTCAGTGCCTGTAATATCTGCAGGCATCAAGTCGGGCGTAAACTGAATGCGTCGGAAACTTAAGTTGATGGCTTGTGAAAGCGAACGCACCATGAGCGTCTTTGCCAAACCGGGCACTCCTTCGAGCAAGCAGTGACCACGGGCAAGCATGGCAATGAGCAATTGTTCCAAGACGTCGTCTTGCCCCACGATGACTTGGTGTACTTGAGCCTTTAGTTTCTCATAGGCGTCGACGAGGGCTTTCGCCATTTTCTCGTCGTCAGCGGAAGCTTTTGTAGTAGTGGATTTTTTTTTGGTGGCTGCACTCACGATTGATTCGATGATTCGGGTTTCTGTTTTTTTGAGGGAGAGAATTTGCCGATAGGGCTTACAAATTTATGTTCATTCACCGGATTACTCCCGGTCATCTAATTTTCCTGACAATTTATTTAAGCTGTCGACAGCCATCATTGAATTGTCTTCTACATTCACCGCGCAAGGTTAAAGTGGATTTTTTTCCAAGATTTTTTGTTTAATGAGTGCAAAACCGAAGGAGGATGTCCCTTACTTCCGTTGAAGAGATCCATTCTCCTTGAGGTTCGGGGATGGAGCCTAAGAGCATCGGCCAATCGGACTTGTCTTTGGGAATGGCGCCGTGCGTTCCTTTGACGAGGGAGGCGTCCAGAGGTATTAAGTCCATGGACATGCGAAACCCCATTTTCTTTTGGAACAAACGTAGGGCTGCTTTTGCCGAGGGAAATGGAATTTCGGGATCGACGAACAATTCCGTCGGGTCGTACCCGTATTTTCTGTGGACGTCTACGCAGCGAGCGAAGTCGGGTGCCTTGGCGTCCTCTTCCCAATGGTAATAAGCGAACCATGCGTCTTCCTCGGCGATGGCAATGAGGTCGCCCGCTCTTTCGTGGTCAAGTCCCGCTTCTTTTCTGGAATCCCTGTCGAGCACCTTTGCCACCCCATCCAAGCTTTCTAGTGAAGACCGCACCTCTGCGGCAAAGGAGGGGGAGTCGTCTCTGAGGTAGACGTGGGCGATTTGGTGATCGGTAATCGCAAAGGCCCGAGAGCCTCCGCAGTCCAAATATTCCAGACCGAGTTCGTCCTTGATGCTTAACCAACCTTTTGTCCGAAAGGCTCGGTTCGGGTAGACGACCTTATTGGTTTCGGTGATTCCGTATTCGGAAAGTATGGCCACGCGAACACCTCTCTTTTCCATGAAGTCGATCAGGTTGCCAGCCACCTCGTCGATGGCCCGAAGTTCCTTGGGGATGTCGGGATGATTTGGGCCTAGGCGTTGGAGGTCGTAATCGAGATGGGGTAAGTAGACCAAGGAGAGATCCGGAGAGTGCTTTTCCTCTGTCCACTTGGCCGATTCTGCGATCCATTGGGATGACGCGATGCCCGCTCTTGGTCCCCAGAAGGACGAAAAAGGAAAGTCGCCAAGCTCGGCCTTGATTTCCTCGCGCGCCACAAGTGGGGTTGTGTGCACGTCAAAGGTCTTGAGCCCGTCGGACCTGTAAAGAGGTCTGGGAGTAATGGAAAAGTCGGCGGAGGAATACATGTTGAACCACCAAAAGAGCTTTGCGCAGGTTAGGTCTTTTTTGTCGTGCCTAAGGGTTTCCCAAAGTTTTTCACCCTCGACCAAGCGATTCGACTGTTTCCAGAAATGGTGCTCGTTGAGCGATCGATCGTACCAGCCATTCGCCACGATGCCGTGCTCAGCAGGGGTTTTGCCCGTAAGGTAAGTCGCTTGAGCCGTACAAGTGACCGCGGGCAAAACCGGTTTAATCGATACTTGTGAATGACCTGACCGTTTTGCGAATGCATGGAGGGCGGGCGTGTGTTCACCCAGATGGCGAGGTGTCAACCCTACCACGTTAATGATGACCGCCCGGTCCATGCCGTCCTGCCCGGACGTCGTCATAGACTATTTGACGGGGGCGGCGAGGTGACGTTTGTGCAGGTCTTCCACCGATGCGAGAATTTCTTCGCGATCCATGGCGTTTACCTCGATGCCCTCACCGATTCCTTGGATGAGGGTAATGGTGAGTTGACCACCCAAGTGTTCACGGAATTCTTCAAGACCTTCCAGAATGATTCGCTCTCCATCTTTGCTTTCGTCCAGTAGCAATTTATCGTAGAGCTCGAAGCCCAATCTTTCCAATAGACGAAGGACTCGTTCGGTGGTTTCAGGCTTAACGAGGCCTACGCGAGCCGAGTATACGAGATCTACCGCGAGTCCGATTGCAACCGCTTCACCGTGTCCGATGCGAAAGTCCGAGATTTGTTCCAGTTTGTGGGCTACCCAGTGACCGAAATCGAGTGGCCTGGCGGAACCTTTTTCAAAAGGATCTCCGGAGCCGGCAATGTGGTCGAGGTGATGGGCGGCGCTTTTGCGAACGACTTGTTCCATCGCGGTTTCCTCAAATTTGCTCAGTGCATCGATTCGTTCCTCGATAAACTCGAAGAAGGAGCGATCCCTGATCAAAGCTACCTTGACCGCTTCGACGTATCCAGCCCGTTTCTGGTTTTCGGGAAGACTTCGGAGGAAAGAGGCATCATTGACGATGGCATCTGGAACGGCAAAGGCACCTACCCAGTTTTTCTTGCCGAAGAAATTTACGCCGTTCTTTACGCCGATGCCGCCGTCGCCCTGACTGAGCGTGGTGGTGGGAAGGCGTACGAGTCGAATCCCTCGATGAGCAGTGCTTGCTGCAAATCCTACTAGATCAAGAGCTGCGCCTCCACCAACGATCACCACGAAAGAGTGCCGGCAAATGCTATGTTCGTTAATGTCGCTCCAGACCTTTTCGACGAGACCCCAGTCGTTCTTGGCTGCTTCGCCACCTTTTATGAACAGAGGCTCGTGCACGAGGTTAATTTCTTCTTCGTGCGCACGAAAATATTGGTTGATCCGATTGGGGAGATTCGGGTTTCCGTCGAGAAGGCCTTCATCGACGTACAGGATGACCTTGGAGCGGCGGCCCTCTCGATTTGGTCGAAGGATTTTTGCCAGCGTTTCGTTGCCAGTCGAGAACGCTTCCCGCGTGAAGTACACGGAATGCTGAAGGTCGAGCCGCACATTGCGGCGAATCATAGTGTGAGTATTTTCCATCGGGGAGAAGTTTGCCATTTAGGCAGCAGTCTCAGGTCGCTGCAAACTTCTTTTGCATTAAAAAGGCAATGGGTATGCAAGCAAGGCAGGCATACGCGAGGGAGGGGGAGACCAGTCCCATAGCGGTTGCGTCGCAGGCTGCAATCCCAGCCAATAAGCGACTTACGCCCTGACCGATGCATCCTTTTTCGCCTGTCCTCATGCGTTGAACCGCAGTGTAGGCAAGCCACACCGAAACGAGACCCGCGACATTGGTTGCAAACTTAGCGGTCGGCGGCAAATTATTCCAATAAACGAGTAAGGCCAAGGCGAAGAGCGGGGCACCGAACAACAAGAGAATAGGCAAGCGGTTTTCTCCCGAGCCACCTGTTGCTTCGCCTCTGGCAAATAGACTAATTCCCACCACGTAAAAGGCCATGATCCCCGCCCAGGAAATAGTCAAGGGAGCCAGAGATGCATTTGCTGCGGAAGCTGCTGCAAGCCAAAGGAAGAAACGGCAAGAACCCATGATCCATACTCCTCCCGACCATTTCTTGTGGACGGCTTCATAGGCTAAAATGGCCACCGTGAGCGCTACCAACCAAATCTTGGATACTTCGGCAAACTCTAGCAGAATCAATGATCCTGCGATCAATTCAGCAAAACCAGCCAGCCAAACGGAAACCGGTTTCATTTCTCCGCTCGGAATGGGTCGTTGCGGGTTATACTGTTTGTCGAATCCTTGGTCGAAGGCGTCGTTTAGGGTGCAGCCCGCGACGTAAAGCAGGCTAGCCCCGACTAGGAGCCAACCGAGTTGCCCCCATGCAAGCAGGCTTAAGTCTTCGATGGGGTTCGGCATCTCTCGCACGATCGGGGAAGCAAAGGCGTTTACCGTCCAAGCTGCCGTACAATTAGTCCAGACCGTTGGCAGGTTCGAGATACGTCCGAGAGTCAGCAAGTTGCGGAGGAAGCCCATTGATTACGTAGTTTTCAATCCTCGCTTGGCCAACTCGTCGAGCGTCCAGTCGTACTCGCGAATGATTTGGTCCACTACGTCGCCCGTTCGCAAATCGTCCGGCAGTACTTCCCAGGTGTATGTTTCCATCTCCAGATGACGACACACTGAGGGATTCTTTGCGAGGTAGTCCAGCGTCCCTTCGACGTGATCGCGAGTATCGCCGAGGTCACTCCCCGGGGGGGCGTGCAAGGGCACGTGAAAGTGGATACGCCATTCTTCTCCGACGTCGGTTGGATTGGTTTCGGCAAAAGCGAGCGCAAGATCGAGATCCTTGTGACGACGGATGACCTCGCCGTCTTTCGCCTCCACGACTTGGTGGAGGTAGACCTCTTCCCGGAAGCTCGCCAAACGTTTTAGGTTGGCAGTCGTGGGTACGGCCTTGAGCGCGGAACTGAGATGAATTTTGCTTATCCTGATACCGGCGCCGGCAAGGCGATCGAGGGCGTCGTCGGGTTCCTCGTACTCCACTCCGAGGTGGCAGGTGTCGTAGTTTACGCCGATGTAATTCCTCCAGTCCGTGTCGGAGCCGAAACGTGTTTGGAGCTTTTCGAAAAAGGCCACGGTTTCTTGGCTTGTCTCAAAGAGTCCGAGCGGTTCCGGTTCCAAGCCGAGGTGCAGGTCGAGATTCTTTGTCTTGGCTGCTTTCTCGATATGTCGAGCGCATGCCGCGAGGTGATCGAGCATGACGGCGGGAATTTCGCCCGAGGGGATGAATTCCTTGAAGGACCCCGGCAAGGTGCTCACGCTTCCTTCGGCGCCCTCCTCCAAAAGCTCGGCCAGCAGGTCGAAGAGTAAGTTTGTGTATTCTAGGCGTTCGGGGGAAGTCCAGTCGGGGAGGTAGACCTGCTCCTTAACCCTTGTTCCATGAAAGTTTCCGTAGGGAAATCCATTGATGGTGAATACATAGCAATTTTTGGCTTCCAGCCACTTGCGGAATTTCAACAAGTTCTCCCCGTCTGAAAGCTCTTTTGCGGCGTCCGCTCCGAGGCGCAGGCCGATAGCGTATGGTGCGTCGGGGCTTACGGCTTGGCGTACGCGCAAAACGTCGTGCTCAAGGGATGCAAAAGTTTCCTCCCAATTGCCACCACGATGAACGTTAGTGCAATACGCGAGGTGTATGTCGTGAGCAAGATGCATGCCTTTGAAGGTCGGTTCTAGAGAAGCGCGACAATAGCCTTACGGCGGAACGCGTCTGTGGCTAAAGCTTGAATTTCGGGCATTGCGAAAGAAAGGCGCGCGGATTCCGGTAAAGCACCTTGTCTATCATTTCCCGGGTTTCTCCTCGTCTTTTCAATTCAAAGGCAGCTTCGGGTACGGCGAGAGGGTTGCTTATTCCCCAGTCGCAGGCGGAATTCATCCATATTCGTTCTGTGCCATGAACTTCCAGCATGTCCGCCGCCCGTTGTGGAGTGCACTTTGATTCCGGATACAAGGTCATGCCCACCCAAAAACCCTTGTCTCTGGGAATTGAAATGGTGTGCTCCTCCACATGGTCGATAATGACTCGTTCGGGCCGAATACTAGGTTGGTTCAGGATGGCGTCGACGATAAGCTTGGTTCCCTTCAATTTATCTTCTAAGTGAGGGGTGTGAACCAAGATTAGCTCGTCTCGACCAGCGGCGATCTCAATGTGCCGTTCAAGGATTTCCAACTCGTTTTTGCTATTCTTGTTCAGTCCGATTTCACCTACGCCGAGGCAGGTGGGGGAATCGAGGAAATCGGGTATAATTTCGAGAACGTCTTCGGCTAGCTTTATATCCTCGGACTCTTTCGGGTTTAGGCAGATCCAGCAGTAGTGAGGCAAGCCGAACTTGGCGGCTCGTGCAGGTTCGTACTTCGTCAACTGGCTGAAGTAATCGAAGAATCCTTTGGCTGAGCTGCGGTCGAATCCTGCCCAAAAGGCCGGCTCGCAAACGGCTTCGCAGCCTGCTTGGACTAATTTTACATAGTCGTCGGTCGTCCGACTGACCATGTGAGCGTGCGGCTCTACGTAGCGCATGGGATATTAAAGATTAGAGTTAAGAGGAAGCCGAACCTTCCCAAGCTCCTGCGGCGCCCTTGCCGGGTGCGATGGCTATTGGTTCCTCGCTCGGGTCGCTCAGGCTTAGGAGCACTTGCTTGGCTCTCTCGGGATTGTCGGCGTCCAGACAGGTGATCGCTTTCTTCAGTTCCCGTACGCGATAATCGTCCGCTTGGCCGGCTCTTTGGGTGCGGTCTAGGAAGGCGGCGACGTCGATCAACTTGTATCGGGCGTCCATAAAGCCGAGTTCGACGAAATCGGCTTTTGTTTGGTTCTCGTTATTGTTCATTCGAAAAGTAACGGAAAAAACTGTGTTTACTCTTTGTCGGGGGCAAGCCTTTTAAGGGTTACACCTCTATTTTAGAATCCTTGGAAAGTTCTTTTTTTTGAGAAAAGCTACAGGAAGATGATTGCGGATGTTTGGCATATCCTTCGTCCCGGTAGGCATGGATTGTTGGTAGATATCCGTTTTATCGGCAAGCATGAACCTGTATGGGGATTAAAAATCAAATATCCGCAGGTTGACCTCCGATAGCTTCCTTCATATATTTTATTCAAACAAAAGGCGACCATCGTGTCGCTAACCCTTCCGAAGATCCTTTTGTCGATCAACGCCATGCACACCGAGCCCATATGGAAATCCTGGTTTGCCCGTCACGGGGCAAAGCTCCTCATGTTTGCTCGTCAACAGGCTCGCAATTCCGCCGATGCCGAGGATCTCTTGCAGGAAGCTTTCGTTCGGATGTGGCGTCTCTATGGTCACACGGGAGAAGTTCCTCCCGGTTTGGTTTATCGAGCCATCCGACGATTAGCCATCGACTGGGCGCGTAGCTTGGATCGTCGGGTCATTCGCGAGGACAACGTGGCCGCCGACATGGAGAAGAATGCATGGTTCGACCGCTCCATGGAGCGCAACGAACGGCGGGACGCTCTCTTGGAGGCCGTTCACCTGTTGCCGTCCGAGCAGAAGGAAGTGCTCACCCTCAAGATATGGGGAGAACAAACATTCGACGAAATTGCCAAGACTCTTGGTATTTCGCTTAATACGGCGGCATCCCGCTATCGTTATGCGATGAGTAAGCTCAAAAAGTCGGTTCCCGAGCTGTTGTCGGAACCTCGCGGGGAGGATTCGAAGTGAACGAATTTGAGGAACTGGAAAAGGAACTTCGCTCCTTCCCCCCTGCCAAGCCATCCGAAGCTTTTGAGTCTCGCCTCGAAAAAGCGCTGGGTGAATCGGGAAATCTTGCGGTCAGGCGCTTGCCCGAATTGGAGGAGGAAGCAACCAGCCGGTTACCTGCTGAAAGAGGTAAAGTCGTTCCCTTTTTGCGTGCGTTCACTTTCCCTATTTCCGCAGTCGCCGCATTGGTCGCACTCGCCCTGTACGTCGCTTATCCCGTATTTCAGAAAAAAACAACGCCTGCCGTATCTCCTTCGCTCGCCTCCGAGCAATCCCTTCCGGCCAAACCGGAGTTCGTGGACGAGGAAGGACTCAGCCCACTGCACGGCGTTTCCGCCGCCGAGTTCGCCGCTATGTCCGAATCAGGTTGGAGTGATCCGCAGGTCAAAGAGATTCTCGTCGACGTTTCCGACGAAGGAATCATCGATCGACCTGGTTCAAGTCCCGCTCGTCAGTACCGTTATCGCTATCTCGACGAAACCATTTGGCGAAACCCCGAGACCAACACCCTCATGCGTTCCTCCGTTCCTCGTCAGGAAGTCGTCCTCATCGGACTGGAACTTTATTGAAGCAGAGAACAGCTACTAACCTCCCAACCATCATGAAAACACTCCCGTTCCTTCTTTCTACAGTATTATCCTGCGGGTGGCTATCTGCCGATCCGGGCAGCAAGGCCCAATCTAAGGCCCGCGCCGGCGTCAAGATTTCTCCCGCGAAGGCAACGTTCCTAGGCGTTTACGCGACCAAGCTTTCACCTGTGATCAGTCGCCAACTTGGGTTGTCGGGCAACCTATACTTGTCCGTCGAACAAGTCAGTCCCGGAAGTCCTGCCGAGAAAGCCGGATTGGAGCAGTACGACGTCCTGAAGAAGCTCGACGATCAAATACTCGTCAATCAGGAACAACTTTTAGAGCTCGTGCGCTCGCGCGAGGCAAACCAGCAAGTCTCTTTAACCATCCTGCGTGGTGGCAAGGAAAAGGTCCTTAAGGCCAAGCTTGGCAGCAAGCTGGTACCGAAAGCTCAGGCTCGAGGATTTCCGACCCCGAGGATTCTTGGCAACGATTTAAGAGGTGGCGGATTTATCATCCCTGACGCACGTGACCTCAACGAACATATTCGCAAGCAGATAGCCGGGCAACGGGACTTGCTTGGTCGCCGCGGTTTACATGGGTTTGCCCCCAACCTTGATTTTTCCGATCCAAAGCTACTCGAGAAATTCGATGCCGATGGCGACGGCAAGCTCAGCCCGATGGAGCGTGACAAGGCTCGTGACGAAGGCGCCGTTCCCGAACTCAATCTGGATTTCGATATCGATCTAGGCTTTGGTGCGGCTCCCAAACTGGATGAACTTCTTCGCGACGCTCGTCGTCGTGGCGCATCTTCCTCTTGGTCTTCCGTGACCGGGACTGCTCAAACAAAGGTGGTTAGCATTGATGACGACGGTTCTTTCGAGTATAGTTCCGAAGATGGGAAAAAGCGCTTCAAGGCGACTTCGCCCGATGGCGAAGTGCTTTTCGAAGGTCCCGTAAATACGGATGCCGAACGAAACGCCTTGCCCGAGGGAATGCTCGAGCGGCTCGAATCCCTTGAGGGCAACGTCAATATTCGCATCCACCAAGGCGGTAAACGCCCAATCAAGCCAAAGCCGCGGCAAAAGAAAAACAACAAGCTTCTTTGAAGGGTTGTTCTAGGAACCGAGAGCACCTTTGCGTTCCGGTTTTGTCATTGATGGTAAAACCACTTTGCTCGTCGTCACGCTCCGCTTTCCTTTGATTTGCAGGATGCCTTCGTTCCGGTCGGATCGTCGGTCGGTTCCCTTCTTGCCATGGCAGGGACTGTTGCACCAAGGAAACCCCCACGACTGATTTTCGGTGTCTTCGGGCAGGCTATTTTCACTCTTGACGATAGATTCAAAACTAACTGTCATAGGAACCTAGTTTAGAATTCTAATCTTACAGACTATAATCATACCATTGCCCATGAAAACGCTCTTGTCCTTCGTTTCGGCATCCGTGCTTGCCGTTTCTTCTTCCTTTGCCCAAGTCCCCGGCATCCCGGGCCTTTCCCGTGCTCCAGTCGCTTCAGGTCCTCAAGGGACTACGTTGGGAGCCAACACCACTAGCGGAGCCGGAGGCATAGACCTCGCCAACCGCGTTAAGCTACGCGGGTACGTTGATTTCATGTATGCCAATATTCAGAATGATGACGCTGGTGGTGGAGTTAACGACGAAGCAGGCTTTAATACTGCTGCCGATGTAGACTTCCTTTTCGACTTTTCTCCAGTAACTGCGGAGCTCCACACTAATTTATCTAGTGATAGGACGGTGAGAGCCCCTGGTGGAGGTTCGATCGGTTCCACATCAGCAGTTGCTCTCGAGCAGGCCTTCATCCGTTACAACGTCAATCGCGACTTCAGCATAAGCATGGGTCGCCAATTGAGCACACTTGGTTTCGAAGGTGACGAAGCTCCCAATCTCTACCAAGTTTCCAATGCCTACCTTTTTGGCGACGGGACAAGTACCGCTTCTCTTGGAATACCTTCACTCCGCCGAAATTACGTGGATGGAATTCGCGGGAACTTCAATAACGGACGCTTTGGGTTTTCCTTAGGTTTGCATAACGCGCTTTTCCCGGATGACGGTTCTACGAAATCGGGTGACGTTGCAGTCGATTTGCAAGCAGCTATAATGATTCTTCCCGGATTGGAAGGTCGTTTGGGTTATGCGCACGAGTCGGTTTCCAACTCTTCTGAAATCGAGCAATTCAATGCATGGTTGGCCTACAACGACCGAGCTCTGACACTTGCCATCGAATACGACAATTGGGATATACGTGACGTTGATGCTTGGGACATTATGCTCATGGGCAACTACCAGTTCAACGATTTCTTTGGTCTCACGCTTCGGTACAGTCACGAAGACTTTGACACAAAGGCAGAATCGGATCGCATTACCTTGTATACTAGTTTCACAGTCACTGATAACTTGAGCTTGGGTCTCGAGTACAGTCACGCTTCGGTTGATCAACACACAGGTGCTGATTACGACGTAGACGAGTTCTATGCCGAAAGCTTGCTTTCTTTCTAAGTTAGCTTTTTTAACTTTAATTTCAAAGGCCTCGCCGATTTTGGCGAGGCCTTTTTTGGTTCCAAGAACTGGGCAAATTTCCTATTTTCTTTTTTCCGGGTTGTAAAGTCGGTGCGCTAGTCCTATGGGCATGAATTGCTTTTTCATACTATGGATGGGAACGGTAAAAAGGTGCTGAAGAAGGAAATCGAGGAACTGGAGCAGGAATTGGCTTTGCTCCAGCGACGTTGTCGTGAGCTGGGAATTCCCGTGCTCATTGTGTTCGAAGGCTGGAGCGCTGCGGGCAAGGGCACCATGATAAACCGAGTGATCCAGCCTCTGGATCCACGTGGGTTCAAGGTTTCATGCATCGCCTCCCCCAATCACGATGAGCAGTTACGACCTTTTCTCTGGCGATTCTGGCGGCGCACCCCATCGGCAGGAAGAATGGCCATTTTCGACCGGAGTTGGTACCGCACCTTGCTGGATGATTACGTTGGGGAAGAGTTGGACGAGGATTCCATGAGCAAGGCATTCGACGACGTCGTCGCCTTTGAGAATCAGCTCAAGGACGGTGGGACGGTGATCTTCAAGTTCTTCTTGGACATATCGAAGGATGAGCAGGCCGAGCGTTTGGAAAAGCTTCGCAAGAATCCCGCTACGTCCTGGCGAGTGTCGGACGACGTGCTCGCTCGTCATTGCAAGTATGCTCAGTACAAAAAGGCAACCAAGCGATTGATCGAGGCCACCGATCTTCCTGCCTCGCCTTGGAAGGTGGTCGATGCCAAGCATGTCACTTCCGCCAATGCCTGTATCCTTCGAAGCTTGGTGAAGGTTTTGAGAAAGCGTGTGACTGCTCAGGCGGAGGGGTCGTTGAAGCAGGATCCTCCTGAGAAAAAGGATTTGCCCGTTTTTTCCACTGCTCCGAGCTTGAAGAGGGCGGATCTATCCCAAACCCTTGATCGGGACGAATACCGCAAACTTCTCGATAAGCGGCAGAAGCGGATTGGTGAATTGCACGATGAGATATATCGTCGTCGTATTCCGGTGGTCATCGTTTACGAGGGTTGGGACGCCGGCGGCAAGGGAGGCAATATTCGCCGGTTGACGGAAGACATGGATCCTCGGGGCTACGAGGTGATACCGATTGCAGCTCCCAACGACGTGGAGAACGCCCACCATTACCTGTGGCGATTCTGGACTGAGTTTCCCAAGGCGGGTCATCTTACCATATTCGATCGTTCTTGGTATGGTCGCGTGCTTGTAGAGCGCGTGGAAGGCTTTTGCTCGGAGGCCGATTGGAATCGGGCCTATGGCGAGATAAACGAGATGGAGGAAAACTTTTGGAATTTCGGTGCCGTCGTGATCAAGTTCTGGCTTCAGATCGACAAGGACGAGCAGATGAAACGCTTTAAAGCCCGCGAGCAAGATTCCGCCAAGCAGTGGAAGCTCAACGAAGAGGATTGGCGTAACCGGGAAAAGTGGGATCTCTACGAGGAGGCCACCGAAGAAATGTTTCTACGCACCCATACTACCTACGCTCCTTGGACGATTATCGAGGGCAATTGCAAGCGATATGCACGCATCAAGGCTCTCGACGTGGTGATCGCCGCCATTGAGGCGCGGATAGCCGAGGAAGATTAGACTGGTTCCCCCCGGTGCCTTTACTTCTCAGCGTCGACGATTTCAGGTGCGTCTAGATTGGCTCCGGGGTCCGAAGTAGCTAAGGATTGCGAGAGTCTCGGTAGGGGAAGGGTTCTCGAATCAAACGCCTTCCGCTACTGACACTGCAAGAGAGCGAACGTTATCCGTTACCGCCTTCAAGTGATCTATGGAAGGAGGTAGCTCGCTGCTCATATATTCTTTTCTTTCTTGCTAGTTTTTGAAAATTGGGATGCAGGTGAAGAATCGTTTTTTCCTGCAAATCCTAAAACAACTCAAGTACGCAATATGGAGCCGATATCCTCTTCGGAATCCCGCTCAGGCATTCTTGCCGGCGGTAACTGGATTATAGACCAAGTAAAGATTATCGATGTCTATCCCAAGCACGAGCAACTGGCCAACATTTTTGATCAATCACAAGGCACGGGCGGTTCACCCTACAACGTCTTGTTGGACTTGGCCAAGATGGGAGCCTCATTCCCGCTCGAAGGCGCCGGCTTCGTAGGAGGGGACTCTTTAGGCGAGTTCATTCTCGAGGATTGCCGTCGCCACGGTGTTGACCCTCGCTTCATTACGGTCAACGAGAATGCCTCCACCTCCTACACCGACGTCATGACGGAAAGGGAAGGCGGTCGCCGCACTTTTTTTCATAACCGTGGAGCCAATGCCGAATGGGATGGGAGCGACCTTGATTTTTCCACCTCCAACTCCCGAATCTTTCACCTCGGATATTTGCTGCTGTTGGATGCCATCGATGCTGAAGATCCTGAGTACGGGACTCGCGGTGCACGCCTTCTGGCAATGGCCCAAGAAGCCGGTTTCAAGACCAGTTTGGATGTGGTGAGCGAGGACAGCGATCGATTCTCGAGAATCGTTAGTCCCGCCCTCAAGCAGGTCGACTATTGCATACTCAACGAAATCGAGGCGAGCAAGGTCACCGGCATTTCCATTCGCGATGGAGAAAAGCTAAACGAATCCTCAGTTAAGGAGACAGCCGAACGCCTTCTGGAACTGGGAGCCCGCGAACTAGTAGCCATTCACTTTCCCGAGGGTGCGTACGCTTGTTCAGTATCCGGTGAGTCCGCATGGCAAGGTTCCTTGTCTTTGCCCAAAGGCTACGTTGCCGGTGCCGCGGGTGCGGGCGATGCCTTTTGCGCGGGAATGCTATACGGCATTCACGAAGATTGGGAACTCGATCGTTCCCTCCTTGCCGGTACCTGCGCCGCGACCGCTTCCTTGTCCGACCCGACTTGTACCGATGGCGTCAAGAGTCTTGACGAATGCTTGGCTCTTGCCGATCAATTCGGCGTTGGTGAGGACGAGGCCTGAGTCTCGTTTACATTCTTTTATCTTCAATCCCTTATTCTTGTTTCCGATATGTCAGAAAGCTCAATTGACGACTTCGATGCCTCCGTTCGACGACAAACCCTCGAAGGTTTGGCCGGAGAAACCTTTCCCGAACCGAAGCCGATCCTAAACCTGCACGCTCATACATTCTTTTCCTATAATTATCGAGGATACTCTCCCAGTCACTTTGCTCTTGAAGCCAAGCGACACGGGTTGGAAACCTCCGGCATCGTGGAATTCGATTGCTTGGATGGTCTCGATGAATTTCTGGCTGCGGGTCGCTTGCTCAACTTGAAGGGTGCCGTGGGTGTGGAATCTCGAGTGTTCGTGCCTGAGTTCGCCGATCGGGAAATCAACTCACCCGGCGAACCCGGCATTAGCTACCACATGGGAACCGGGTTTACCACGACCGACATCACGGCCGAGGCCCAAACCTTTCTCGACGGTATGAGGAACACCTCAGCGGACCGCAATCGTGGCCTTGTTGATCGTGTGAACGCCCACCTCGCTCCGGTTATTCTCGACTACGATGCCGACGTCTTGCCCCTTACGCCTGCCGGCAATGCCACCGAACGTCACCTATGCGTAGCCTACGCACGGAAGGCCGCGTCTCAATTTCCCGATGCCGAAGCTTTGGCCCGATACTGGGGGGATAAGCTGGGCGTAGCAACCGAGGACATTATCGACCTTCCCGAGGGTCGCGGTCTGACCGACTTGCTGCGGGGAAAGACCATGAAGCGAGGTGGCGTAGGATACGTACAGCCCGATACGGGATCTTTTCCGAAGATGTCGGATATGAATCGTTTTTCCCTCCTCTGTGGAGCTATCCCCACTCTTGCTTGGCTGGATGGTTGTTCCTCCGGCGAGCAAGCCATCGAGGAGCTGGTCGACGTAGGGATGGAGTCGGGAGTGGCTGCCTTCAACGTTATTCCCGACCGGAACTACACGCCCGGTTCTCCCGATGAAAAACTTCC
>Ga0209362_1000755_pt1 | contig 27655 bp, 23 predicted proteins | sample SaaInlV_165m_DNA_FD_184680 | JGI IMG/M metagenome (GOLD analysis project Ga0209362, IMG submission 184680) | Marine microbial communities from expanding oxygen minimum zones in the Saanich Inlet - Saanich Inlet SI037_S3LV_110m_DNA (SPAdes)... | ecosystem: Environmental > Aquatic > Marine >... | reverse complement strand
CATCAGCTGCAACATCACGAGTATCAAATGTGGAGTTGGTTGTGATAGCACCTGTCATTGCACCACCAGCTAATGGTAGTTTAGTTGCATCGGTTGCTACACCTGAAACAGCTACGACATTTGTTAGACTAGCACCATCAATTGCAGGTAAAGCTCCAGTTAATTTGGATGCTGCTACTCCGTCAATCTTAGCGTCTTCGACTTGTCCGTCTGCTGCTAATAATGTTGATAAATTTCTTGCCTTAGCCATTTAATGTTTCTCCGTTATTATGTTATTTATGTGCATAATTAATTTAGTATTACCATTTTTTTAATGGACATGATGCTGATTCAACTTTTCGTAAAAGCATAAGAAAACATCCACATTCTGAACATTTAACTCCTGATTTTTTTTCACAGGAATCACATGTTTTTTGTCTTAACTCTCTAACATCATTATTAGTAAACATTATTCAATTTCCGATACCTGTTCCCAAACACCACCTTCTTCGTTCCACATATAAACTAGACCATCTTCAGGTTTAGCTGTTGGTGCTTCCCATAAAAAAGTAGTTCGATTTAATGTCCAACTTGCAAAAGGTTTTGGCTCATAGAAAGCATCTCCTGCCTTGTCATATGTTCCACCTACCATAGCGTAGTTCTTTCTAATATTTCCGTTGTATGAAGTTTGAATCCATTTACCCGGACTTGAATCTACAAATGTATCAAAGAACTCAGCCTCTGCTACTATTACTTGTGTTACAATATTATTTTCTACTTTTGCATAATGTGCCATATTATCTCCTTAAACTGCATATCTAATTACTACTATACCTGAACCACCAGCACCAGAACCATGATTATGTCCAGCACCACCGCCACCACCTTTATTAGTAGCACCATTACCAGCCGCATAATTAGTAGTAGAATCAACACCACCGGCACCACCACCACCGTTACCACCTGCAGCAGGTCCATCTGAGTAGTGACCAGAACCACCGCCGCCACCAGCATAATAAATATTAGACCCTGTTTTCAAATTACTAGTTCTACCCACACCGCCCTGTGACGCAGTAGAGGGACTTTTAGTACTGTTACAGTCATACGCATCACCTTGATAACCAGTACCACCAGCACCGCCACCACCGCCACCACCAGCACATGTATTTGCACCTGCCTCACCACCAGCATAACCTTGTCCAGCAGTTCCAGAGCCAGGATCCGCGTTAGATAAAGAATCTCTACAGGCTGACCCACCAGAACCCCCGTCACCACCATCAATACTAGTGATTCTTTCAGCACCATACCCGCCACCTATGGCAGTTAAACTTGATTGAATTGCTGATGAGTTACCTCCTTGGCCACCTCGGCCGGTGCCCGCAGCACCACCAGCACCAATTGTAATACTATAAGCACTAGCTGCTACGTTCACTCCTGTACTTTCTAACATACCACCAGCACCACCAGCGCCACCACCGTTTTCACTACCGCCTCCACCACCACCGCCTCCAGCGACTACTAAAACATCAACCTGTCCGGTTTTATTAGGTGTAAATGTACCTGATGAAGTAAACGTATGAACTCTATAAGAGCCATAATTAGTTATTGTACCACCAGTGGCACTAAATGCAGCTGTAGTTAGTTGATCCCAAGTAGTGCCGTTATATACTTTCATACTGTCAACAGTAGTATTATAATATGCCCAGCCAACTGCAGGACTAGAAGGGTCAGAACTAGCTGATGGAAATCCAATAGCATTACCGTCAACATCAAGAGTTGCGGCTGGACTCGCTGTACCAATACCCACTTTGCCAGCAGAACTAATAGCTAATCTATTAGCACCAGCAGTTTCATCTCGCACAATCCAAGCATCCCCTTGGTCTGAACGAATCTGCATTGAATAATACTTTGCATCATTCTTGAGTTGAACTGTAGCATAAGCATCAGTAGCTGATGCCTCTACTAATATTAGAGAATTACCAGATGCCTTTACTAAACTAACATCACCAGTTAGTGTACCACCAGCTTTAGGTAGGGCAGCAGCAGCAGTTGTAGTAGTAGATGTTAATATTGCATCTCTTGCAGATATATCTACACCATCTACTAAGTTCGTACCCATAACAAGGTTACCTGTCATTGTGCCACCAGCTAACGGAAGTTTGGTAGCTAAGGCGGTAGTTAGTGTAGAATTGTAATTAGAGTCATCATTGATAGCAGCTGCTAATTCGTTAAGATCATTTAATGTACTAGGTGCACCACCGATGAGGGTAGTGATCTTATCAACAACATAAGCGGTTGTAGCTATCTTCGTGCTATCATCACTTTCAAGCTGAGTTGTAGCTGTAGATAATCTGGCTGCTGCAATAGTGCCTGTAAGATTGGCGGCAGGTATTCCACCTGTACCAGTTATATTATTACTGTTTAGATCTAAATCTCCACCTAATTGAGGGCTAGTATCAGCCACTAAATTTGTATTAACAGTAGCCCATGCATTATCACCACGTAAGAACGTTGTAGCATCAGCTGTACCGCTTCCCAATCTTGCTGATGCAACTGTACCTGTAGTTAAACCGGTTGCACTTGATAATTTACTTGTTTCCCAAGCTGTACCTGTCCATGCAAATAATGAGTTAATATCTGTTGCAAATGCTAAGTCACCTGAGTTGTTTCCAACTAAAGGTAGATATGTACTATCAGCATAGACATTAACCGATGCAACTATGGCCGTACCATCAGCAGCAACTAAAGTAGATGTTCCCGCCACTTCTTGAATTTTGTTTTTAAACGATGGAGTATTCTCCACGTATGTAGCTAAATCTTGAGGTACAAACTTACCAACACTAGCATCATAAGTCAAACACATTTGATTTACAAGGGTTGGGATAGGTCGTAACTCAACAGGGGTAGCATGACCTTCTTGATCATGTTGAGCATAAACTACATAGTTACCATTGTTGTTAACCTCAACAGCTAAATCTTTAATTGTAATAGCACCATGCATTGCCGCATGATTACCACATTGATAATACAATGTGTCAGGAGCTCCTGCTGGTACTGTAAATGTAATTGCACCCGAGACTGCTCTGCTATTAGTTACACCACTTGTATATTCACCAACATAAGATCCAGCTACAAAGTTGGTACCATTATCTGTTGTAAAATAAAATGGATGTCCTGTTGCCGAGGTATTAACTGTATATGTACCACCTCGATAGAATGGTCCAATGTTTGGATTGTTACCTACCCTTGCATTACCAGCAAATACATATGCACCGGAAACTGCAGTGACGGTATACGCCGCTGTGGTCGGTGCTGTCAGTGTTGGGACAGTGATCGTTGTAGGAACTGATACTGATAACCTTTGAACGTTTGTTGCCGTGCCACTATTGATATTAGAGTTGGTATGACTAATAGGTCCAGTAACTGTTGCCCATGAAATATTATTCTGTGTGCCCTGTCCCTCAATCCATTTAAGATGCATTGTATGGGTTTGTGTCATAGCACCGAATGTGGTATACTTTGCAAAGTTATTTATTTGATAAGTACCTTGCTTATAAAGTGCAATGGCATTCTCTGGACTATTTACAATTGTAAGTCGTGCATATGGAAGAGTACTTTGAGTCCAATTCCAAAGCCAAGGAGGTGTAGAACCTGCCGCGGTCGCAGCAACATCTATCACTAGAACTTCAGGAGCAATATCAAGATCTACTTTTGGTACAGCAGCTCCACCTACTTGAGAATCAACCGGTAAATTAATCTTTGTTCCGGTAGCACTGATCGTTGCAGCGCCCACATGAAGTGAAGAATCAGATACATACATATCTCGTATTTTATTTGAAGCCGAGCCTATATCAAATGTGTTGTCTGCATTAGGCAAAATATGTCCAGTAAACTGACCAGTTAATTTTGAGCGAGTTACATCACCGTTAGCATCTAATAACTCTCCTAAATTTCTTGCTTTACTCATTTATATCTCCTATTTTCATACTACTTCTACCCAAGCTGTTGTTTCTTCATTCCAAATATGTGTTTTATCGTAACCAGGATGAGCCGTTGGGGGCTCCCATTGACAAGTAGATTCATCTAACGTCCAGCTTGCATATGGTTTTGGTGCTATAAAAGCATCACGAGTTTTGTCGTATGTGTCTCCTACACCAGCAAAATTCTTTTTGAAGTTTCCATTATATGATGTCTGTATCCATAAGAATTCATCACCTACTACACCTGAATTAATGAAATCTTTCTCAGCTACTAGTACTTCAGTAACAATATTATTATTATCGATCTTTGCAAAATGGCTCATGTTACATACCTCACTATTACTATACCTGAACCACCATTACCACCTCTTTCATTTGCTCCTTCTGAGCCACCGCCTCCACCGCCACCTGTGTTAGCACCGCCATCTCCTCCTCTACGTGCACCATTAGCGTTGCCAGCTTGACCAGCATTTATACCAGCACCACCAGAAGAGTTTCCACCGCCATTTGCAGAACCTGTACCACCGCCACCTGCACCACCAATACCACCGTTAGCACCTTGACCTTGAGAAGCACCGCCTCCACCGCCACCCCAATAATAAGTAGCTCCTGACGGACCCATACCAGAAATCTGTTTTCCAGCACCACCAGGATTATTGTCGGAATTGGAGGTTAAGTTTTCACCAGCTGCAGCTGCGCCACCACCCGGTGCACAGAAATGTGGATTTCCAGAAGTATATCCATCACCACCATCATTACCACCATATCCAGAAAATCCAGAATATGTTGCTAGGTTGCCATGACCACCAGAACCATTGTACCTGCCTCCACCACCATTTCCATATGAATTTGATAACCCACTACCAGTTTCACCTTGCCCCCCACCACCACCTAGTGCTGTGACACCAAAGGCTACAGTACTACCACCCGGATTACCATTTTTATCGGCCGTTACATTACTACTACCTCCAGAACCTATTGTTATAGTATATGCTTGAGCAGTGACAGTATAGCTTGTAGCGTGATAAACATTACCACCGCCACCTCCACCAGCTAAACCGTGACCACCAGCTCCACCAGCTCCAACAATTAATATATCAACATCGCCAGATATATTTGGAGTAAATGTTCCTGATGCAGTAAATGTCTTATAAGTATAAACACCAGATGTAGTTTCTGTACCACCTGTAGCAGTAAAAGGAGTTGCAGATGCTATGAATTTCCAAGCTGAACCATCACTAACGTATAGAATATCAGAAGTACTATTAAAAAATAACGTACCTTCTGAACCAACTGAAGGAGCTGATGATGCAACAGTAACAGCATTAATTCCAGTTAAAGATGCTCCACTAATTGCAGGCAAAGCACCCGTCAATTTAGAGGCAGAAATTCCTGTTGCTAGGTGAGCATCATCAACTGCACCTGCAGCTATGTGTTCACTATCTACAGCATTATCAGCTATCTTAGCTCCTGTTACTGCATCAGCTGTAATAGTAAGAGCTCCACTACCTGTTACTTCACCAGTATGTGTAGCATTAGTTACCTTTGCTGTGTTAGCTGTAATAGCACTTGCTTGCCCTGACGTAATACCAGTCTTAGCAGTGTTAGCTGTAATGGCACTTGCTTGCGCACTTGTAATTCCAGTCTTAGCTGTGTTAGCAGCGATTGCACTATTAATTGCGTTGGCTAGCTTAGCCTCCGTGACTGCATCATCGGCGATATCAGCAATAGTAATAGCACCATCAATAATCTTAGTATTATCAATACTGTTTGCCGGTATATCAGATGCATCCATCGGAACCGGTGAAGGAACTTTACCTATGTAAGCCATTACGCAGTTATCTCCATTATTGATAAGATGACATCAGCATCAGCACCAGATGAATTACTTCCCCCTGCCTTCACTATATCACCCGCATTTAAAATTATTTTATTACCGGACATTATTTCCATGGATGATCCTGCCGGCAATGGTACATCTTTAACAAGATAAACATCATCACCGTTTTCTCCACTCGTGGCAGCAGTTACAATTTGTATATCTCCAGTAATCGATGCACCTTTGATATTAGCAATTGTCAAGCCAATAATGACAGCGGTAGTAGAAGGGCTGGTGGGTACTGTATAGACGGTACTCAGAGCCGCTCCGTTAATTCCTGTCTTTGTTTTTAATTTAAAAGTATTTGCCATATCTTATCCTATTTATAATTATCCTAAAGCAATTGACATCGCAACTGCATCTGGTACCGCTAAAATTTGTGCATCAACATAAGCTTTAATTGATTCTGATGAAGAAAGAGTGGTGGCACTCACACCTGACATTGTATCACTATCTAATATAGCTGAACCACTCACACCTGTATTAATAACAGGGGAGGTTAATGTCTTAGCACTTAATGTTTGTGTACCAGTTAATGTTGCTATTGTAGAATCAATAGCAAAGTCAATCTGATTATTTGCATCATCATAAGTTACATCAATACCTGTTTCAGTATTACCACTAAGCATAGGTCCGATAGCATCTTGTACTTGTTCAGTAGTTAATGTCTGTTGACCTACATCTTGCCATGCTGATGTATTATCGTTATATATCTCAGCCCTATTTAATGTTGAATTCCATCTTAAATAACCAGCAACTGGACTTGAATCTCTTTGGGCAGTAGTACCCGCTGGTATAATAGCAGCGCCAGTTTCAGATGTTTGGGATACGGTTGATGTAAGAACAGCTATCTTAATAATTCTTATTGTTACTTCATCATTTACAACAGCGCCAGAACCTAAGACAACTACAGTTCCAGAAGTACTTGTAAAGTCTCCAGCTCTTAATTTAACACCGTTAACATAGACTTCAACGTCACTAGCAGTGGTATAACCACCTGATATGGTGAAAGAAGTTTGACCAGCCGTAGCTGTGAATTCGTGTTCATCAATATTTGAACCATTTGCAAGATTCAGCGCTTGTATTTTTTGAATAACTATTTCGGTACCGACTGGAGCTCCAGTATCTAATACAACAGCTGTTCCGCTTGTTGCTGTGAAGTCAGTGGGAGGTAACCATACACCATTAAAGTATACGTTTATATGATCGTTTGATACGGAGTATGTTACAGCGAATGAGGTTTGGGAAGATGTGGCTACGAATTCAGTAGTAAGTATTGAGACAGCACCAGATGCACCACCACCACCAATTTCAAAGATAGAACCTGATCCATCCTTTGAATATAGTTTTTGGTCAGCTGTGTTTAGAGCTAATTCGCCCTGTACAATATCAGTTGCATTTCCGGTTCCATGCGTGGGAAGTCTCCCCGCAACCGCCGATTGTTTTATTTTTACTACTGTTCCAGCCATATGTATGGTCCCATTAAGATACAAATACTACTAAACTACTAGATACTACTTCATAACGAATTCACACAAACAGGTATATACCTGTTGTATAGCTTTATTTATAGGATTTGGGAAGTGTCTTCTGATAAAAATAGAAGACACTTGAAAATGATTTAGCTAGAACGTACCACCTGAAATAGTGTTACTTGCTATAGGAACACCTGATGAATTATATTTTACAATATAATCTTCATCATTAGTACCAGGAGCAACAACAAAACCAACCGCTGTACCAGCAGTATTTGAAATCATAATAGCATCACCAGTAAATGAACTTAAGCCCGTACCACCATCTGTTACAGGAATATCTGTACCAGTTGCATGATAAATGACATTACCTTCAACAGATAATACACCTGCTGAGCTTCTTGCTAAGGTTGAATCACTTGCATGACCAACATTAATCGCTGTAAGCATAGGAGATTGACCTTCGCCAACACCTAAGTTTGTTCTTGCAGCTAAGGCTGTAGAAGCACCTGTACCACCATGAGCCACCGCAACATCAGTTGCTGTCCACTGAGCAGATCCAGCGATTGTACCTAAGGTTGTGATTGATGTTTGACCAACATAAGTTGATGCAATAGTAATAGCATCAGCACTTACACTAATTTTATCCGCTGTACCAACAGCATCAATCGTGTTACCATTTTTAGTTAAACCATTACCAGCAGTAATTTGACCAGCACCAGAGAATTGTTCAAAGGTTATGGCTGTTGTACCTAATGTAACTGCACCGTCCGTGCTCATTACATAACCATTATCACCGTTTAAAGTACCTTCTTCAGCAAAAGTAAATGCACCTGCAGTTAATTCAGAAGCAGCATCTGCATCTGGAGTTCTTGTTAGTACCCAGTTAGTTGAACCATCACCAACGGTTGTTACTTTATAGAAACCGTTTTGAGCTGCTGTTGTTTGATCTTTAACAAGTACCCTGTTTGTTGCAACAAGAGTTACACCATCAATTGCAATTGCAGCTTGTGTACCAGAGTTTGTTAGTGTGCCAGCGCTGTTATTATAAGTTGCGCCTAAGTTAGCGGTTGTGACAACACGAACAGATGCTTTAACATCTAGACCGTTTGCAACACTATCTACATAAGTTTTATTAACAAGTGAATCTGAAGTAAATCCAGCACGACCTTGATAACCAGAAGGAACCGTAACAGTACCTGATCCGTTAGGAGTAAGATCTAAATTGCCGTTTGCATTAGTGGTTGAAATTACATTACCATCAATTGTGATATTATCAACATCAACAGAAGTTAATGAGTTAAGATCAGAATTAAGTGTTACTACACCAGATGATACCGTTAAGTTAGTTGCATCAAATGAAGCTACACCCTTATTAGATGATGATGCTTCTTCACCAGTAATTGTGATAGTATTAGCAGATACAACCGTATTAATACCTTCGCCAGCGGCAAATGTGAGGGTCTCACCAGTGTTAACTACATCAGATGTGCCACTTTCGGCAGCAACTGTAAATGAACTAATTACTGTAGCAAATGTTAGGTTGCCTGAACCGTCTGTTTGTAAAAACTGTAAAGCTGTACCATCAGCTCTTGGATAATTTAATCCATCTAATACAACATAACCAGCACCGTTTGGTGTAAGAACGATATTACCATTAGTATCTGTTGATGTAATAGTATTGGTACTACCTGTAACGGTAATATTACCAATGTTAAAATTATCTATTTTTGAATTTGAATCGACTATAACTGCTGATGACGCTGTTAACGTACCCGCAGCATGGTCCATCATATCTGTGTATAACTGTCCGCCTATTATTCTTGCTACTACATCAGCACCTGATGTTTCACCTATGAATAATTTATCTGATGTAAATGAATAGGCTTGTTCACCGACCGCTAATGCATTTGTAGCTGGCGCGCCGGATCCCGTACTATATTTGGTTATAATTACTGTACCTGACATATCTGTCTCCTAATTGATTTGTTTGCGACCGTGCTTAAATACATGTGTTAGAAACTACCGCCTATTATTTTTAAATTTACATTACTTACATCAGGTCTAACTTTAAAGGTTGATGTTGCATCATCCCATAAAATTACTGACCCGTCGGTTCTAGCTGTTGTATCTACATCAGTTAGACCTGCTAAAGATTGTCCAGCAGTTAATGTCATATTTCTAGCTACAATAACTTTGCTAGATGTTCCTGCACTTGAAAGTCCGCGTGCAGCCGTAATTTTACCTTGCAATGCCATTACACTGTTACCCCTGGATTAATTGTTATTTGTCCCTCAACAACTCTGGTTTTCTCACCATTACTTGTCTTGGTTATTTCTACATCATACACATATCGCCCAGCCTTCATTCCATTCGTGACTGAGTTCGACAATGCTATACCTAGTATACCTTGTAGAACACTTACTATTGTAACAGTAAAGTCAACCTTGGTACTAGATGAATATGTTTTTCTAATTTGACCTGCGCCAGTATATCCTGTTAAATTTGCAACAGTTCCACTTGAATCTTGCACAACTATTTCTGCTGAAAAATCTGCTCCTTGGTCAACACTTAAATTCGATAATACTGCCATTGTTAATACCTATTTATAAAATTATTGTTTTACGCACCCGCACCGTGCAATGTTTTAATTACTGATCCGTTCGATGCATATATTATTAATGTTACTAAATCTTTTAACTTGGCGGCTGAGACTGCATCATCAGCAATATCAGCTTCAATAACATTACCTACACCACTTACTGTTGCAATACTTACATCACCTAAATTTGTTATTGTACCAGAACCTGTAACAGCACCGGTCAAAGTAATTGTTGGATCGCTTAAATTAAAATCTAATTTCCCAGTACCTGTATTATAATCAACGTCAAGACCAGATTCAACACCACCAGTGGTTATTGTGTCAATTATTGCCTTCACTCCAGCATCAAAGTCTGTAACATTAGCTACAACATGACTATGTCCATTGGCTGCAATTGCTAAATCTATTTCTCCATTAGTATCATCATACGTGGCTGAGATACCACCTGTTTGTGTACTACCCGTAAACATTGCACCAACAGTATCTTCAAATACTTCGCCCGCCGTAACAAACTTTGTGGCAAGATCTGTTCCACCGTAGCTTAATGTTGTAGCATTTAAGTTACCATTCACATCTACTTTATGAGTTGCATGAGGAGCTGCACCAATACCAAGACGCTGACTTGTATTCATTGTCATTGTAGTACCTGAACCAGCACCTAATGTTAAAGCTGTTGCTGCTCTAATACCAGGAGATGCACCACTTGCTTCACGAACAGTAAGCAGTCCGGTCATTGTATCACCAGCAACCGCTACATAAGCAGCACCGATGCCATCTAATTCAGTATGTAATTCAGCAATCGCAGGACCAACAGTGGCTGCAGTTGTTCCCATCGCAGCAGCTGAGATTGTGCCTAGCTTAGTATTTATAGTACCAATATTTGAAGTTGCTGTGGTTACTTCACCATGCACTTCTTCAATAGCCGGAGCTAATGTTTGTGCTGTAGTGGTCATATTAGTAGCACCTGCTTTACCACCATCAAATGCATATTGAGCATCTAGAATAGCTACTAGCTGGGTCTCATCGCCATCATAATCTGATAAACTAAATGATGAACCTATACCTAGAGTTGCAGCAATTGTTTCAACGTCAGCATGGTTTTTGTTTACTGCTTTAGTTATTGTAACATAAGTATTACCAGCATCCCATAGAGCATCAACACCAATAAGTGCTGTATTAGCTTCTACTTCATTATCACGTATATTCAGAGCAGCGACAATAGTAGTTGCACCTGAGTCAGCAGATGTTAGTGTATCTAAATCACCAATCGCAGTACCTAGCTCATTAGTCTTAACTCTCCATTGTTCAAATGTATTTGCTGTTGTTACGTTTACCGTGTTTGCCATATTATCTCTCTATTAATTGTTTAAGCATCATTTTAATTTCTGATACATCATTTTCTAATTCGTTTAATCTATTTGCCTCAGCTTTCATCCTTGCTCTATTAGCAGAATGTTGATCACCTTCGCTACCAATATTTATAACAGCGCCTGAATTTGTGTCTCTTACCAAATTACTATGTCCTTGTACTGGTATATGCATTATACTTTCAAAGCTATTGCTCTTAGATCTTGACACATTGGTATATAACTTGTACCAGTAGATCTCATTACAATCTTAATTGCAAATATAGTAAATGTAGCTGCAGGTGTAATATCATATACTGTTTCATCAAACGTAGATCCATCCGAGAATTTCACTGTTGTATTAGGTGTAGCTAACACCCATGACTCAGCATCAAACGTTGCTGCAGTATTACCAGTCTTATGATACACATCAACGAATGTTCCGTTTGGTCTATTAATATCTAGGTACATTTTAATTGCATCTGATGTATCTTGTAATTCAATAGTTTTAGTGACGTACTTCGCTAAGTTAGAACCTAATGAAGGAGTTGTCTCTGCTACTACAGTACTAGTACCACCATCGATTCTGTTACCAATAGTAATTATAGAACATCTTTCCATATCAATAACAGGTGATAGGTAAGGATCAGTTGTTTTAAATTCACCATCAAGTTGTATTGTAGCTGTTGCACCAGCTTTAATTACTTTAGGATATAAAGGAGTATAATTTTCATTAAGTACAATGGCTGAAGGTGTTGAAAGATCGATAGTTCCAGTAGACATTAATGAGTCTTTAACTGTCCATGTTTGTGTGGTATCAGGTAGTACAATTTTTTGTACAACTGGATGTATTGTATTCCAAGCTAGATTTTGAGTTGCAGTACAAGCAGTACCACCACCATTACCAGCAGTAATCGCAAGAACATGACCAGCAGCGGCAGTCGTAATAGTATAACTGTCTATCGTTACAGAAACAATTGTATGTGTAATATTTAACTCAGCCGCCGTATAACCGTTCGTAGCAGCGAAGCCAGCAAACGTTACTAATTCACCTGCTTTCATACCGTGATCTCTATGAGCCACAGTGAATGTATTAGCCGCACCGGCAGTAGATACAACAGTTGTTAATGGATTTGCTACTAATTGACGTGAAGGTAATGCAGCATTTTTAAGTACACAATTCTTTGTGTCTGTAGTAAACACAGCTCTATTAAGTGTAAACATTAAGTCTTTATTCTGATCAGCAGTCCATGTAGAAGCATTCTGTGATTTGAATAATACACCGTTGTATGGCTGTTGACTTATTCTATTACCATTTTGATCTTCATCACCAATCTGAGCATAACGCACATGGTATTTATTTGAGTTAGATATAACAGTTATTGCATATTCAACACCATCTTGTAAGAATACAGGAGATGGGAATGTGAATACAGTTGCAGCAGTTGTGCTAACAGCACTTGGATTAAGTGTTACATCAGCGAATGGAACAACTGTTTGAGTTGGGAAACCATTAACCATTTCACGTAGTTGTACTTGAACCGGTATAGCATCATCTTTAGTAGTAAAGTTAAGAGCTACTGAAATAACAAATGCAGATCTGTCAAGTAAAATAGATTGAGCAAGAGGATCACCCCATCTTCTTGGTCTTGGATTTGATCGTCTTTGTCCTGTATCACCACTAGCTGAATTTGTTTGAGTACCAGCAGAAGTTTTCTGAATGAATGGAGTTCTTGTTGAAATAATAACATTCTCTCTCGTTTCAATTAAGCCTGAAGCTGTATACATTGCAGATGCAGATGTAGTAGTTATCTCATCATTATTAGTAGATGATTGTGTTAGCTTAAATTCTTTTTCACCTGTAGGGAAATTGAGTGCACTATTATTAGGTATTAAGAATGTACCTGACACAGTACCGTTAGCATCAGTCGTTAGAGTGGATGCACCACCTGGATGAGCAGTGACTGTATTAACACCTACCATCGGAGCATATGAACTACTTCCGCTTTTAACGTAGTCTGCTACAGAAGTTCCATCAAAGAAGGCATATACTTGTACACCAGGTTTCATACGCTTAGCTTCAAAAGCAACTAGTCTTGTTCTCATAAATGGAACAAAGTTAACTTCAACTACACGGTCACCAACACTAAATCTAGATGTTACAACTTCTATAGTTTGGTTAACACCTGATCTTGTAGATGTACCAGTATTAAATAATCCGCTTGTACGACCACCAACACCACGCCATTCTTGACCAGTCCAGTTAGTTGACCATTCACCCCATACAGTACCTACCTGAGGCTGAAGGTTTGCCACCATCGCATCGAATTCACCATCGTTATTGATTACAACCTCTGGTCGTCTATCAACATCACGCCATTCATCAGTAGAAGGGGTAAGTGTTATACTACCCGTCCAGTTAAATACATCGTATGGGTTAACATTAATTTGACCAGAATACTGTCCCTGTGTTATGATAGCAGCAGATGTATATGGCAATGTTATTAAGTCACCAGTTTGTTGAGTTGTAGATGATGCATGATACGCAAGCGCAGCATTACCTTGAGCAAATGGAGGTCTTAATGTACGAGCCCTTAGATCTACAGCAGCTTTATATTCTGGAGAATTAGATCGTGACATTCTAGTATTTGAAAACGCATCTACTAAATAACCAGATTTCCATCTTGAATTATTATTACTATCTAAAACTTGTGTGTTCTGTGCTTCAGCTTCTAAGAATGAAAGAACAGAATAGTATTCTATTTGATTAATTCGCTTTTCAATTTGACCAATATCGCGCATAGTATATCTACGTTGATCTATAAATTGAACTTCAACCTCACCTGCATTTAATGTATATGCAGGAATAGTCATTGTATATAGGTGCATTGAATCAGATGGAATATCAGGTGCAGCTGGATAACGTGAAGGAACACCTGGACTTACACCAAATTCACCACCAGCATTTAAATAAACCTTATCAATCCTTGGCAAGTAAAACTGAATATCAGTTGAAAATTGTGTACCTTTAACTGGAGCGAATGACGTACTTGCGCCTGTTCCAGTGAAGTTAGCAGAACCATTAGCGACGCGAGGTCTAAAGTCAACAGCAGCTCTTAATTCTATATCACCTAATTTAGGAATAAGAGAATAATCTATTTGACCTGTATATGAATCAACTGAGAAGAAATCGCCTGACGAATGTGAGAAATATTTATATGCAACATCAAGTGCTACAGCAGCTGTATAATTTGATGTACTCTTTAATTTAATATGACCAAGAGCATAGTGAGTATCTTTTTGCCCAGTGTCTAAATCAAAATGACTTGTAACATCAGCACCACCAACATTTTCAGTTACAGATACTAATTCATATACGTCTGCATGACCAAGTGCTTGACCATCCTCATATCCAGATACGGCACCAGTATATCCTCCAGTCACACCAGCAGCAAAGGCTGTAGTGTTTGTAGTTGTTGTTTTAGTTTTATGTGTTAGGGTTCTGATCATAGGTGCAATTAATCTTACAGTATCACCTATAGCACCATCACTACCACCACCACCTAAATCACCAGTTGTTGGTAAACCAGATATGACAACAGTTGGAGGTGTTTGATTATTATCAATAGTAATTTGAGTAGAGGGGTTCGTAATCGCCTCACCACCATCACCGTCATTAGTATCATTTAATAAGATCCAATTTGTATTAGCTGACTTAGATCCAAACTGTTCACCAGCAGATGCAGCTGTAAATGTAGCAGTACCAGAACCTGATACAGTAGCAGAACCAACTATACGATTAGTATTATAACTAAAGTCATATACAGCACTCAAGTTTTCGTCTACTTGACCGTTAAGTGTTTTAATTCTTTTATATGGTAATTCGTATACTAAACTATCAGGTCCGATGTTATATGCTGTGGCTGCCGGTCCAAGAGAAGCTGAGGCATTTGGATCAGCGATCGTTGCAGCAAAGTTATAACTTGCCGCGCCATCTAATGTCTTTGCACCAGTCATTGTACCAGTAAATTCGAATATATGAACTCTGTATCTTGATGCAGATGTTGCACCATTACCTGAAACGCGTTCGATTGAACGAGCACGACATGTACCAAGAATAGTACTACCATTATTTGCTAAAATATTTATTACACCGAATGTAGTAATGTCAGGAGCTCCAGTCATTGCTGTAACTTCGATATAATTATTATGAGTTATCTCTGTAAGTTTATCTGTAACAACCTCAGATGTTCTTGCTTTATCAAAGTGTACATTAGTTGTTCCTAATGTTTGTATCTCATAACCTCTTACATAAGCCTTTGAAGGCTCAACAGCAAGTGTTAGTTTAGTTGCATCAGGACTTGCCGCGGTGTGTGCTTTAACAAGTGCTTTGAATGGATTAACATAGTAGTTACCAGATTCATCAAATGTTCTACGAGCTAATTCATCTTCAAGAAGATTATAATCAGAGGTGCGAGCGTTCTTAGTAACAATACCTGCTTCTAATCGAGCGATAAGAACAAAGTTACCACTATTAGCATTAACTGCCTGAGTACTTAGTACTGCTGTAATAGAATATCTATGTGCACCTGGAGCCGAAGCGTTAGGTGTACCTGTAGCATTATCATTTAGTGTTGTATCAGAACCTGAGCTGGTTAGAGCTTCAGTAACCAATAGACCAATATCAAATGATACGTCACTTGTATACTTAGATAATACAATAGTCTTGGCTTTAACCGTAACCATATGTTTCTTGATATAGTATATACCATCTTCAATAGATACAATTGAACCAAAACCTGTAGGGGTATTTGCATTAGCATCATTAGAACTTGCAACAGTAGCGGTCTTACTTCCTGCTGCTGTTAATGCAACACCATTAGCAAATACATCACCAGATATATATTGTACCCATATTGTTATAGAGTCATCACCTGAAGCTAGAGCTGCATGAATTACTTTTGCTTTATTACCACTAGGATCACTATATTCAGTACCAACTATATCGGCAACTAAACCAGTGTTACACGCTGATAGTCTTACATAGTCAAGCTTGTTATGCAAGTGAAGAGCACCAGGAACAACAACCGAACCATCTTTAAATACATGATCTCCAGTAGCAGATAGTTGATGTTGTAATGATGTTTGTAACTGAGTTAACTCTCTTGCTTGTACAGCCTTACCGGGTCTGAATAATACTCTTTGGTATTTTTCTTTAGGGGATAGTCCGTCCGCTCCTGCGGTCTCAAAGTCGTCCCAATATGGTTCTACGTTAAATGAAATTGCCATGCTTGTTTCCTATTTAAAATGCGATTACTAATCTTACTGTTTCTACCTGATCTGTTGCTCTGCTAGTTGCAGTTTTGTTTTCTATAAACATAACATCACCTGATTGATGATTAATAAGAGAAGCTGTTACTGCTGTGACATCTTTACCTGCACCAGATGTACCACTCTCACGAATATAATCACTTACAGTGAATGTACCATAACCAGTAGCTTCGTTTTGTATATAATGTATTACACCAGAGGTGGCATTATATTCAACAACAAAAGCCTTAGCGCCTGTTATTGTACCTTCGATTAATTGATCAGATGGGAATGTGTTACCCGTTGCAACCGTTAAGCTTGGACATGTATTATATGCTGTGGCACTTGCGATAGCACCAACAGTACCTGTACCAGTACTTGTTACAGCGATTGCTTTAAATACCGTACCAACAACGTAATCGGCTGGAGCTCCAGCAGTTGCCCAATTCGCTGCTGAACTATTACCTAGTGTTAAAATCTTATAAAATTGACCAATGACCATCGATGCAGCACCAGAGATAGCGGCTGAGTTAGCAGCTAAAGTAGTTGGATTTTTCAAGATGGCTATTTGTCTAAAATCGTTTGCGTCAGGAATAGAAGCTGACTCATCACCAGTAAATGCTTTATTAACTGTTACATAGTGAGAGCGAAGATCATTAGTAGGATCTGCACCAAATCCACCGACTGGACCAATAACTGGTCTCAATGCACCTGATGCGCCTGTGCCAGCTACTGTTACAGTAGCGTGAGTATATCCTGAACCAGGATTTGTAATTGTAGTACCTGTAATAATTCCACCAACTACTATAGCTGTGGCTGTAGCACCTGTACCATCACCTGCAATTGTAAGGATAGCTTCAGTAGTACCGTTAGCATATCCAGTTCCTGCAGTAGTTATTTTTAAATTATAAATTGCACCAGCAACAGCAGCTTCTTGTACACTCCATTGATTAATCAATGCTGCATCAGAGCCTGCTGCCGGAGCAGCTGTTATACGTCTAACTGGAATGAAAGAAGATGTTAAGAATTTTGTTACATCAGCATTTGGAATAGTAAACATATATTTCCACACATAACCATCAGCACCTGTAGCATGCACACCAGTAGTAACTACACCTAGTACATCTGGGTTTACTGAACTAGTTCCACCACCTGCTTTTAAACAAATGTAAACATTGTTGTTTTCCGAAACAACAAAATATACTTTGCTTTCTATGTTTGCATCTTGATCATCATATTCTATATATGTTGTACCACTCACCCATAAGTTTCTTGTTGAACTATGAACAATGTCTGTGGCATCAAGTCTCTTCATGGCAAACATGTTTTCCCATAAAGTATTTGATGTGTAATCGTTCTCATATGGTACTGTTGGAGTCGTGTCATCTGTCCAAGCATTTGGTCTTCCCAGTGCCATATAGAATTGGTTATCTGCTAAACTAGATACGAATTTATTCGTTGTATCTAATCTAAATTTACTTGTAATTATTGCTGACATATTGTCTCCGTTATATTATTATTTATACGTTGCTGTACAATGCTGTTCGTAATAGGTGATATCAGCATTCTGATCTACACCATTCACTATATATGGTCTGGTATACGTTCTTGTATATGGCTCACCATTATGCGTACCTAATGTACCGCATGTTAATTTCATAACCTCTTGGTTATGTTGTATTCTTATATTGTTATTTATACTATCCTGAAGTGTATACGAAGCAAAATTGCTAATTGGACCTAAATATCTGAACTTCATATTATCCCAATGGTTTTGCATACCTATCTTCTTCTTCTCTGAACTTCCATTAGCAAAGTAAGTCCAAGTTTTCTCTACGTAACTACCAACTTCATGGAATGAAACTGGTCCAATCTGAAGTGAAGGTAAGTTTATATTTATTAAACCAGCAGGATTTAACCAGCCTGGCTGTGCTTCATCATTAGTTGAAGTTAATAATTGAATGAATATTGAAATTTCACCAAAGAATATAAATCCAGCTGGGTGAATTAATCTTGTAAATGCATTCTTCCAATCAGCTACATTCTTACCAGTCTTTAATACATATGAAAACTTTTGATAATAGTAAGAGTCTTGTATATATTTTTTATCTGACAAGAAGCCATTCGCACTAGTGAACAAACCTTTAGGGTATGTTTTAACCACATCACCATTTGCTAGAGCACTAGTAAATGTTAATTTATATTTTGTTGTTGTATCTGAATAGACTGCCTCAACATAATCTGTGCCTGCAGTCTTATATACATCATTAACAAATACAACATCATCATCAAAGAACAATGGTTGAGCAGCATCATTATTTCCACTAACAACCGTAGGTGTACCAGATATTGTAATTGTATTCCAAGGGGTATAGTTACCTTGATTAGCTGTAATATCAGCTGCTTGATCTACCCAATCTCCATCAGATGGTGTTAATAAGTCTACGTATGGAAAGTATGTGTCAACCTCATCATCATAGATCGTTCTAAAGAATGATGTAATCGATTCAGGTGTACCTCTACTTCTATAAAATTCAATAAGATGTTTATAAAAAGTACGTGGATCTGTGGCGAAGTCTCTTGGTACGGCTATACCAATTTCATTCTGCAGTTCTGTAAGTAATTCTTCTTCTACATGATCAATATCTCTTTGGATGTCTAATGCATTTAAATAAAATCCAGATTTGTTTTGGCGTTCTAGATATAAAGCATATACCTTAATGAACTCAATAAGATCAGGATACGAAGTAGCTACATGTTCCGGTATTAAGTCATTGACATAAGATGATATATTATATTTACCAAGGGTAGACATTAGTTGCTCTCGGTAGTTGTGTAATCAATACCAGCAGTTGTACCGCCAGTAGCCATCGTATCTATCTCACCAGTGATTGCTGCACCAGATGTATCAATAGTTAATAATTCGTTTCTCATAGGTTTAATATCATTCGATGCTGGATTAACTTTGACATCGATAGTGGTAGTACCTGTAGGTAATGCAGTTGGATTAAATGCGTTAAGAGTAACTGTTCCGGTAGTTTCATTAACAGTACCAACATTGGTATTATATATTATTCCAGCAGTATCAACTATTTGGATAATTCGTGTCTCACTTGAAGTATCATAGAAGTCTTTTAACATACATTGTGCACCAGAGAATGTAAACATGTTTGATGTTACATAAGAACCAAGAGTTGATGTAGTACCATCTAAATTATCTAATTTTTGATTAAATTTAAGTGAATAAGTAGTTGCTGTACCAAGTGCTGGAGAAATCTTCTTTGTCATTCTAATACGAGTGATGTTAGATAGTATAGCAATATTAGTATCATCAATTTTCTTAGCAACATTTGATGATCTAAATACTCCACCAAAGCTTTTTAATACATCATTGTTATGTGCGATAAGTGTACTCCTTACTGATGTTGCCAAACTAGATGCAGTTACTGAAGCAAGGTTTGGATTAAATTTAAAGAAAACTTCTAAATTAATATGTGTGTACTCAGGGTCAAGAAGAACCGGAGTAATACTTACCACGTTTTTAGGTTTAAGAATTTTTGTAATGATTGTTGCTTTCTGTTCAGCAGTTAATACATCAGCTGACAAAGGTTTAATACTAACATACACCTTACCGTAATCAGGAACAATATGATCCTCTCCACCCCATACAGCAACAGCTTCAATATCAGCAAATTCATTTTTAATAATAGCTTTATAATCATCAGGTGTGACAGCTCTGTTTTGAGATACATGAGCAAGAGGGGCATTAAACTTAACTGCTTCTTTAGATTCTCTTGCAGCACCACCCGTAGCTTTAGTAACTAACGTGATTGTCTCATCAGTATTACCATTAAGTGTTCCAGACATAGTAAACACTGTAGCACCATTTACATTAGCTCCAGTAGGTATATGTGAATATTCTATTAGAATAGAATTACCATTGCCTGGTCTCTTACCAATAATATTATCACCAAATTTTATTTCATAATGTCCATCTCTTCCTTCCTCTAAGAAGAACACTTCACTAGCTCCAGTTAGATTTACAATATTTTTATTAAGAGTATATACTTTAGCTGCACTAGTAGAAGTTGAATCGGTGACTGTTACCTTAATTGATTTTGAGTTTACATTTGTCATAGGAATTATATATGATTCAAATGCATTGTTTTGATATATGTATGTTATACTGGTTAATACACCTTGTTCAATTGCAATATTATTAAAATTCCAACCGGTACTTGCATCGAACACAATGTTATTTGTAACTGAATTAAACATTGGATATGTGACACCATTAATTATTGTTTGGAATGTAGTACCTCTTGGCATACTTAAAGGCAGAGGATTATTAGATGCATCATGGTTATACAATGGTGTGGCTGTTGTATCATAATTCATTTTAACATTGACAAAGGCAACAGATGGAGCAATAGATCTTGGAGTATATCCTAATAGTTTAGCATGAGATACAACTGAAGTTCTTAGCTGGGCTGTATCAAGGAATGTTTCATTCAAAGCGAAGTTTGCATTCATTGAATTGATGTGAGTTATATATGCTAACACATCAATAATAGTTGACATAGCTGATCCATCGTAGTTATAATCATTAAAGGTTGTATCAGTTGCCTTCATGTATGAAACTAGATTAGCTTTGATTTGGTCGAAGTCTAATTGACTTGCATTAATTCTTCTTTCAATTGCCATTATCGTATTCTCTCTATTGTTGTAGAGATATCTATTATCTCATTGGTTGATTTAACTCTGCCTGTTATTGTAATATATACCATGTTTTGATCAGGCTTTGAATTAATATTAGTATTAAGTACTTCTATTCTTGGTTCGTAATTCTTTAAAGCAACATTAATAGATGTTCCCATATTTGATGCTGTGAGTTGATTCATGTTCTCAAATAAATATGCTCTTAGGTTTGCACCGAAGTTATAATCAAATGGACGTTCACCGTGATTCGTACGTAGTATATTAAGACAACTTTGTATTACTGCAGCATTGTTCTTCTTTATTCCAATGTCATTTGTATTAGGATTTTGCTTAAAAGTAAAATCTAAATCTTTGTACGTTTCTTGTATTGCGATCTCTGCCATATATCTTATTTATACTAGTTAGGTTTCAATGTGTTGCCGTTTTGTGTCCAATTACTTCCAGCGTGCGTATGAGTGTGAGTATCTAATTCAATAGGTGTTGTACTATTACTAGTAGTAGTTAATTTTTCAACTACTAGGTTTTCAGTAATGCTTACTTCACCATCTAATTTAATATTTCCTTTATATACTATATCGTCTTTAGTATATTCTGATTTTAAAGTTATTAATGATGCATCAATTCCGTTTTGTGTTATTGATATATCACCAATGCCTGTTAATGAAGTTGTGCCAGTGATTGATGCTGACATATTGCCAGTAACAACTGTATTCATATTACCACCGACTTGCGTAGTAAGATCTTTAGCCACAGCGATATTAGCATCACCACTTATATAAACTTTGACATTACCTTTAATCTCAACTGTGTCATGACCAATCACTAATTGATAGTTATCTCTTACAATCTTTTCTATCTTTGAACCATTAGGTTGTATCTCATATTGAGTACCACTCTTATGTCTTTCCATGATACGTTCAGCACCAGGAGTGTCATCGTATTCTTTCACATGACCACTCTCTGTTTCCATAACATTATTGTATGGATAGATTGGTGCATATCCACTAGCTGGTTCATACACGCCTTTAGGATCACTTGCATTTGGATCTGCTTCACCTCTTACTCTTACATTGTTATCGTGTAGACCAGCGGTCTTTGTAGGTAGAGTCCCTACAACTATAAACTCTTGCATCATTGGATCTTCGAAGAAACCAAATACTAGTGTTCCATTCACTTTGATATCACCAGCTGCTGGCGTTGTAGAATTACTAACGTGTCTAATAACTTGCCCAGCCGCACCTGTTATTTGTTCATCTAATAATTCACCATCTTTCCATAAGACTTCTGCAATTAAATTTACTGATTGTCCTATACCACTTACGGCAGGAACAGTTGCTGGCATTGCAACATTTGACCAGCCAAGATCATCTGTAGAGATATTGTCGTGAATATGATATACATTTACTTTAACTCTTCCAAGCTTTAAAGGATCTAATATATCTTTTACTATTCCGTATTGCATTATGCGTACTCTCTTATTAATGTCATATGTTGTTTATACTCATAGTCTTTGCCGTTATAACTAATGACATGATTAATATCAGAAATTATATAAATTCCATCTGAGATTGATGAACTATTTTCTTGACCACCTAACTCAACTAGTACAGACATACCACATCCAATTGTAGGTATTGCTGCCAAATCCCTAACACTCAATCTTGTATGATGTATTCGTGCCATTTGGTTTATTGACATGCTGCTTTGAGGATCATTAACTGTAGCAAATAAATTCTTCTCAGTATTATACAAATTATTAGATGATTTATATACAGTCTGCACATGTGCGGAAGCTTCCAGTGCTTTATTTTTTACAACACTGGTTTCATCTAGACTCACTGAATGGATTTTGTTTCCGAATTCTCCCGCAGCAATTTTATCAGTAAAGTTTCTTTTATATTCTAAAACAATAAACTTATTTGATGTGCCTATAGTATCTATGTTATCTAAAGATCCTTCACTGCTTACTATCTCACCTTTTATTGCAAATTCTTCCTTTGGTCCTTTCATAAATTTGTTACCAGCCATATGCTTCAAAGAACCCATTCTGGTTTTTCCCTCATCAGCAAGTCTTTGGTATATATAAAATCCAGTGCTATGAATATCCATTGCTCCATCCACCACATTTTCTAAAGCTTCACGTGCAGAAATATTTGGTACAATATATTTACCTCTAGTAATTGCCTTACTATCTACATATAAATACGGTCCAACATTTGCTAGTGCTTCGTGAAAGATTCCGGCAGCAATTTCATGACTTGCTCCTGAAAACGCTGCATTAATTGGAACTAATTTTAGACCTTGTTCTACAAGTGTTATTAAATGTATATTATATTCTTTATTAGATTTGTTTATCTTCATATTACTGACACCATCAGCCTGGAAGAAATATTGAACTTCTATATCCATATACATAAAACTAATTGTGATAGGTACTAGTGTGTCTTTTGTGCCAATAACCCTATCAAAGAAGTTATCACCATCAATAACATGAATACTTCCTTGTACATAACCCTCTATGCTTTCAAACAAGGTTAAATCCTGAACTAAACCAGAAATATCAGTTGCACCACCGTGTACTACAAGAGATTCTAATTCCATATTAACCCATTATTTGTATAAACTGTCTAGCGATACGACTTACATACTGAGCTTTAATTACTTTTATATTTCTATTTTGATCAGTAACAGCTTCCTCAAAATCAATATAGCTATAAGCTGTAGTTCCAGCAGCACGTCTTGTTGTCCACTCTTTAGTTGAATCATCAACATGGTGATGAGGTGCATATGCTTGACTCTTAATAAAGTTACATGTTATATTATCTTGAGAATTCACGCCACTTATTGTTTCACCTGTTAAGGAGAATGTGCCACTTGTTTTTTCTATAACAACATATCCCATATTTACATGGATCTCTTTAATAATTCCAGTTGCATTGCTTATACCACCAGTAACAGTTTCACCAAGTATAAATTTGTTATTAAGGTTATCATCAGTGTCAGCCGCAAGGTATTGATATTTTTCTGTGCAATACTCTATTAATTGGCTAAACTTCATCGGCCAATCATCCCATATATTTTTTATTTGTGGATTGAGCAATAAGAATGTCCAATGATATTGTTCAGTACCATATAATCTTCTAGAAAGTATATCAGGTCTTTCCCCATCTTGAATCGTAATTGTTTCATAGTGTGCAGCATTATTAGTTAACTCATCTGATACCAAAGCTTTTGCTGTTAGATTTTTTAGTACATCACTATTACCTGACCCATCAACATCTATAACTACATTACTTATATTTTTAAAATACATATTAGAATCCCCTCTCTACATCACCTTTAAATATCGGTGCTATTTCTTTAAGTGTAACACTTAAGTTAATTTCAACTGGTGCATTATTATGTTTAAAGAATGAAGTATTATTTGGATTGTATGTTACATTTACCGATTCAATAACAACAGGTGGTAACTGAATCATATCTGCAGCACCATGAAATGATACTATACAATGATCTGGAACGCGGACTGTTAGATTATCTGTTTTTTCTGCGTGAGCTGCCATCCTGAATTCTTTAATAATCTTGGTTGCATCAATAGATTCTTGTAGACTGTCTGGTAAAAAGTTAAAGGCAAAAGAAAAACTTCTCATTGGAGTATTTTGATAAGCCATATATTCATTAGGATTTAAAGCACTACCATGGTGTCTTTGCATTTCATCACTCAATACACCACCAACACCATAACCAAGAAGTGAACTAAGACCAACATTACCCTTACCTAACCATTTAGTTATCGAATTATTAGCAATCAACTTATTTTTTGATTTGCCAGCTGCGTTTGCTAACCAATTTACACCACCGGCGCCAGCAGCAATTGAAGTAGGATTAAACATTGTGGCATTATTAATTTTATCAGAGGTTCCAAAATCTTCAAGTGCAGCTGCGATTTGCCTTGACTCTTCACTATAACCTACTGTATCATTTATCTGAATATCTGTAGGCATATACATTGCTATTGAACCTTTAAATACTCGCACAGCTGGATCAAACATACTAGCATTTTCACCAGCAGCTTCCATCAAGTCTCTAGTGTCCTTATCACCTATTATAAACTTTTGTTCTTCCTCACCCTCCTCGTTGGTTATGGTTTGTGTTGCAGCTAATTTTTCATTAAACGTTGTCTTCATTGCTTCTTCGTGCATACCATATACCTTGTTCTCACTCCGCCAGTCTTTTAACATCGCTTTCTTTTTTTCAGTCATTAATCTCATAAATTCAAATACAACATACGGTTCAATAGCCATATCGTCAATATTAATTTGTTCTCCATTTGGACCAACGGCCGATCGCGCTAAAGCATACTCACTAGAATCATGAGTATTCCAATTTACTTCGCTGCTAAAGTTCTCTGCAACAGATGTAGGATATTTAAGAGAAAATATTTCATCAGCCTTAAAGAAATTATTTAATCCTATATCATCTAATCTTCTAGCATTATCTTTTCTAGCTATGTCTGCTTTTCTTTCACCTACATTTCCTCTCCCGCCGTGTCTTTCTTCGAATGCCATAATTTGTTCCTTTTACTTGTATATTACTTATTTATACGGATTATATAAATACTTGTATGAAAAAGACATATTCAGGCAAATGGAAACCAAAGCATCCTGAGAAATATAATGGCGACGTTGATAAGATACATTATAGATCTCTATGGGAAAGGAATGCATTCAGACATTTAGATGATGCAAGTTGGGTGAAGTGGTGGCAGAGTGAAGAGACTGTGATACCATACATATGTTCAACCGATCGTAAACCCCATAGATACTTTGTTGATCTTCATATACGAACACAGTCTGGTCGTACCCTCATAGTAGAGATAAAACCTCATGCACAAACCCTACCACCTAAACGTAAAAAATTAAACGAAGCATTAACCTATATGAAGAATACATCTAAGTGGAAGTATGCAAAGAAGTATGCAGATGATAGAGGTTTTGAGTTTCAAATATGGACAGAGCATGAATTAGAAGCTATGGGTATACGGACAATGACACTTGGCTTCAAAGCAAGTAAGACAAAGACAGGTAAGAGAATATGGAAAACATTAACTAAGCGCAAGAAAAAGGTATAAATATAGTTATGAATATTAATAGAGATAACAATGGCTAGTTTATTTGACAAATTAGAATCAGAAGCATTCCGTAAAGGATTAGTGGCTAGATCAAAAGAAGCAAACAATTGGTTCTCTAAGAACGTTAAGAAGCTTGGACCATTAGGTAAGCGTGTATTAAAGGATGATAGATTAGTAACAAGGCAAAGTGCTAAGACAGGCGAGATGGTAATGTACACATATAATCCTAAGCTTAAAAAAACATTGCCTTACTATGATACATTCCCTTTAACGATTGTTGTTGGTAAAGCACCAGATGGTTTTTATGGTATTAACTTACATTACCTACCACCTAAAATACGTGCAATCTTCTTAGACAATTTAAATAACATAGCAAACAACCAAAAATTTAATATTACAACTAAATTTAAAATAACTTATAATTTATTAAAAGCAACAAAGAACTATAAATACTTTAAACCGTGCTTTAAACATTATCTAACAGCAAATGTATCTTCAAAAATAATGAAGGTTCCTGCATCGGAATGGAATATAGCAATTTTTTTACAGACAGCATCATTCAAGAAAGCTAGTGAAGGCAAAGTGTGGGCTGATTCAAGGAAACAATACTAATGGCAAAAACTAGTATAGATGACATGAAAGCGTTATTGGATCGCCGTGGTGGTATAGCACGAGGTAATAGATATGAAGTGATGATTACTCATCCTCACGTTTCTCAGCTGGCAGTACAAACAAGAAAGGATAATGTAATTGATAATCACTTTGAAAGAAATTCAATATCTAATGATAACATTCCACAAGGCCGAGCTAATACAAATGACAGTCCTATGGCTAATTTTATTCAAGGTCCAGAAGTTACATACATGTTATGCACAGGCGTAACACTTCCAGGCAAACGTATATCCACAACAGAAAATACTGCTGATCATAACCTTGCAAAGAAGCCGTACTCAATGGCTACTGATGAAGTCTCAATGACCTTCTTGTTAACAGGTGATTATTATATTAAAAAGTATTTTGATATGTGGATGAATATGATTATAGATAGCACAGCCAATCATTATAAGACAATGTACAAAAAAGATTATGTTGCTGATATAGAAATAAGAGCTCTACAAGGAAATGAAGATGGTATTGTTGGATATGGTAATCTATTAGAAAATGCTTACCCTATACAAATGAGTCAAGTTGAATTAAGCAACGCCTCAGATGGTTTAATGGAATTAACTATCAC
>Ga0209362_1000751_pt1 | contig 27865 bp, 34 predicted proteins | sample SaaInlV_165m_DNA_FD_184680 | JGI IMG/M metagenome (GOLD analysis project Ga0209362, IMG submission 184680) | Marine microbial communities from expanding oxygen minimum zones in the Saanich Inlet - Saanich Inlet SI037_S3LV_110m_DNA (SPAdes)... | ecosystem: Environmental > Aquatic > Marine >... | reverse complement strand
TGTCGATTTTCCCACGCCTTCGCCGCTTCTGATTGAGCCTCGGCGTACTCCGGAGATTCCGGCGTGTCGGTGAGATCGAGACTGTCGTCTTCGTCTTCGCCGAGGAATCGGTACAGGTCGACCCAGAAAAACGGGTTCAGCACCACCGACAGGATTCTAAGAATTCTGTTCATTTCGCTCCTCCTTCAGTGGTCCGCACCCACAGAGTCCCTGTCTGTTGTGTGCGAAATCAGCGATGTCCTCTTCGCTGAAACTGCCCGATGTGTTGAAGTCGTCCCCACAGTGTGGGCACCAGACCTCAATTGTGGAGGGTACTGCTTTTGTACCCTCCAGGATCAGCACTTGTCTCAAATTGGGACTCGCCATTACTGGTTCTCCTCCTCCATCTGGCGGCGGTCATCATCCGCACCTTCATCACGCTCTTCCGGCTCCTCCGGGACACCGTGCCATCCGTCCTCGTGTCTGCTCGGCTGGTTCATTTCGCTCCTCCGATCCAAATTGGTTTAATCCAGGTTTGATGTGCTTCTCGACCGTCCGGGAGATTCACCGTCGACCGATCCGGGTTCGCTCGTCTCCAGTTCTCCGCATGGGCTTGTCGTCTCCAGTGTCCTCGTCGCCAGTGTGAGCGTTTCGTGGTTCCGTCGCCAGTCCCGTGATCGGTCCCACCGGAACGGTCGTCGTCGACGACGGGCGTCCTGAGTTCTTGGATTCGTAGTGATTCGATTTTCTTCTTCTTCGGGTTTCCCGGTTTCGGACCGCTCGATGTGACGATCTTCGTTTGTAGATATTCCGGGTAAGAACTCATAATCTGAATCATCGTCGAAAGAACATTCAGCGAGGTGAGGAACCCTTGTCTCGACTGTTCGAGCGGAGTCTCGGGTTCTCGATTCGAAAGATACATCTTCCGCATTTGTGCGGCTTCGTCTTGATACAGCGTCGAGCAAAAACTATCGAGAAGCGTTCTTCCTTCGTAGATCGGAACGACGAAAGTTTCGAGAATTCCTCGATCGGCTCGAACGATCTCCGATTCGAGTATCTTTTTCGGAGTGCCTCGCCCGATCAATCCGTTCGCTCCGACGCATTGCAAGCCGTCGATCGAGACCAACGGAACGCCAGCGGTGGATTCGTAGGAATGATACTGCGTCGAAGCGATCAAACCGACGACGGTCTGAGTCTCGAAGAATCCGTTCCCTGATTGAAATCTTGCCAACCGTCTTTTCCCGCCGACCATGTATTCGATCGAACCGGGATCGGACAACAGATCGTCGGCAGCATAGTGCCTGACCAACTGGAAATGCGACATCGAGTCTCGAACTCTTCTCGGGAACCAAAGACCGAACGACGGAATCGTCTGTTTCAATTCTTCGCCTTTGATTGACTGAAGGCAATCCGTATTCTCGGCGTCGGTCAACACCGATCCGTCGACAGCGACCAGTCGTTCTCCGGCTTTTTTCCATGCTTGGAGAACGGCGAGTTGACCGCCGACGGAGTTTTGTCCGGATAGGAACTTCCGAGCGTCGTCCGGATTCGGGAACTCCGCTCGAAGCGTTTCCGCCGCCGCTCTGGCAGCGACATCGAACATCGAGTCCGATATGTTGAACGCTCCGTCGACATTTTCCCAGAACCTGTCCGGCAACGCAGGGAGTGATTTGTCGAAGACCTTCTTCATTAGATGACCGCCTTGAAAGTGAAGTTGAGCATCCACTCCTTCGCATCCTTGATGCTCCACTCGATGGGCCAGCGTATCGAATCGACGCTGGCGACGATCTCATCCATCGAGGCGTCGGTCCCCTTCAAGAAGTCGAGCGAGACGACGGTTGCACAGCGTTCTCCGACCGGAGTGTCGAGGCGGTCAGCCAGACCTTCCGGGACGGTGTGATCGAAGTCGAACACCCAGTAGCGTTCGACCTCGGTATGTTCGAGATCCTGGAACACGAGTTTCGTTCCGGTGAAGTTCGACATTGCTCTCTCTTTCGTTTCCGTTTCTCTCCGAGGGAAGAACCTTTCCTCCCTCTCATGAAAACAAGTATAGGACAAATCCGAGACGAATCAACACTACTTTCGAACTTTCTCCGAAAGTATCTCCGGGGAGAGGATCGACTCCCCTCCCCGGCTTGGTCTTGCTGTTAACCGTTGTTCGTGTTCTTCACGATCAAGCCTTGATTGAACCACTTCTGGATGTCCCGGAACTTACCCGTGACGGTCGCCGGGTAGATCCGATCGGTTCCTTTGAAGAACTCCGTGGCTCTCGGTCCGACTCCGAGGTGCCAGGAAAGGTTTCCTTCTGGCAGGATCGGCGATCCGTCTTCGTCGGTGGCAACGGTGAAACCGTTCGTCAGTTCGACCGTGAGCCAATCTCCGAAACCGTTCCTGTTCCCGCACGGGGTCTTCGAGGCGATCCGTGGATCGCTACAGTTCAAGTCTCTCGAACTTGTGATTTTCTTTGTGATTTCGTTCATTTTCGTTCCTTCTTTCGTTCCTCGTTGTTGCCGGGGAGGCCCGTCCTCCCCGGCTTGGTTTCGGTTCAACCGTTGTTGATGGCTTCGACGACTGGTTTCCAGTCCTTGCAAAAATCGCTCTGAGCCATTGTTTCCGCCGAGTCTCTGCAAGTGTGCCAGGACCAGACACCCGCACTATCGTCTTCTGGAAGTTGCACGACGAGTACATGAGTGTATTGCTTTGTCCCTGGAACTGTTCTCGTGAACACTCTCTTGCCCACCACGACGAAGTAATCCCCCTCATCCTTGAGTTGATCGACCGCATGGCTGAGTTTCGTTCCGTTGAAGTTCGACATTGTTTCTTCTTTCGTTCCGTTTCCTCGTCGGGGAAGAACCTTTCCTCCCTCTCATAAAAACAAGTATAGAGCAAATCTGAGACGGGTCAACCCTGTTTCTGGTATTTCTCGAAAGTTATTTTCGACCTGTTTCTTCAGATCCCCGGAGGTGCGATGCAATTTTCTGAAATGAGAATTCGAGGGTAAACCGTTGCTCCTGTTGAACTTAGACGACAATTGTCATTTCAGGAAATTGCATCGCACCGTCGGGGATCCGACGAAACCGAACCGGGGAGAGGATCGGCTCCCCTCCCCGGCTTGGTTATGGTCTCCAGCCGTTGACGACTTCGACCACTGCCTTCGCTGAACAAGAGTGACGGGCGAAGGAAGCCATCACGGAACGGGCTGTTTTCTCTGCTGCGGCTTCTGATCCGTGCCAGGATCGAACATGGTCGCTCGCTTCGTCGCCGAGCCGTGAAACCCCTCCGGTATAGATCACGACCACATGAGTGTAGTTTGCACGGGTTGTTCTCGTGAACACTCTGCCGTTTACTTCGTGGCTGAGTTTCATTTTCATTTTCGTTCCTTCTTTCGTTTCGTTTTCTCTTCGAGGGAAGAACCTTTCCTCCCTCTCATAAAAACAAGTATAGAGCAAATCTGAGACAGATCAACCCTATTTCGAAGTTTTCTCGAAAGTTATTTTCGACCTGTTCAGATTTTCTTGAGTCGAGAAGCGGGAGTGATCTCCGCCAGCGTCTCGATCTTCGTGATAACCGCTCTCGGAATGACGGTCACGCCTCCGAAATCTTTGTCCTTCGTCACGCTGTCGGCGACGATCAAAAACTCTTTCCCGTCGTGGATCAGCCATCCAACGGTGAGGCAAGATTCGGGTTTTAACTCCTCGATGACGGTTTTGATGTCGCCAACCCAGTCGGCCCGGGCGACGATATCTAGCCAGGAAATCAGAACGATCTTTCTGACAATCACGACGACTTATCGTTCTCGACACGAAATCCTTTTCGTCGAAGATATGCGATGATCACCGCCATCGATTGTGGCTCGCCCCATGATCCGAGCAAGAAGTTTAACGATTTGCAAATCAACCTTGAGTTCTCGACGGTGTATCCGCCAGCGGGATCAATCCGGTCGATCGACGCCGCCCTCGCCGATTGCTTCCGGGTCTTCGATTGAAAATCAAAGGGAAGTCCGGACAACTCGCAATCGCCTTCGAGTTTTTCTCGGAACCATTCCTTCGTCAGTTCGAAACGAATGCCCTTCGCTACGCTCCGTCTTCTCGTCGAGTTGAAATGCTCGCTGACATGATGTTCGAGATTGTTGGCTTTCCGAATGCTTTCGCAAATTTTACATCGGACGGTTCGCTTTCGTTCTCCGGTTGCCGTTCTTATGTGGATATAAAATTCTGACTCTTCCAAGACTTGGAGACAGTCCGGACATTCGTGATACAAGAAAGCCTCTCATCGAAAGAAAAGAGGAAGCGACCTTGCCGCACCCGATGTCGCTTCCCCTTTAAGGTTTGTCAGTTCGTCGCCTTGACGAGTCCGTTGTCGTGGATCGCTCTTCCGAGGATGTACGCCATGATACCGTTCGCACTCAAATCCACTTGTCCCGGAGACAGTCCAGCCGTCTCCCCGAACACCACGATGCCGACGAGCAGCAACAAGGCTTGAGCCTTTCTGGAAACCAGGAAATCTTTCAAAAACTGCACTGGATCACCTAACCCTTCTTTTTTTGGCACTGGCTACCCAGCCAGTCACCGCCGATAAACATCCGACAATTATTTCCCGCCACGGTGACGGGAGAAGCGGAACCGAATCTCGAACGACTGCACCCGTGTATTCTCCAGCGGTTTCCAGGTTCGCTTCGTCGGAGAGTACACGGGTGAATCCGTCCCAGAACGCACAACCGGAAATCAACAGACCGAGGATCATAATCAGGATGGCTCTAGTTTGCCAGCGGTGCATTGTATGCCCTTCGAACTTGGAATGTCATTGTGGCTCCGGTCATTTGAGAAAAACTCGTATTGAAAGAAACGGTATACACGGTCCCCGCCGCCATAGCGTAGTCGGCAGAATACCCCGCCGAAAAGGACAGATCCTTGTCGGTTTCTGTCGTACAAGTATCCGACATGACGGTGTTCCCTGCTTCGGTGACTGATATTGCGGTGGCTCCCAAAGCCGAGACCGTTTGGAAGTTGACAGCATCGAGATAGTGGTCAAACGGGATTTTTATCTTCGGGTCGAGGTCGCCGTCCGTGGTTTGATTGATGTCCCCGAGCCAAATAGAGATCAACTGCGGAGTTTCTTGGCGAAGTTGCTCGACGGTGTTGTCCCAGTAAACGGTCTTCGGCATCCGAGTCGGCGTGGAGTTCGTCGTGATGGTGAATCCCGTTCCCGCTCCGTCGACGGTAATCGGGACTTTGTAGAGCGGGAGCGTGACGCTCCCTTGAGTCGTCGAAGCCTGTGTCGCAAGTCCGATGTCGCCGTCCGAGGTGACGCCGAGATACACATCGTGGTCGGTCGAGACCGTCAGAGACAACGACGACAGGGCGAGCGTCAGCGTTCCGATGTGATATCGACGATTGCCTCCCATCGTCGCAACCGACACTCCGCTGGCGTTCGTCGAAGTCAGTTTCAAATTACCGCTTGAGATATCAGATGTGTCCAGGACGAGAGAATACGCACCAAGAACTCCGTCCGGCCACGCTTCGACCGCCGGACCTTTCCTGATCCAATCATCCCAAGTCGCCGAACCCGTGGCGGTTTGTAGACTGTTCACATCGGAGACGAGTCCGGCGAAAGCGTTGTTCAACGCTGCGTTGTCGTTGTTGAACTTGTTGATGTAATCGTTGTCGCCGCCAGCGTAGGTATTCAGCGACGGAACCGGGAAAACCATTTTCGACCCTTCAGGCAGTTGTAGCGGATTCCGTCATCGTCATCGTCTCTTTCAATCTCGCTTCGACGGCGAGCGAAGAGGTGACGATCGTCCGTTGTAGTGTGTGCGAACCGAACGCTCCCGGAATCACTCCGAGATCATCGTACCCGAGCAGCGTCAGCGTTGACAAGGCTGTCGAGAGAGCGGTTTCGACGGATATGGACACCGAGCCGTCTTCTCCGGCGGAACCGCTTCGAACATCACAAATGATCCCGAAAGCATCTCGCCACACTTTTCCGTTTTCGTCGTAATCCAGTTCGAGGACATGATGTATTCCGAGATCTTCGGCGTCGTATTCGTCGAGCCGTAACGCTGGCAAAGCGACCTTCGCCCTGCCGACGACTTCGAGTTGACCGGAAGCGTTCTTACGGATCTCGACCGGGACATTGATGTCCGCCAGGAGATCTCCGGTTGCGTCTCCGTTGACGAGGATGTTTTTGATCTCACGGAGACCGACGCTTCCGATCACGATCGCCTGACTTGCACTTTCTAGAATGTAACAATCGACGACGAACTCGTAAACTGCGTTCGGATCTTCTTCGATCGAAGCCGGGACTCTTTCATAACGAGCCGCCGTTTTCGTGATCCCGAGAAGATATTTCTGTGACCGTTTCGCCTCTTGTTCGGCGATAGATTGCACATCGGAAAGACTCGTCAATTCTGGCATTACAGGAACTCCATCGGATCTTCAAGATTCGGTTCTCGATGTTCTAAATCTTCGATGTTCACTTCTCTTTTGTAAACGCCGAATCTGTGATAATTCTTCTGGAAATGGTGCGGCGGTCCGTAATGAAGAACGCCAGCGATGTCGCCGTCCACGGACACGACCTTGCCCGGGATCAACCGCTCGCCATCTTTGATGTAGACAAATGCCCCGTCTTTCACTCCGGCATCTCTTCTTTGCTGTGCCACGCTCGGACCTTCATGACCCCTTTCGGATTCGTCGCCGAATACGAACGGTCGATCGATGTGATGTAAAACCGGACGGGTCGAGGAAATCCGTGATTCGGAGCGGACACTTCGATGATGTCGTCTACTTCCAGGATCGGGAGAGACGCACAAACGATCTCGTAAGATTGCGACTTGACCAGTTCTCGTCGGAGCAGATTCTTCGCCATGTCCTTGCATTCAGTCAAGGTCGAAAGCCAATGGATCGTCGAGGTTCTTTCGATCACATCCGCCGTCTTCGTCCCCTTACGAACTGCGATCGCCCTCAATTCTTGATAAACATTTTCGAACGGTTCTCCGTAGATTTCCAGATTCCATCTACCGATTCGTTGCATCGTTATCAACGCTCCCAACATTGCGGCGTTTTTGACGCCTTGTGTCGAGGTGCGTAATAACACCAATTCCGCTTTCGTGAAGTCGGACAACGGATTCCACCCGAACAAATCCAAACCTTCGATGACGAGATCGAGCAGAACCTCGAAAGCCGCCGCAGCGATCCATGTGATGGCGATCAGAGCGAAAACTTCCGGACCGTATCCGGTATCGAGCGTCAGTTTTCCGTGGAAGTCGTCGATCTCCGACCACGAGGCGGAACCTCCGAATCCCGGTCTCTTCTTCGTCTGGACCGATGTGTTCTTCGCTCGTCGATTCTTGTCTTGCGAGTAATAGATATCCTGCGAATACGACGATTCGAAATACCCGAGCGTGATGTCGACTTCGTTCAACGCCTTGTTCGATTGCAAGACCTCAGACAAATTCGAATCCAGACCGACGACCTCGACCGAATTCGTTTGTTGTCCGAGATTTTGAACTCGTGTGATCGTGTTTATCTGGTCCTCCCTGAAAAACCAGATCGGCGGTTTCGTCAAAGAGAGATCGTGCGAGACCAACATTCCACGACCGTCGAAATATGGTCTCCGTTGAACTGGTTTCATCAGTTCGTTCAGACCCTCCATCTTGCCGATCTGCGTCAATGCGTTCGCTTTGTGTTTCACCGTTTTGTCGAATCGTCCGAACATGATTTCTTCTCTGGTCAATCCGAGTTCGGTGATCGCCGTTTCTGTCGCCATGTCGCCGAGATCGCTTCCTCGATCGAAGTTCACTCCGACGATGGTTTGTCGTTGAAAGGTTTGTGCCCTACCGAAAGCCTGGACTCGGATTCTTCTCGGTTGTCCTCTCGCCGCCGTGTGTGCCCCCGGAAAGCCTCGAACGACTCCGGTGAACACGACGGGCCAGTCCTCCTTTGCGATCCGTGTATCGCCCTCGTAGACGACGACAGGCGTCCCGTCGCCGAACATCTTCTGGTCAATCTTCAAGCGACGAGCGGCGATCAACATCCCGTCTTTGTCGTCGATACGAATCGAAAAAGCCGCACGGGAAGAAATCGCACTTCCGCCGCCTTCGAAAACTTGATTCTGTGAGACCTGAGCGGTCTCGACGAACTGCGAGATATCGTACCGAGGACCGTTCCATCGGTTGGTTACGACCGATTGAGCATCGTCAAACTTCGGATTCCAGATACAGACCCGGTAGCCGGGGTTCCGCTGGTTCGTGTTCCAGATTTGGTCGAGTCTGGTTCCCTTGAATCCGTGAAGCATCTATTTCTCCAGAAGTTTCTTCATCGCCTCGTGAAGTGCCAGCGTCGCTTGTTGCAGATTGTTGATGCCGTGGTAAATCTTGTCGACTCGTTCTTCGGTGCCTCGTTTTCTGTACCAGATCGGTGCCCCGTCCTGATCGTAGACCCGATGCATTTCGTAGAGCCGTTCGATCTTCTTTTCGAGTTCTCGGTATCTCGGATCGTCCTCGCACTTCGATTTCTTTTCCTGTTGCGTCTTCGAATACGAAAGGAACTCACGGACAAGGAACAGGGCGAACAGTCCGCCGATGCCGATCTCGGTGAGGTAATCCATTAGAACCCGGAGACATTATCGAGGAAGAGCGTGTTCGAGTTCCCGTTTTGCCCTTCGAGGTACACGGTGTAGTGGCCGTTCACGGCTTGGTTGCCGCTGTCAAGAGCGATCGTGGCGGAGGTGGTCGTGTTGGCGAATGTCCCGGTTTGGGTCAGTGCCGTCCCTCCGAGTTTTGGGAGAATCGTGACTTGATAAGTAAAACTCGCCGTCTGGTTATGCCCAGTGCTTATCGTGAATGTAAGCCTCGTGTTCGTTGCGACCAACGCAAGCGTGCTGATCGTCGGAGCAGCGGCGATCCCGCCATCAACCGATCCGTCGTCGTCGAAGTGGATATAGGTCGGATCGGATGATCCGAAGTCGTTGGCGGCCCAGATCGCAACCGATTTCGGAGCGGTGGCGAATCCGAACGCCAGCGTACTGATCGTCGCCGGTGTCGATGCCGAGTATGGGAAGGATACAGACTTCAGTTCTCCGGAAGTCACATCGGCGAAGGTGTCGGAAGAGGATTGAGCCGCCCCCGTGTTCGTGATCCCGGCACCGATGCTGCGGCAATAAACAGTCGCATCGGTATTGGGCCATCCGAAGTCGGAAATCGTCACGGATCCGAGATCCGTGGTAAAGTTGAAATCAGATCCCGCAACCGCCACCGTCGGAGGAGACGGAAGAAGTCCGGTGTCGGCGGTGGCGGTTGCGTAGATAATCGAGTTCCCTTTGACGGTTCCGTCTTCACTTTGGATCTCTGCGATAATCAGATCCGCTTCCTGTAGCGTCGCATTCAGCGTGATCGTCTTCTGCGTCAACGCTGCCGTCGGATAGGTCTCGGTCTGCGTTCCGCTGGCGACATTTGCGATGGCTGTCCCCGGACCCGCTTCGGAGTTTCCGCCTTTGTAACCCGTCAGGAAGTAGCGATATCCGGTTTGAGTGGTTCCGCCAGAATCCGTTCCGTAGCCTTCGGGATCGACAATGATGTCCGGCCCGTCAATAACATCGCCGCCGGGAGGATGCCCGGTTGACGGCGGGACATCGGGAGATTCGCCGCTGCCCGCAACACAATCAGAGAAGATCAGATAAGCATACCCGAGGACAAAATCAGCCGATCCGGTTTCCGCACGGAACTGGAATTGTAAGTTGTACATCTGTCCGCTATTTGTCGGAGTGAAGTCTATCGAAGTCAGTTCCTCGATCGGGATCTCTCCGGTCAAATCGGTGACTAAAGAAACCCCGGAAGTGGTCCACACTTGAACTGTCTTCATTCCGCCGTATGGTTTTGCGATGTTCAACTCGGTCGCAACGCCGCTCGCTCCGTGTTGTCTCCCGATCTCGTCGTTCCAAGTCGGGAAGAACGAAAACGGAATGGGGAAAGTCTCGCTTCCGTCGATCTCGGCGGAAGAGACCGACCGATATCGACTATCTGTCGAAGTGATCGCCCCACGAACGACGACGATGTTCTCTGGAGCATCTTGGACATAGACTTGCTGTTCGATTTTCCGATTCAAGTTGGTGTGTATACGGATCAGACTTCGTTTCGCCGACGACCCGCTAGGGATCTGTCCGCCGTCCCCGGCGATCAGATCTGCGGAAAACGCCATCGTCGAAGTGTTCGTCGTGAACAGTGCCTTGATCGAAATCGCTCCCGCCGCCGAAGTCCCATCGTCGTTGACTTCTTGGATCGTCGCCGAGTTTATCGTTTCGCTGTACTCGGCCATCCCGAACTTCAATCGAAGGACCGCACCGTTTCCGACCACTGTAGCGAAAGCACCCCCGACCGGATCGTGCCGTTGAGTCCCCACGATGGGATTCTTCGCCGACGACCCGGCTCGGTTCAAGAGGATCGAAACTCGGTCCTCGTAGTTGACATGGTTTCGGATCGGTGCCGGGACGGGCTGTGGTGGATTCGAGAGGAGCGACATCAGCGTCCTTCCATTACAAGCAATGAGTCGATCAACGGCATCGGTCGGAGCAGTTTGAAGGAGAAGGTGATCTGCTTGTCGAGGTACGAGTCGATCGAGGTGTTCGCCCTCGGTCGGATTTCACGGACATCGAGATCGGAACCTCCGACCGAAAGGCTCAACGGTTGGATCAGGTGGCGTTGAAACCCGAGATCCTTCGGGATCCAACCGACCGCACGACCGAGTGCTGGTTCCGTGATTCGGAACAGATGCAGCGTGTCGAAGAACTCCGCCAGGGCCGAAAGTCGATTTCCGCCACCCTCCCAGATTTCGGAGATTATCACATCGTCCCATGCCTGTAGGTCTCGGATCGTAATATTCGAAGAGAGCGTCGGTGTCGTCAGGATCTTGTGCCGTCGTGTCGCCGATCGGTAATAGTTGACGGTCCGGTCCGGGTTGTCCGGATACTCGATCGGCGTGTCGTAACCAGGATGGTAAATACAACGCCGAAGCGTGATATTGTTCGGTCGTTTGTAGCGGAGACCCAGTTGATCGAAACTCCCGGTGTCGGAGACGGCCAATGTCGTCGCCGCTGTGCCACTCGGGAAGTTCTCGGTCGTTGTACCCCAGGGAGCGTGAGAAGTCGTCAGGAGCGGGACACCAGAGGCTCTCGGAACCGCTCTCGCTTGCTGCGGAACCCGTGCCAACCCGGAGACACCGAGGTTCGATTGCGGATTCGTATCGACGAATCTTTGCGAGATCATACCGTTGATCCCGTGGTTCCGTCTCCAGTTCCGGTTCCGAAGAGATTGTCCGCCGGGTCAGCGTCGATCTTCTGTTCGAACAGGGTTCGGAGATTCCTCGGCAGAAGGTTGTCAGCGGTGATCGTGTAAACTCCGACCTCGCCCGTATCGCCGCCCGGTGAAGTTCGTGGATCGGCTTGATTCAAACGGTCGGTCCATTTCCCAGCCGCAGCAGCATTCGTCTTGTCGTCGAAGTTCCGGAGACGGCATTCGGTGATGTTCCCGTCGTCGTCATACAGGAAAGCATCGACAACTTGATGTTCGCCGAGCAACCCGAGCATTCGGCGTTGTCGAGGCATGAGGACATCTCGTTGATTCTTTTCGACGGTCCACAATCGACCGAGGATCGTGTTCGGTGCGGCAAGCATCGCTGCGTCACTATCGGAGGTTTGTAGGTCCGTTAGTTTCTCGATCCCGACTCCTCGAACGATCTGGAACGGTTGAACAGTTGTCTCTGCTTGCCCTGACTGATAGCAGATAATCAGTCCAGTATCGCCGTAAGCCCAGTTATCAGATGTCGGCGTGTAAAATGTTGCCGGAGCAAAGAAATCGTCAGCGATAGCACTGCCGTCAAGGAGATCATTGGTTGCATCCAGACCGCAACTGTTCATTGTGTACGGCGAGCCGGAGTGGTCGGTAGGTCGATTGGATTGGCCAGTCGAAGTCGAGATTTTATGAACTTCGTATTCGTTCAAGCCCAGAGAATTCTCGTGGACAAGAAACTTAATTGCTTCTCCTAATGCGATCTGGAGATAGCCGTGACCTGATCCGCTAAATGTTGTCGCCATTTTTCCCCTATGTCAGAGCGGCAGGTCCAAGCCCGCCGCTGGTGAGACCGCTATCCTCGATGGATTGTAGCGTATCCCGTATCTCTGTGAGAAGGCTTTCGACTCCTCGGTTTGCTTCTCGGATCGACGATCCGATCTGAGAGATTGCAACATTCTCCGGTCCTGCGACCACTCCTCGGACCGTGGTTGAAGAGGCGATGATCTCCTCGGTCGGGATTTCCGTGATGTTCGCCGTGTTTTCCCGTTGAGAAAGGAATCCGATGAATCCCATGATCGCACCGAAGCCTTCTGAGCCGACGAATTTCTTCATACCTTCGCCGAACAAACTTCCCATCGAATCGGCGATGTTCGACACCGCCTTCGTCACGGACATTTCGAAATCTCCGGTAAACGATTTCGTGAAAAGTTTGAACGCATCTTCTCCGGTCTTCGCCGCCTCGATCAACGAACTCCCCATCGTGTCGCTGACCCTGGTCAAGCGAAGTTCTTCTTTTGTTTTTTCGACGGTTTTGTTTTTCAGATCGAGCAGTTCTCTCGCAGCCGCCAGAATTGCATCTTGTTCCAGGACAAGCATCCCGGAGACCGAAAGTTCCTGAGCCAACGATTCGAGAAAATTGTCTTGAGCGATCAATCTTCGAGCGTCGTCGGTTAATCCGACGAGAGCGAGATCTTCTCGGGCTTCTTTTATTTGTTGCTCGAACTCGATGCTCTTCGTTCTGTATTCTTCGTTCCCGATTTTCCCGTCTTCGAGGGCAATCAGTTGGCGAGCGAGATCGAGAATTTCGTTCCTTTTCCCTGCGTCCGCCCCGAGCGTCTCCAATTGTTTTTCGAGGACTCCGAGATATTCCTCTTCCGCCATTCGACGCAACTCGGATCCGACCAGTCCGATCGACGCCGATTCTTGTCGAATCTTTTTGATTCTCTCTTCGAGGTCGATTCGTAACTGTTCCACCGTTCCGAATCGTTCCAGATCCAATTGTTGTCCGGCTAGATCGATGATCGTTTGTTTCGCTTCGATGTGTCCATCGTATTCGTCGAGTTGTCGACGGAGAGCGGCTAGTATGTTGTCCTCTTCCTGGATTCGTTGTTCGGCTCCTTCGAGTCCGAGAGCAACATTCGCCGCCTCCGTGTCTTCGATTTTGTTGAGGATTTCGAGTCGTGCTTTTTCGAGTTCTTCGAGTTCTTTCGTCGCTTCAATCTTTCGCTCGTCGAAGATCTTGCTCTTCTTTTGTGCGATACTTTGGGCCAAGGTTACGGAGTCGACGACGCCTTGAAGAGTTATCGCCATTTCTATAGATTCGAGTCTGTCCGTGTACAGAGCGTTGACATCTTTCGAGATCCGTTTGTGTTCCGCCATGAGAGTGTTCGCAGCGTTGAGAACTTCGCTCATGGACTTAAGTCGATCGTTCAAGAACGCATCGGCGATCCCCTCCGCATCCAACCCTCCAACCTGTCCGACGGTCATCTCGGCCTGGAGTCGATCGTTTGCGTCCAGCGGTTCGAACCCGTGTTCGGTTCCATCCTTGATCTTTTTTCTTTCGAGTTCCATCTGTTTGTCGAACTCTTCCACGACTTCCGTGATCCGTTTTTCGAGTTCTTCGACCGTCAGTCCGGTGACATTTGCGAAGATCCCGTCGACGCCTTCTTGGATGTTTTTCAGACCGCCGTCGAGCAAGACATCCGCTTCCGTGATCCCGTCGTTCGCTTGTTCGGTCAATCTCTCCTGCAACTCACCGACCCGACGCTCTTCTCGGTCGATGAACTTGCTGAGTTTTGCGATTTCGGACAGTCGGGCCTCTTGTGTTTTTTCCAGGTCTTTCATCAGTTGAATCTGAGAACCGGCAATCGTTCCCGCCCGATCTTCCACCACGAGCCGATATAAAAGTTCCTCCGATCCTTCAAAGTCCGACAGTTCTCTCTTTGCGGTTTTCAGTTCCTTTTCCGGATCTTTCAAATGCAGTCGAATCAAAACATCGTCGAATCTGTCAAACACTTCCTCAAATATGCTTCCGATAGGAGCCAACGCCTTCAAGAATTGATTTCCCGCCGACTTGAACAACGCAAATATCACGGCACGATTGTCGACGAAGACTTTCATGAACGCTCCGCCGATCAGTTGACCGACGCCCAACCAGATCGTCAGATGAGATTTGACGAGATTTCCGAAAAACGCTCCGATCCTTTCCGGGTGAGTCAACAAAGAGATCAAATTGTCGCCGGTGCTGGAAACCACTTCCTCGATCGCCGTCTTGACCACGACCAGGGCGATACCCAGATCTTCGAAAAACTTGTTGATCCCGGGAGCGTGTTCGGTGATCCAATTCGAAATGCTCTCCAACGCCGAACCCAAACTGAAAGCAATCGAATCTTGAAGCGGGATCGCATTCAATTGTTGAAGTGATCCGATGAACGATCCCATCGCCGGAGCGACACGAACCGAAAGATTCGTGAAAAAGTTCGAGAACGACGACCCTATTTGTTGGAACTTGAGTGCGAAGGTGTCAACCTCGTCTCCGAGTTTCCCGAGAGCGTGTCGACCTCCGTCGAGCGTTGCCGTCAAGAACGCAACCCGTTTGTCGCTGTCGGTTAATTCTTCGACCAGTATTCCGAGTTTCGATGCATAAGCCTCGTTCGCCTTAGTAACTTGGACGATCAATCCGAGGTTGTCGAGGATTAGTCTACTTTGTCGACCGATCCCGACCACGATATCCGTCAACGCTTCTTCTGACGATCGCCCCGTTGCTTGACCGAGACGACGAGCGATTCGGAAGATCTCGGCCATTTCTTCGATGTTGCTACCGACTCCGAGGATCGCTGCGTTTGAGACTTGCGTCATGATCGCCATGTCGGAGACGGTTCCACGCATCGCATCTCGGAAGATACGCAAAGCCTCGGGAGCCGTGGTTCCGAGCGTTAAAGATAATTGTCGAAATGCGACCGCAGCCTGTGTTGCTTGTTCCGCTTGTTGTGCCAACTTTAAAAGAGCGAATCCTCCAGCCAACGCACCGAGAGCCATACGCATCGGATTCAACTTCGCCACGACATTACCGATCGCCGACTTCACCTTTTTTAGTGCTTTGACGAAAGTTCTCATCGGGAGAGTCAAGGCTTTGAACGAAGCCTTGCCGACCCTGGCGATCGCTTTGAATGTGGCGGTGATGGCCTTCCCGATGGTCTTCACCGTTGAACCTGCGGTGCGAACTCCTGCGAGGAAGCCGGTATTGTCGAGCGTGATGGTCGCCGTTATCGCTCCGACATTGAACTCAGCCATCCAGTACCCCGAGCATTTTGTTCAACTCTTGCACCATTGCCGTAGCATCCTTTTCTCGACTGTGAGATTGTTCGATCGTCGAATCGGTTTCCTTCAAAAACTTCTCAAGAGGCTTTTTCGAGAGCATGGAAGAGGCTCCCAACGCAACCGCAAGAGTCCGATCTCTTTGTTTCTCAACCGCTCTGATCTTGAAGTAACGAAACGCATCAACGAGTCGAGAGAAATGCCACCCATCATGCCAACCGTAGATGGTCGCCTCGGACAAGCCGTTTTCCAACAAGAACAAAAGCAATTCGTCGATCGGGTATTCTTGCTCCCCTAGTTCCCCCCCAGGGGCGTCGCCTTCAGGAGCCTCTTCCACTTTCCCATCGTTTTCTCCGTCAAGTTCGTTTCGATCACCGAGGAAAGCAAATCAACGAAGTCGTCGAGAGACAGTTGATCCATCACTCGGTCCTTCGTGATCTGTTGCTTCCCGTCGGAGAGCGTCGTCGATTCGACGATGATGTAAGTCAGTTCGTCAGCACACGATTCGAGAACTTGCGGAATCATCGCCACAATATCCCCGACCTGCATCGTCCCGCCTTCGGACTTGGAATCAATGAGGCTGAATACCTCGCCGACGACTCGGGCAAGGGTAGAACCCATCACCATAGCCTTCCGCACGGACCACTTTTTGATCCGTATCTTTTCCCCGTCTTCGAGCGTGACGATCGAATCTTTTCCGAACGCTTTCTCGATCGCCACCGTCGTTTTCTCGGTCATCGTGAAACCCCTTCTTCACAGGTTATTCTAGACATCGGTCTTGAAGTACGAACGACCGATCAGGCCGTTCTTGACCAGACTGGTGATGGTGATCGGCAAGGACTGTAAGCCGTCCACCGGAATGTTCATCGGCCCGCTCGGAGTGACCAACGCATCGTCGAGTTCCATGATCTGGAGTACGCCGCCCTCGTTGTTGAGAATGTGGAACTGAACGCCGCCGTGATAGTTCGTCTCTCCGAAGAGTTCCGTCTTCGTCGCCGCCGTCAGAGCCACCGTGTAATCGACTCGGATCTTCGTTGCGTCTTCGATGGTGGCTGCGGTGCTGCCAGCGGAGATGACTCCGGTGGATTCGTTGATGGCGTATCCGGTGACAGCGGTCAATGCGGTTTCGTCGCCTTCGAGATACACCACCACCGAACTTGCGACAGGGATATTCGACAGGGTGAAGGTGTCGCCCGCTGCATCCTCGCTGAGAACCTCGGAGAACGGGTAGTTGATCGTCCCGGTGTCATCAGGGGCACCGCCATACAATGCGAGCCTGAGGTTGTCGCCGTTGATCTCGTTCAGCGTCGCATCAATCGTCAACGAACGAGAGTTCATGATCCGTTTCGCCAGAGCATTCTTCCCGTCGTGAACGGAGAAGTGTTCGAGGAACTCCGCCGCCGGGTTACAAGTGAGATCGGAAAGGTCGCCAAGGTCACGCCATTTCTGGTTAGCGACCGCAACCGTCTCGTCTTTGAAAAACAATTTCACGCCGTGGGCGATCGATGTGTTTCTCGAAAGGTTAGGGGTAGGAAAACCCGCCACCATGTCAGCCATTTTGATTTCTCCTAGTCAGGAATCAGTTCCAATTGTATCGAGAAGGCAGAAGCAAATCTTCCGCTCTCGGTTCGTTCGATCAGGTCTGGAGCCGCCAACGAACGGGTTTTCAAAATCACGAACGACTCTCCCGAATCGCTCGTCGCAACAAATCTTTTTTTGTTCAAAAGATGATCAAATGTCGGCGACAATGCAGACACCGCATCGAGTCTTTTCTTTCTCGTGGTCAAGATCCGGACGGTCCAGTTCAGATGAAGATGTTGGAACTCCGTCATGTGGTCCGCTCCTTCGTCAAATATCACGAACTGGTCAAGTATCACATCCGGATCGTCGACGAAATTCTCGGCGAAGAGGTTCGTCCCCTTCGTCAAGCCGAGCGATGAGACGCTGGCGAGGTAGTTCGCCAGAGCGTCGAGAAATCCTGTCGTCGTTTGATTCGTCATTAATTCCCTTGTTGAAGCCGGATTTGTCGAACCCACGCTTCCCCCATTTTACGGAGAAACCTCTTCGGATTTCGAGCCATCTTTCTGATTGTACCGGAAAAGTATCTGTTCGGTCCACGCTTGCTTCCGTAGGACTTCATTTTCGGAGCCTTGACCGATTTGGCAAATATGAAATCTCGACCCGCCACCGCTCCTCCCGAGTTCCTGGATTGAGACAATCCTCGTCGACTGCCTTTCTGCGGTCCGGTTCTCTTGCCTAGTCTCGTGATCGGGATGTAAAGGGCTTTCGCTTTTTTCGGACGAATGATTCGCTCTCGGAATCCTCGATCCATGACTTCGGCATAAACTCGATTGAAGCCAAAGATGTACATCCCTCGCTTTTTGTCGATTCTCTTTCGGATCACTTTTTCGGAATCTCTGAGTTCGCCGAAGTCGACGGGAGCCTTCAACTTCGATTCCGTGACGATCATCGTTGCACCGAAATGAAGCAACTTGTCCGTCGTCGTTCTGGTCGGTAGCATTTTGTTCAGTTTTTTCACCAAACGATCGATGTCTTGCGATCTGAAGCCGATTTCACTCAATTGATGAATCCCTGACCAGTGTACAGTCGTAACCGACAAGCGATCCGGCGGAACTGTAAATCTCGCCGACCGCTTCGATTCTGTATCTCTTCATCTTGTTGCTCTGTAATTCGATGACATCTCCTTCTTTGATTTTCCAGTTTTTCTCGAATCTCGCCGATCCGTCACTGACCGCTTCCATTCCTTCGGCGGTGATGACGATCGAGCGATTGAATCGGAGCCATGCCGGAATTCTCGATTCGACGAGTTCTGCCGTGAAATCGCTTCCGAGTCCGCTCGGATCACCATCTCGGAAAAGTTTCACCGTTGCGTTCGTTCTCATTCGAGACCCTCCAACAAATCCGCCCCTGTTTGAGACGATGGACCGGGAAGATTCATCCCGCCTAAATTCGTGCCGTCGTTGACCCTGTACAGCCGTTTCTTTCGACCCTTCAACGCTCGCAGGACTTCCGGGTCGGCCATTTTCGAACCGCTGTACGATCGAATCTGCGGATTCTGACGAGCCGCCCAACCGATCCCGCCTCGCTTGTTGAAATATCGTTGAGCCTCCGTGAAGTTCGTTCCCTCCAAAGCCTTCGGAAGTCCTCCCCGTAGCGTTCTCGTCCCTTTCTTGTCTCCGTTCTTCATCGAATCCTTGACTGCGGCTTCGGATTCGACTGCTGGAATGAACGGCATCGTCGAGTGCGTACAGTACGGATGAAACGGAGGACCACCATTCGGCGTATTTGAGAGAAGCGGGAAACCTGTTTTCTGGGCGGTGTCCGGATCGAGAGCGAAGACTCGACCCGCAAACAACGAACAGACGCACGGAGTCAACGGAGGATTCGGCGTGATCCGAACGAGCGTCACGCCCATCTCTCTGGTTCGATTATTTCTCGCCGTCGTCCGTATCTGGTTTTCCGTCGTCGTCGCCGTCATCTGGACATGATCGAAGATGTGCATTCTCCTCGGTCCGTTCTTCGTGACGACCGTCAAATACGGAGCCTCGATCAAGGATCGAGCGGCTTGTCCGCCTCTCCACGAATCCAATCCCATGAACGACTTCGGAGGTTTCCCCTTCGCAAGCATAGCATCGAGGATTTCGTTTCTTGCGGCTCCGGAACCTTCACCCATGAAAACATTCATTGCGACATTTTCTCGGATCAAACGATTTTGTCGGAGGAGAAGTTTGTTCTGTGCGACATAAGTTTCGATGGATTGTCCGAGTTGTTTCGAAACACGCTTCAGTCTCGGCGTTATTCCGTTCGTCGGATCGTTCAACAGAAGAGCGATCTCTTCCTCGTGAACTACGGCCCAGTCCCGAGCGGCGTTGAGTTGCGATCTCGAAAACCCTTTTGCTCGAAGGAAATCGTTGACGAACTTCACATTCTTGTCGTAAGCCTTGCGGACTAATTGGTTCGCCCAGAGTTCGGAAGCCTTGTCGAGTTCGACGATGATTCTCCTCGCCTCCGCCAACAAGACAAGATGTCTCGGGGAAGCGGGAACGCCGAAAACATTGACCTCGACGGATCGAGCGAGTTTTTCCATCGCTTCTTTGTAGAACTCCAGCAGCACTTTGTCCGGGTTTCTCGGTCTTGCCATTACGATCGACCGATCCTTCCGCCCCTCCAGGAATAACGCTCAAGAAGTGCTTTCGCCCTTTGTGGGACTTCGTTGTCCCAGGTTACACTTCCGACGCCTTGAACGGATTCGACTCCGGTTCGTTCGTCTTGATTCAACGAAAATTTGTCGACCGTCAAAGCCGCCGCAACCTTGAAGTCCTCCGTGAGTTCGTCCAGCGTCGGGACCGATCCAGTCGTGTATGCTCGTTGTTCAATTCGAAAGCGTTGTTGAAGCATTCTCTGGATCGGTTTCAGCCAGATTCTTTCTAATTTCTCATCCGGTAAAGATTGAAGAGATTCGGATGTCGACAACACCCGGAACTCGGCCACCGACAGCGGCGTCCAGGCGACGAACGATTCGAAACGACTGGAGGATCCGTTTCCGTATCGCCCCAAAAGCAATTCATGCCAAGATTCAGCCATTACGAAACCGTCCTAATCTGAATTGATTGTTTCACTTTTCGAGTCTGACTGTCGCCGAGAACGAGCGACCAGATCATATAATATTGACCAGCGACCAGGGAAGTCGTGTCGGACGCATTCATCGTCACGCTGGTTCTCTTCGAGGATCTGATCCCGGTCGTGACGGACACGGTGAGATCGGTCAACGCCACCGAAGCCGCCGATCCGGTTGAATCAAAGAGGGTCGCCGTCCCCGAAGAGATCGTGAATGCCTGAGCGTTCACCTCGTCGAAATCAGCCGACACCACGACGGTCGTTCCCGAGGTCAACATCAGGCTCCCTTTGATCGTCGCATCGTAAAGCATCACGCTCATCGTTTCTCCTTCAATAATCCTTCGAGAGAAATCGTCGCAGGTTTCCCTCTTACCGATGTTATCGCAGAACGCCCCTCAAGAGCAATCGTCATTGTCGAACCGGCGAGCAACACATCCGCCGTTGCAGACACGAGGTGCGTTTGATCGGAGACCTCGCCGATTTCGACAATCTCCGATGATTTTACCGGAGAAACGAATCTTGACTCTGCGACCGAAATTCCCTCTTGCGAGAGTTCGAGATATCCGGAAAGAGTTATCCCGGCTTCCGAAATGGTCAAGATCTCGGTCGTCGTCGTGGTGCAACCTTTTGAGATTTGCTCTCCGACGGAAACCGTCTCCCCTTCGAGTATCGTTGACGACTGCTCCCTGGATTCGACTTCCGTGATCGTCAACGATTCCGACCCGGATACCGAAGCGTTCCAGTCGAGGGCGAACGACTCCCCGGTGGTGATCGTCTCCGTGGCGATCTTCTTGGCAGAGATCAGCGTTGTTTCTCCGAGCGTCACCGATTCGGCGACCTCTTCGACTGATCCTTCGATAGCGATCTCTTCTGAGGCATTCTCCGAGACCGTGACGCTCTCCGTTACGGATTGCGTGTACCCGACAGAGGTCGTTGAGGTCTCTCCGATGGTCAGCGATTCTTCCGCCGTTGCCTCCGTCGCCGTGAGTTCCGCTACGATCTGTTCGGTCGTCGTTACCGTTTCCGCCGAAACTATCTCCGCCGTGAAGGTCGTTTCGGATTGTTCTCCGAGGAACACCGATTCGGCGACCTCTTCGACCGCTCCTTCGATGACGATCTCTTCGGCGACATTCTCCGAGACGGTGACTGTCTCCGTCTGGAGGATCAGTTTTGAAATGTCGATGATCGGCGATTCGGAAACCGCTACGGTCTCGACGACTTGTTCAACGGCGAACTCGGCGATCATTTGCTCTTCGGTGAGCGTCTCGGTCGCAGTCACCGTTTCCGTTGCAACCTTCTCGGCTGTCACCGTGAGAGAATCGACCTCGGTCGCTGTGACCGTCTCCGTGTCTGAGATCTCGGCTGTCACCGTGAGGGAATCGGCCTCCGTCGCCGTGACTGTCTCCGTGACTGCGGCCTCGGTCGCAAACACGAGGGAATCGACCTCCGTTGCGGTGACCGTTTCCGTGTCTGAGATCTCGGCCGTCACCGTGAGAGAATCGACCTCGGTCGCTGTGACCGTCTCCGTGTCTGAGATCTCGGCTGTCACCGTGAGGGAATCAGCCTCCGTCGCCGTGACTGTCTCCGTGACTGCGGCCTCGGTCGCAAATACGAGGGAATCGACCTCGGTCGCTGTGACTGTCTCGGTGATCTGTTCGACGGCGAACTCGGCGATCATTTGCTCTTCGGTGAGCGTCTCCGTCGCAGTCACCGTTTCCGTTGCAACCTTCTCGGCTGTCACCGTGAGGGAATCGACCTCGGTCGCTGTGATCGTCTCGGTGGATGAGATCTCGGCTGTCACCGTGAGGGAATCGACCTCGGTCGCAGTGACTGTCTCCGTGACTGCGGCCTCGGTCGCAAATACGAGGGAATCGACCTCGGTCGCTGTGACTGTCTCGGTGGATGAGATCTCGGCTGTCACCGTGAGGGAATCGGCCTCCGTCGCCGTGACTGTCTCCGTGACTGCGGTCTCTGTCGTAAATGCGAGGGAATCGACCTCGGTCGCCGTGACTGTCTCCGTGGCTGCGGTCTCTGTCGTAAATGCGAGGGTATCGACCTCGGTCGCCGTGACTGTCTCCGTGTCTGAGATCTCCGATGTCACTGCGAGAGAATCGACCTCCGTCGCCGTGACTGTCTCGGTGATCTGTTCGACGGCGAACTCGGCGATCATTTGCTCTTCGGTGAGCGTCTCCGTCGCCGTGACCGTCTCCGTGTCTGAGATCTCGGCTGTCACCGTGAGGGAATCGACCTCGGTCGCCGTGACCGTCTCCGTGTCTGAGATCTCGGCTGTCACCGTGAGGGAATCAGCCTCCGTCGCCGTGACTGTCTCCGTGGCTGCGGTCTCTGTCGCAAATGAGAGAGCATCGACCTCGGTCGCCGTGACCGTCTCCGTGTCTGAGATCTCGGCTGTCACCGTGAGGGTATCGACCTCCGTCGCTGTGATCGTCTCGGCGATCTGTTCGACGGCGAACTCGGCGATCATTTGCTCTTCGGTGAGAGCCTCCGTTGCGGTGATCGTCTCCGTTGCGGTGATCTCCGTCGCCGCTGCGAGGGAACCGACCTCCGTCGCCGTGACCGTCTCCGTCGCCGTCTGTGAGTGAGCCGTTCCTGCGGCACTCGCCGCCCGGAATGCTATATGCCACGAAACCCAATCTCGCCCACCAGGAGCATTACAAGACAGACCAGTCGCAATCGTTGTGCCTGTGTCGAGATCCTGCATCATTCCGATGGTGCCCTGGCCGCCCGTACCTGAGAGTTGTGCATCGATTGAGAAGCCTGTTGGTGATGGATTCGTGAATGTCGTATCTCTCGACCAGCCGACAAAGCCAACTTGTATAAAGTTGCCGCTGCCAGTCGGAGCCGCAACGAGGGACCATGCAACATTGCCGTTTCCTGTGTTGCCGCCACCTGTTAAAACATCAGCCGCTCCTCTGTACACGCTCACCGTGCATTTCTGTCCAGACCCTCCGTAACCAGTTCCGGTTGTTATCCTGTCTTCCGAGTTCGTCCCATGAGTTGCAGTAGTCCATTTTCCCCACCACACAGACAGCATCGCATTGCCATTTGTGCTGTAGTCCAGAAGTGACAGTGCGTGAGATGAAGTGTTGGCTGAATTCCTGAACCTCGGAGCCTCGCCAGCGACATCAGGGATATTGTCAGCATCCTTGCCGCCCATGACACCAACCAAAACGATGTCGCCATCTGCGAACGCCGTACCCGGAACAATGACCGCACCATCCGGGTTGCCGATTGTGGTGATATACGGATTGGTAATCGCCATCAGGCTTCGGTGTATTCTATTTTGATATAGACCTTGCCGGGTGCATCCATGTCTTCAACTACAAACTGGACGACATCGCCAGCAGGGACCAGCAATCCTTGCCCTGCGAAAGTCTCGATATCGAACACCGAAGATCTGGTATCTGTCATGGATGGCGGGCTTGCAGGATTATATCCATACAATGCCGTCGTCTTGGTTCCGCTCTCGAACTTCCTCACGGTGTGTGTGCCCTTGGCGTCTCTTGGATCGGTTGTCACATATGGATGGCCAGTGGTTCCGTCAGCATTCAGAAGTGAAGAATTCGTTCCCCATTTGTGGGCTAGATATCCTTCGATTTCCTGACGCTGAGTCGCTCCCATTACATCGATGGACTCGTTGTAGACCAGAAGTTCTCTGATCCAGAAGGTAGCCGATCCAGCAGTGCCGCCTGTGGTCTCTGACTTGTTCAGGAAGTCGAAGTTGAAAGCATGGGTGAATGTCGAGGTATCGTTGAGGACTTCTTCTCCATTCATGAAATCCCACACTTCTTTGCTCGCACTGTGCGACAACATTCTGACGCAATCGTTGCTCATCAGGCTGCCTGACCAGAGTTCCTCATTTCCACCAGCGTCGATAACTGCACACTTATTGTTCTCGATTCCCCAGATGGATACGAGATCAGACCTTGACGCATTGGTTCCGCCGAATAGGTGACCTTCACGGCTAGAGTTTTTCGTGACAGTTTCCAGTGCTACAAAAATAGTCCATTGATCCGTTGCACCGAAATGAAAGTATGCCGATGGCAAATCGACGAACTCTCCAGGAGCGACGACGATGGCTGGACCGCCAGCCGCACCGCCCATAGGGATCCGATAGTACGATGGACGATCCGCACTGGTTGCCTGACCAACCGTTCTCCTTGGGTCATACCAGGACTTCCAAGTCGTGACATCGCTGCCCGTAGTGACATTGCCGAATGTCTCATTCTTGTCTGCGAGAAGTGCAAAGGTGAGGGATTCGCCGAAGACATCCGTCTTCAACTGATCGACAGTCATGTTTAACTTTAGAGTAGAGTTGTTCTCTTTCAGCACATACACATTGTTGATCTTGTGAGCAGTTGATGAGACATAGGCGGTTGTCGCCGGGTAGCCGTTGACAGGCTTGGCGACTTCCGTATCAAAGGACAGTGTTCTGAACGCCATGTTGTACTACCTTTTCGACAAAGTAACGGTCCCCGGACAGAAGCCCACCAAAGTCCGAGGACCGTTGAAGAAGGTCGATGCTAAGGTAGCATTTCTACGCAAATGTCCATTCGAACTGGACCGCAAGAGTGTCGTTCGTTCCCTTGTTGATCGCCGTGAAAGTGATGCGGCTGATCGCATCTCCCGCCGCCAGAGCCGAAACCATGACTGCTTCGGTGATCGCTTGACTTTGCACCGCAGCGGTTCCGAATGTCGTTTTCCATGTCACGACGGATCCAGACCTCGATGGATAATTTAAGTCGAAATCAATGTTCGGAGTCGTCCCGGTGCAAACCGTTTGGATATCGGTGTTGCCGACTGCCGGAGCCGTCGTTCCCGTTCCGACTGTGATCCCGGTCGGGTTCTTCGGTGCGGTGGTCGCAAGCACATCGGCCATTCGTGCGGCCACTGTCGCCGTGCCATTCGTCAGAACGAGGTTCGGTTGGTTACGGATCTCGACAAGGTTCGCCGGGCGAACCCACAATCCGAGATATTGGACGAACCCTGCTTCGATATTTTCGGCTTGGTAACGGAAGCCCTGCCCGATCTCCTTGAAGATCGAGGCGACTGCGACTGTTCCCATGTCCAACAGTTCGGACAGCGTGTGCGTCGATCCGTTGTCAGCGGTGAACAGCCGATCTTCGCCTTCGTACATTTCGACGGTCGCTCGACCTCTGATCCCGAGGTTGTCCCGTGATGGACCCTTGCCGAAAATCACGCTGCTGTTTTCTGAAGTTCCCAATGCGTCACTCATCTTTTGTTTCCTCTTCTGTTTTCAGATCGACCAACAATTCGGCGGTCCGATCAAGTGCGGCTCGTGCCACTCCCAGGATCGCTTCGATGTCCCCATTATCAGAATGTCGCTTCAGGTCGTCAACGGTTTTTCGATGTTCTGGAGGAAGTGCCGATGCCACTTGATCCATTTCTCCGCTTGCCATTGCTCGGAATAATGCTTCGCCATCCATCGTCGACTCTCTTTCATTGTGGATTCGAGAAGGACCGGATTCTCGATCAACATTCTCAGGTTTCGGTAAATCTCTTTTTCCCCGGTTTGAATCACGGGAAGACAAATATCTTTTCCCATTAACCTCGAAACTGCGTACTGCGTATCGGAGTCGATCCAGGTCAGGACCGCCGCACCGCAGGATAAACTTTCCAATGTCGTCGAGTGATACGAACCAGTCGAACATTCGTCGATGACGATGTGGGCACGACGACGAGCCGCCATGATCTGCTCGAACGGCGTGTCTTCGAGAAGGTAGATATTCACCTTCGGCCTCAAAGCCGTATCGTTCAGAATCCTTCGAAACGCCAACATCGTGTCGGGGTACGATTTCCTCGTCCAGCCTTCTTTCGATTTCGATGTCGGCGTGTAAACGATGTTTATCTTGTCGTCGCTCTTCTCGCCCGGAACGAACCGAGGATCGTCGATCGGAACGGCGTTCGGTAAGACATCGAGGTTCTCGGCGAATCGAGCCGGAGACTGAGCGACGACCGTCGAACGGGTCGCCAACGGTTCCTGTTCGATCCACCGAAGCGGATCCGTTGAATGATGTCGAGTCCAAGGTTTCCCGTGAGCGTGTTCTTCGCCCATCTCCGCCGTCAGAATCACGACATCGCACTCCGTCGAAGCGTTCTCGGCTTCCGTCGATCCTTGTCGGAGGTCCGTCGGATAAGTTCTTCCGCCGTAGGCTCCCGGATCGTACACGACGGATCTCGCCCATCCTCCATCGGCTCGAAGGATCGGATCGCAGACTTGCGAGACACGCCAGGGCATACCGGACATCGGCGTTTGACTGACAAAGAGCATTTTCATTTCGTCAGTTTATAAAAAAAAGGGCTGACTTGCAATGAAGCAAGCCCGCCCAGGAACGAAAGAACTGTCAGTATGAACCGGGTCGACCGGAAGTCAAGCGGATCAGACCATGGCGATCCGGTTGACGACGGTCTGTTGCACTCCGTCGAACTCTTTGTGAGCCTTGACGGTGACTCGAATCGTCGCCGTCGAGCCGACCTCGAACGACTCCGGGACTTGTCCGAAACAAGTCATCTCGTCGTCGCCGACGAGGAACTTCTCGATCGAGAAGAAGTCGCCGTAACGGTTCTTCTTCTCCTCCGAAGCAACATATGTCGCTTCGAGGTTGATCCGCTGACCGATCTCGGAGATGTGACGGCTCTTCGAGGTCGCCCGGTTCTCGGTTTCGACCTTTTCTCGTTGAGCGTCCTTCGTCGCCTTCTTGACCTTCCAGTCTGCGGCGATCTTGCGGAGAGCGGCGATCTGCTTCTCCGTCGGGGTGTACCCGTTGGCGGATCTGGCGAAGTCGATCGAGAGCGGTTCGCCGCCGAATCCCTCGTCACCCGGCTCGTAGTTCGGGTCGATCGGCTCTTCGTCTCTGATCGTGACGATCTTCTTCACGAAGTCCATCCAGCGGACTCCGTGGATCTCTCTGGCGAGGTTGATTCCCTCGACGCTTCTCCAGAAGCGGTTCGCCTTCTTCGAAGAGTTGTGCCGTTTGTTTCTCTCGATCCCTTGCTGGTAGTAAAAGTTCGACATGGTTCCTTCTTTCGTTTCCGTTTCTCTCCGAGGGAAGAACCTTTCCTCCCTCTCATAAAAACAAGTATAGGACAAATCTGAGACAGGTCAACCCTATTTCGGTTTTTCTCGAAAGTATTTCCGGAGTATCTCCGGGGAGGATCGACCCTCCCCGGAAGCACTCTGAGATTTTCAGCGAATGATGTCGAGCGAGTTGATCGCTCCCTGGACGCAGACTCGTAACGAATGACGATTCCGGTTGATCGCAGTCGGCAAAGTCGAATCGACCCACCATGTCCCTCGGCGAGCGGAGAACCCCAACTGACCTCGGAGATCGCTGTCGAGCGTCGTGATGGCAGCGAGCGTGTGTGCCAGGTTGTCGAGTGAGTTGACACGAGGACCGTAGTCGTCGTCGTCCTGAGCGTCGAACAGGACGGTGTAGTCGCACACCGCTCCGAGGAGAGCATACGAGGCGGGGAGATCGTAACCGTCAGCGAGCGTGTCCAGGACGCTCCGAAGTGTTGTCCGAATCTGTCCGACCGTGGCTTGGAGATCTAAGTTCGACATTTTGTTCTCTTCTTTCGTTTCGTTTTCTCGTTGAGGGAAGAACCTTTCCTCCCTCTCATAAAAACAAGTATAGAGCAAATCTGAGACGGGTCAACCCTATTTCGGAAGTTTCTCGAAAGTTTTTTTCGGTCTGTTGTCGGGGAGGAATGCTCTCCTCGACTGTCTCGGGAGGGAAGCGGAGGGAAGCGGGAGGAAGCGGGAGGAAGCGACGGGAAGCGGAGGGAAGCGGAGGGAAGCGGTGGGATGCGGAGGGAAGCGTCGGGAAGCGG
>Ga0209362_1000749_pt1 | contig 27901 bp, 24 predicted proteins | sample SaaInlV_165m_DNA_FD_184680 | JGI IMG/M metagenome (GOLD analysis project Ga0209362, IMG submission 184680) | Marine microbial communities from expanding oxygen minimum zones in the Saanich Inlet - Saanich Inlet SI037_S3LV_110m_DNA (SPAdes)... | ecosystem: Environmental > Aquatic > Marine >... | reverse complement strand
TCCGGTCGATTCTGATGCAGCGAAGCAAGCCGCAGCTCAGCAAGCCGCAGCCAAACAAGCCGCAGCCAAACAAGCCGCAGCGAAACAAGCCGCAGCGAAACAAGCCGCAGCGAAACAAGCCGCAGCGAAACAAGCCGCAGCTCAGCAAGCGGCAGCGAAACAATCCGCAGCGAAACAAGCCGCAGCGAAACAAGCCGCAGCCAAACAAGCCGCAGCTCAGCAAGCCGCAGCTCAGCAAGCCGCAGCTCAGCAAGCGGCAGCGAAACAATCCGCAGCGAAACAAGCCGCAGCAAAACAAGTTGCAGCCAAGCAAATCGCAGCCCGGAAAATCGCAGCGCAACAGTCTGCAGCGAAGAGCGCCTCAGAGGAAGAAACGGTCGAGTCTGCTCCGCGGCGCAGGACCGGGGCACCGGTGGGCCGAGGCGCCAGAGGCCGAGCTCCACGCCGCAAGGCTCAACCACAGTCTCGATCCCCCGTCTCCGCCAAGGGACAAGTGGGAGCCGATCCGTCGATGGGAGATGAGTCGCAGCCATCGCGTGGTCGATTGCCGCTGATTATCGGTGCGGTGGCAGTGGTCGCCGTATTGATCCTGGTCGTGATCTTCAATCCATTCTCCGAGCCGGAACTGCAGGTCGAACCGGAACCGGTGGTGCAGGAACCTCAAATCGATCCCAAGGAACAGAGAGAGGAGAAGGCTCGCAAGGCCTTCGCCCGGATCGAGGAAGAGAATCGCAAGGAGCCCGGGGATCGTTATGGCGCTGCGCATCGCTACCAGTGGTTCGCCTCCGAGTACGCCAATACCACCGTGGGCCAGGAAGCCTCGAATCTGCGCGCCGAACTCCTCGTCAACTGGAGAAGTGCCGTCGACCAGCAGTGGTTGACCCTCAAGGGTGATATCCGGGGCGCATTCCAGAGTGGAGAGTTCCAGACTGCGGTCCAGATGCTGGAGAACTTACCGCCCATCTTTGAAGGTGCAGAAGTGGTGCTGGAATCGAGTTTCGAGACGGAACTCGACAATCTACGCAACGATGCTCAGGAGCAATTTCGCTACAAGAGGCGCCTGGATGAATTGTCTGCCAAGGCGGGTAAGTATGCACGCAAGGGTTACGACGATATCGCCATCGCGACCATTGAAGCTCTCGATGAGAGGGTTGAAGAGGAAGCCCCCGATGTCTGGAAGTTGAAACAAGACCTGGTCAAACGAATTCAGCGTGAAGGTCTTGCGATGTTGATCGAGCAAGAGGGAGTGGTGGAAGCGGAACTCGCAGAAGCGAGACGCCTCGAGGAGGAGCAGAAGAAGGCGGAGCGTGAGCAACGTTGGCGCGATCTGCGAGAATCTGTGGCATGGTCGAATCAACTGGCTTCGACCAACCTCTACAACTGGGTGGTCACCAGTGATCGACAACTGGTGGGAAGCGGACAGGCTGGAAACTGGCGGGTTCTCGAGCGAGACGGCTCGGCGGTTCTGGTCGGCAGCAATCAGACCGGCGGCGAGATGCACATCGGTCTGTTCTCCAACCACTGGGAAGATTATGTCTGTCAATTCGAGGTCAATATTCGTGAAGGAGCGCTGCGAATCTCTCCCAGAACCAATTCTCGGGGGGGAGCGATCGGCGATCAAACCTCGCCGCAGATCGAACTCGCCGATGAATTTCCCAAGAGTCGCTGGGTGAAGTGCACCATGGAGGTCCATGGCGACCAGGCTTCTCTGAAGTATGGCGATGACCAAACCGAGATTGTTCTCGACCCCGAGACCACTCGACTGCCGAGCGCCGGAGGCTTCGTCTTCTCCATCGATGATGGCACCCGTCTCGAGATGCGAGATGTCAGGGTCAAGGTGATCAGTGATACCCGCGACGGAGGCATCTGGGCTCGTTGAGAGCCGTAGGGTGCGCCTGCCATCCTGGCAGTGTCTGTGGAGAGATCATCGGGCGGCCTGTCGATCTGGCAGGTGTGCATCCCATCAATTCCGTCGGTCTTTCTGCAAGTCTTTATTAGTTAAAGGCTTATGAAGGCGCCCTGAGGGGCAGGATGGCCCACCATTTGCGGGTAGTGAAAGAATCAGGGTCGGAGACTATCGATCTACCGCTATCGGGGTGAGCCAGGGTTGCTCTGGTCACGAACACTCCCGCAACCGTCTGCAGTACTGCGAAGAGGAGCCAGCATGGTGAAAGAACTGACTTTTGAAGACGAAGCACGCAAGAAATTGCTGCTTGGAACTCACAAATTGGCCCGAGCAGTGCGGACCACCCTGGGTCCTCGCGGTCGAACCGCCATCATCGATCGATCTTGGGGGGGCCCAAAGATCTCCAAGGATGGGGCTACCGTCGCTGAAGAGGTGGACCTCGAAGATCGCGTCGAGAACCAGGGTGCACGGATGTTGCGTGAAGCGGGAGTCATCACCTCGAAGGACGCCGGGGATGGCAGTACCACTTCCACGGTCCTCGCCGAGGCGATCTACCGTCGTGGAATGCGACTGGTGATGAGCGGTGAGAATCCTGTTCTGCTTCAACGTGCTCTCCTCGCATGCACCGAAAAGGTTTGCAAGAAACTGGTAGAGTTCGCCGAGCCGATCGAATACCAGGAGTCGATCGTAAGTGTCGCTTCGATTGCGGCCAACAACGATGAGCGGATCGGTAAGATGATCGCCGAAGCTCTCGAGACAGTGGGCCACGATGGAGTCTGTACCATCGAAGAGGGCAAGGGGATCGAGACTCGACTCGATATCGAAGAAGGCCTTTTCTTTGACCGTGGATACATCTCCCAGCAATTCATCGCAGATCCAGAATCGGCAGAGATCTCGTTGGAAGATCCCTACATCCTGATTTTGGAAGAGAAGATCTCGAACATCGCTCAGATCGTTCCGATCCTCGAGAAGGTGGTGGAGAAGCGTAAGCCGCTACTGATCATCGCAGAAGATATCGATGGAGAAGCCCTCACCACTTTGGTGGTCAATAGCCAGCGAGGTGTACTCGATGTGGCTGCGGTGAAGGCTCCTGGCTACGGCGATCGTCGCAAGGCGATGCTGCAGGATATCGCCATTTCCACCGGAGGCCGGGCGATCTTCACAGATCTCGGTATCGATCCAGGATCGATCAAACTGACAGATCTTGGCAAGGCGAAGAAGATCGAGATCAATTCGCAGACCACCACCATCATCAACGGTGGCGGGAAAAAGAAAGATGTGGAAGAGCGCTGCCGTGAGATCCGCTTCGAGATCGAAGGCGCATCCAGTGATTATGATCGTGAGAAGCTGCAAGAGCGTCTCGCTCGCCTGATCGGTGGGATCGCAGTGATTAGCGTCGGAGGATCGACCGAGGGAGAGGTAAAGGAGCGCAAGAAGCGTTTCGAAAACTCTCTGGCGGCAACCCGTTCGGCGCTCGAGGCTGGCATTCTTCCGGGTGGAGGACTGGCTCTGATTCACTGTGCCGACGAGGTGGCAGAGATGAGTTTCAAGAATCCGCTCGAACGACTGGCGGCGCAAATTCTCGCCGACGCGTTGGAGGAGCCCTTCAGGCAACTGGCCAAAAATGCCGGTGTCGAGCCTTCACTACTCCTCAGAGAGATTCGTGCGGGAGAAAGCTTCACCAGGGGATACGACTTTGCTCGCCTGGAGATGTGCGACCTGCTCGAAGAAGGAATCATCGATTCCTGCGATGTCATTCTGAAAGCACTTCAGAATGCAGCCAGCACCGCGACGATGATTCTCACCTCGGATGCGGTGATCACCGAGATTCCCTCGGAGTCCGCAGAAGAAGACCACCACCATGACCATGAAGGCGTCGGCGCTCTCTAGAGCCCCGATCGAGAAAGACCAAGGAGCACAAAGATGTCCAAGCAAATTCTCTTCGAAGATGATGCCAGGCGCCACCTCCGGGAGGGGATCAGAACTCTCGCCAAGGCCGTAAAAGTGACTTACGGTCCTGGTGGAAGAAATGTTCTGTTCGAGAAGAGCATGGGGAAATCCCAACTGACAAAAGACGGGCAGACTGTCTCGCGTGAGATCGAAGTGGAAAAACCATTCGAGAACATGGGAGCACGCCTGATCAATGAAGTGGCAAACAAGACCAACAAGGAAGTGGGCGATGGAACCACTTCTTCGATCATTCTCGCCGAGGCGATGGTCGAGGGTGGTGGTCGTTTCGCGATGAATGGAGTCAGTCCTGTCGAACTGCGAAACGGCATCGAAAAGGCCGTGGCCACTGCTGTCCGTGAACTGGAGGCGATCTCCAGTCCGGTCAAGAAGCGCCAGGAAGTGGTGCAGGTCGGAACCATCGCCGCGAATGAAGCGGAACTGGGCAAGATGTTTGGCGATGCCATTCATCGAGTGGGAGAAAAGGGTGTCGTGACCGTCGAAGAGAATGACGGTGTCGAGTCATCCCTCGACCTGGTGGAAGGACTGGAGATCGACAAAGGTTGGATCTCTCAGTACTTCATCACCGATCGCGTGGCAGGTGTCTGTGTGCTGGAGAAGCCATGGATCCTCTTCACCGATCACAAGATCTCGTCGATCCAGGATCTCCTACCGGTTCTGGAGGAGGTGGTCGCTACTCGTCGTCCGCTGGCCATCATCGCAGAAGATGTCGAGGGAGAAGCGCTCGCCGGGCTGCTACTCAACAAACTCCGTGGAGTGATGGATGTGGTGGCGATCAAGGCCCCAGGTTTTGGTGATCGCCGCAAGGCATTGCTGGAGGACATGGCCATCGTGACCGGTGGTCAGATGATCGCCAAGGACACCGGAGTCCAGTGGGATCAAGTGGGCAAGGAGCAACTAGGCACCGTTCGTAAAATCGAGGTCTCCAAGGACCGAACTCTCTTCTACAGAGGGACCGGTAACCAGGAAGCGATCGATCAACGATGTGCTCAGATCGAAGCGCAGATCGAGCAGACCCAGTCGAACTACGATAGAGAGAAACTGGAGGAGCGTCTCGCCCGGATCATGGGCAAGATCGCAGTGATCCGCGTTGGCGGAGCCACCGAACTGGAGATCAAGGAAAGAAAGTCTCGCGCAGAAGACGCACTCAGCGCCACTCGCGCGGCGATGTCCGAGGGAATCGTTCCCGGAGCCGGTACAGCCTTCCTTCATATCTCCGAGAAAGTGGCTGCCACACGCTCTTCTGGGGACGTACGTTTCGGCGTTCAGGTGGTGGCCGATGCCTTACTCGAGCCGACCGCTCAACTGGCTCGTAACTGTGGATTTGACGGGCCGGCCGTCGTCGCAGAGGTGATGGAGTACGAAGACATCAAGATGGGCTTCGATGGAGTCAAGGGCAAGGTCGTCGATCTGGTTCGCGCTGGCGTCGTGGATCCCACCAAGGTGTTGAGGGTCGCGCTTCAGAATGCAGCCAGTGTCGCTGGCCTTTACCTCACTTCGGATACCGCCATCGCTGATCTGGGAAAGGACGAGGCCGCTGTGGATGGCGCGCTCGTCTAGGGGGGGGTCGGATGTCAACCAGGGATTACTACGATGTCCTGGGGGTTTCTCGGGAAGCATCGGATGATGAGATCAAGAAGGCCTACCGTAAGTTGGCCCTCAAGCATCATCCGGACAAGAACCCTGGCGATACCAGGGCGGAGAGCAAATTCAAGGAGGCTGCTGAAGCCTACGATGTGCTCCGAGATGATGAGAAGCGGCGAGTCTTCGATGCGCATGGGCATGACGGTCTCTCAGGTATGGGGCAGGGCAGTGGATTCTCCAATGTCGAAGATGTCTTCAGCATGTTCGGCGATATTTTTGGCGGCGGCGGCGGCGGCGGAGCCTTTGGAGATCTGTTCGGAGGCGGCGGGCGCACTCGCAGGGGCGATAGTCTACGAGCCCACCTCCAGCTGACCCTTGAAGAAGCGGCCAACGGTGTCCAGCGCACCATCCAACTGAGAAGAATGGTGGGATGTGGTTCCTGTTCAGGAACCGGTGCCAGGGCCGGCTCCAAACCGGTTCGCTGCGGGACCTGTTCCGGGGCGGGCCAGGTGCTCCGCTCGCAGGGTTTCTTCAGCGTCAGGACGACTTGTCCAGCCTGTTCCGGTAGAGGAGAGATCATCAACGATCCCTGTCCCAGTTGCAGTTCTTCCGGATTGGTACAGAAATCGGAAGAGATCGAAGTCGAGGTTCCGGCAGGAGTGGAAGACGGAATGATCCTTCGATTGACCGGCCGGGGCAACGAAGGACCGCATGGCATCCCTGCCGGAGATCTTCAGGTGGTGCTGGGCTATCGTCCACACACCTTCTTCAGGAGGGTCAAGGATCACGTTTGTTTCGAATTACCCATCTCATACTCCCAGGCAGCACTGGGCGCAGAGATCGAGGTTCCGACCCTTGATGGAAAAGCGGTCCTGACGATTTCTCCGGGAACCCAGAGTGGAGATGTGCTTCGAATGAGGAAGATGGGCTTTTGTTCGGTTCATTCCAGCCGAAAAGGAGACCAACTGGTCGAAGCGACCATCGAGGTTCCTCTCCATCTAGGGCAAGAGGAGAAACAATTGCTGGAGCGTCTCGCTGAGATCGAGGAGAAGGAAGTGGGCACCAGAAGAAGAGGCTTCCTTGAGCGCTTCAAGGAATACTTCGGGTAGGAAGAGGTCGCATGGTGAATGAACAGACAGATCTGGCCCCCGATCAGGATTCTAGTGGGAACCCCAGTGAAGAATCAAACGAGGATGAAACCCAGATGAATCATGATTCCGCCTCGTCGGCGGACCCACAAGGAACCGATCTGGATGCGCCAGAACAAGATGCATCCGAGTTGGACCTTGTACCTGAGGAGAACAAGGAATTCCTCGTCGAGCAGTTGCAACGTGCCCGAGCTGAACTCGACAATTTCCGACGGCGCACGCTGGAAGAGCGTGCGATGGTTCGGAAGAGAACCGTTTCCGAGGTTTTTCGTACCTTCTTACCTCTGCTCGACGGATTGTCGGCGGCACTGAAGGTGGAATCGGATGACGCCGATGGAGCGGACGGGATCCGTGATGGCCTGAGATTGATCCATGGAAACCTCGATGGCATTCTCGATCAACTTGGTATCGAAGCGGTGATCTCCGTGGGTGCTGATTTTGATCCTGAAGTTCACGAAGCGATGCTCCAGGTCGATCATCCGGATGCTCGAAATGGTGAGGTGGTCGAAGAAGTCGAACGAGGCTATCGATTTGGGGATCATCTGATTCGCGCTGCCAGGGTGATCGTGTGTCGTACTGCCCAAGCACCTGAAGGAGCTTGAGATGCCTACCTATGATTATCTCTGCGACGGGTGTGGACATGGTTTCGAGTTGTTTCAAAAGGTCGATGAGAAGTTGAAGAAGACCTGTCCCGAATGTGGGAAGAAGCAATTGCGTCGGTTGATCGGTGCCGGAGGTGGGATCATTTTCAAGGGCAGCGGATTTTACGAGACCGATTATCGCAGTTCCGATTACAAGAAGCGCCAGAAGGAAGATTCAGCACCTTCACCGAATGAAACCGAGAAAAAGAGTGACACCGCGAAACCGGCCAAGAGCAAGGACGGATCGACGTCTTGACCCCATCCACCCTGTGCCCCGTCTGTAAGGATCCGGCCTCTCCGGTGACCAAAAATACAGATTCCTTCCCCTTCTGTAGTGACCGCTGTCGCGATCGAGATCTTGGCGGCTGGCTTCGAAATCAGTACAAGATCGGTTCTCGGCCGGTGGAATCGGACGATTTTGCCGATGGGCTCGGTTCCGAGCCAGAGATCGAACCGTAGAGTTCGGAACGGAGATTCCACCCGCTGGCTGGGCTCAATGGCTGGAGCCACCTCTCCATCGGTGAACAGTTCACGAGCATGACAGCATCAATAAAAGAGGTGCGTGGGAGTCATTCCCACGCACCTCTTTTGCATCCGCGACGCAACCAGAATCAGTGGCTAGCTGCCACCTTCCTGCCCGACCAAATTCTTAGGTAAATCTTCGCCCTCAGTCAACTCCGATTCTTCAAGTTTCTTCACCGAACTGTCGGCGTAGACGACGATGATGAAACCGTCATGGTTTTCATCGATGTCATTTTCCTTGTCGACGATGGAGTCGTCACAGCCGAGGATGGTCCCAGCATCAGTGGCCGCCTTGGTCTTCTTTCCCAACCAGGCGTAGGAGTTCGAGTATTCATCGAGGACGAAATCGCCATCGCTGTCCTTCTCGGCTCGCTCGTCCGTGGATGAGGGACAGATGAAAACTTCAGGACTCAAACCCGAACCCGCATTGGAATTGATCAACACGTTCAGGGACTCATATGCGGGCGGCGTCTTTCCCTTGGCGACCGGGAAGAATCGCTTGTCGAGGGAATAGGCGATGGCCGCTTGCCCGATGTTCTTCAGGTTGTTAGTGCAACTGACCTCGTCCCCTTTTTTCAGGGCGGTCAAAATGTTCCCCGAAAATAGTGCAGCCAGGGTTCCAATGATTGCAATCACTACGAGGAGTTCGACCAGTGTAAATCCCTCAGATCTGGTTCGATCTCGCGAGGTCTTCTCGTGAGAAGCCTTGTATCTCATATCTCGCATCTCCTTCCGGCATGGGGCGTGGGATCCTGTTGGGAATCTGGAGGTACCCGGCGGAAGACTCCCTGGCAAGGATTGCCTGCGGGTCCGTCGAGATCCTCCAGGGCTCTGGGACGCCCCTGGTGACATCATAAGGTGCAAGAAGTGGATTTGCCAGTGCTCGGGTCCGTTGACACCCTGGATGGTGGGTTGCTATGATCTCTCCTTGCTCCTTGAGGATCTGATCTTGGCGACTGAGGTCTGGATCCAGGAGGTGCAACCTCGGAAAGATCTCGACTTCGGTCGAGCCAAGAATAGAACATCTGGAGTGGATTGCGTTTCATCTCATCCCCCATGGCGGGGGAGCGGCAGGAACTTGCGAGAAACTCACGGACTCACAAGACTCACTGATGCACTCGGGGAGGCGAAAGCATGATCAATGTGGAATGTCGGCGTGATTTGATGAATCCCTGCCGCTTTGGTGGAGCGTTGCTGCTCCTGCTTCTGGTTGGAAGCCTCGGAGGATTCAACGCAGGATTCAACGCTGCTGAGGCTCAGGACGATCCAGGAATCGCCCGCCTCGAGATGAAGTTCGAGCGCCCGCGCCAGATCACCGTATTCGGTGGTAAGGGGCATGACTTACGCGCCGATGGAGTTCCGGGATCGGGGAGAACTTACTGGTATTTGCCCTACACCCTCGAGAACAAGAGCGGTCTCGACGCATCCTTTCATGTCTCGCTGACGGCGAGCTCAGACAAGAATCGTCGCTACTGTGACATCGCCTTGCCGTGGGTCGAAAAAGCGGTCGAGCGCAGGGAGCGGAAGCCACTCTTTTCCAGAGTGGACATGCTCAAGAAGAGTGGAGCCGGTGAACTGGGAATCGACTTTCCCGCCGGTGAAAAGCGTGAGTGTGTCGCCCTGTTCAATGCCATCGATCCAGAAGCGGATCACATCGTCATCGATGTCCATGGATTGATCGACGATATCGTGGTCGAGGAATTGCCTGATAATGGACTGAGACTCACAGAGAGAGTCTTGAGATTGAAATTTCATCGCCCAGGCGACGAGTTCTACACCGCCATGGACTCTTTTCAGTTCGCAAAGAAATCATGGGTGGATGTGACTCATGAGTTTCCCGGATCCTAGAGGTCTGGTACCGATGGACTCCGACAGGGGGAGAGCCGCAGTGACCGCGGATCATCGCGATTTCCTGAAGGGACTCTCGAAGCAGGAGCGAACGCTCTTGATCATTCGTGAGGAACTCTACGAGGGGTCCTGGACCGAGATGACGTCAGATCTTGAGGCGCGCTTGGACAAGGGACCTCATGTGTTTGAACTTTCAGAAACGATAGAAGCGGACATCGCTCGAATCCACAAGTTGATCGAGTACGAATTACAACATGATATCGACCTCGGGGAATACCTTGAGGATCACCAGTAGCAGGGTCCCGGCCAGCACAAGCGATGCCACTAGTCGTGTGTGCAACAGTCGAGGAACCGGAACGGGAGAACCGAGCGAATGAACTCGCGATCTAACCTGGCCACATTGGCCTGCATCTTCATGCTGACACTGACATTTTTGATCCAAGGTTGTGGCTCTTCGACGGTTCGTCTAACCGTTTCTAACGGCGAGGCCAACACTCCGTCAGCGGTTCCTCGTGGTGCCGCAGATGCCGATGGCTTGAGCACCGCTGACCTCAAGCCTTTGGGAGTGCAACTGGACTGGAGTTACCACCATCCGCAGAAGATCGATCAGGCATTCAGTGCCAACGGTAACCTCTACATCGTTTCTGCTGTGGGCAAGCGGAGCCATCACCTGATCAAGATCGATGGCACCACTGGACTTCCCACCTGGACCTATCCGCTTCAGGCGCCACTAGAGTTTGCTCCTTCGGTATTTGTTTACCCCAAGGAACTGCAGGCAGAGAACCCGGATGAACTCTTCATCGTTGAGCGCGGGATGGTTCATTGTGTCGACGACCAGTACGGCGCGCGCAATTACCGGATTCCATGCAACTTTCCCATCTCCACCTCGGTGGTACCCGGAATCGATAACCTGATCGTGGGTGGCTACGATTTCCGTATTTACGGACTTTCGAAGAAGGAAAAGTTCGTGGCATGGACCTATCTCACCAATGGAGCGATCAGTGCAGATCCCGTCAATTTCGCAGGCCGAAGTTTTGTTGGCAGTGAAGATGGTAATTTCTATGCCCTCAAACAGGGGAATGGATTTTCCAAGGGGGGCAGTTGGAGTTTCGAGACTCAGCAGGCGATCGAGGCGGCGGCCACCGTTGTCGACGATCGGATCTACTTCGGTTCTCGAGACACCAAGTTGTACTGTCTGACCGATGGAGGCGACGAAGCCTATCTCAATTGGCAGGCCAATCTCGCACTTCCGGTGTTTAGCAGCCCCGTGGTGCACGGGAACTCACTTTTTGTCACTCTCAATGACAATCGCAACAGCGATGCTCCGGTCATAGCACTGGTCTGCCTCGACACCGCAGATGGCGCAGAGAAATGGCGCCAAGAAGGATACTCAGAGATCCTGATCAGCAATCGCAATCAGGTCTGGGTGAGCGACGAGAATCATAAGTTGAGCGCTCTCAATGTTTCCGATGGATCGATTCGCTGGGCCTTCGATTGCCCCGCTTCGATTGCGGTGCTGGGCTACGACGAAGATTCCGCTGTTGTTGTCAATGGGGACGGACTGGTACAGAGCATTTCGAACCATCGCTGATCAGAGTTCGGTGCCTTCGTATTGAGTCGGAGTGCTGACACCCTTGCCACAGAAAGATCCACAAGGCCGCTTTGGTCTCGTGGATCTTTTTCATCCGGTGTGAGTGGGTCGCAGATCTATTTCGCTGGCCGCTGGAGGTTGTGGCGGCGACTCCGCTTGTGGAGTCAGGACTCGCAACAGGTGGTACGACAGTTCCCACTCCGTTGCGGACTCTACAGCGGTGAGAGCCACCGGTGCCGCCGAGTGAAGCGGGTCGAGGTCCTGGCCCGCAAACCACAGGCGATTTTTCGATTCGTCAAACACCAGTGGCCAGTGTCGCCGAAGTCGTGGTGGAACCCCCTGGCAACGCAGTGTCTCCTCGACGGTGGCCTGCCGCCCGGGCACTTTTTCGCCCGCTTCCGGGGTCCGTAAGGTGAGTGAAGTTTCGACCAGCGATTGCCAGCGGATACCGCCGTGAACTCGGCTCGAACCCGGTTCGATCTGACAAGGTAGAGCCGGGAGAGGGTTCCGTTCTTCGGCACAGGATGGAGAGTCGTGGTCCGCGGTCGGATCGGGCCCGATATGGAGCCAACCACCGCAACGGATCGCGACACGTGCTCCTGGCAAGGCCACCATGGCGGATTTCGACTCGCCGCTGGCGAGTCGCACCAGAGATTGGAGGTGTTCCCTGCGCAGCCCGCCCTCTTCTCCGCAGCTGAGGATCACGGCCTGGCGCAAGAGATCGGCCAGTTCCGGTCCCTCGAACTGTTGCCAGCACTGTCGAGGAAGGGAGATGCGAGGAGGGGAGAGGTGGACCTGCTGAAGTGCCTGCTCGATCCGTTTGCTCTCGATCGTCCAGCGAGCCCTCGCCTCTACCGATAGTCCCAGCAGGTGTGAGACCAGATCGGGGTTTTCCAGCTGCAGTGCGGGAATCAGGTCGAGGCGAATCCGGTTTCGCCTGAAGGCCCTCGATCGGTTACTCAGATCCTCGTTGCCCTCAATCTCCAGCGGCTTCAGGTACTCCTCGATTTGGTTTCGACGGATGGCCAGCAGCGGCCGAGCGATGGTGATCTGACTCGATTCGATGAAGGACAACGGTTCCATGCCTCGCAGGCCCCGGAGACCACAGCCTCGTAGCAAGTTCCCGATCACCGTCTCCGCTTGATCATCTCCATGGTGCCCGGTGAGCACCATCGAAGTGGATCGGCTGCCACACAACTCTGCGAATCGTCGTCGGCGGGTGTCCCTCCCTGCAGTTTCGATCGAGGTACCCTCGTTTTTGGCGGAGGATTCGATCGACTCCGACACCAGATGGAGAGCTACTCCCAGGTGGGCACAGATCCTTGCGCAGTGACGGGCGTCCCGGTCTGCTTCCTCTCCACGGAGTCCATGATGGACATGAAGAGCCTCCGGTTTGGGCCGGTCACTGGAGCCACTGGACCACTGAGAGCAGGAGTGCAGTAGCGCTACCGAGTCTGGCCCGCCAGAGAGTGCCACGATGTAGCGTGGCTCGTCGATGGGCAGATGGCGCGAGAGGAAGGAGTGGACCGTGGTCGACAGTGAAGTGGGCACGATTACTCCAGGAAATCTATACGGAGCTGGAGGTGGATCGGGGTCGCAACTCCAGCAGGTGGAGCCTTGACCGGATTGAGCACAGCGATGGCATCGCGAATGGCGAAGGCATCGATCTCCAGTCCCGGAGCGGGCCGCAAGGTGATGTCGAAGATCCAGCCCTCGGCATCGATCAGGAATCCGAGCAGGCAACTGGCTTCACCGGGTCCATCCGAGATCAGGAGTTTTTGCTGTTGCAGTCGGGAGAGGTTCTCGCGCACCTTCTCGCGCACTTCGAGCATCAACCATCGATCTCGGTCATGGTGGGTAGAAGCCTGTTGCAGTGTCTCTTGCAGGAGAGTGTCGACCCTCTCTCGTTTGGGACCCTTCGCCAGAGGAGGAGCATCGAGAGGTCCTGTTGCTACAGCAGGGGGATCGGCCGAGAGTTCAGGGCGATCGGTGCGCAGGTCATCTTCTTGCGGTGCAGGCGACGGCTCGATCGGTGCCTCTTCTGCTGGCTTCGTTTCCGGTGCGCTCGGTTCAGGTGGCTTTACTTCCGCGGGCTGCAGTTCTGGTTGCGGCGATGGGGGAGCGGTTTCCGGGGGGGGGACTAATTTCGTGCTCAAGGAGACTCGCTCGGGGATGGTACTTTCTCCGGATGCACCTGGTGGAGGAAGAACCAGCAGTGCGGTCAGGTGAATCGCTACCGACAGCAACGCAGCATTCTGGAACAGCACATCTCGCCGCGGAGGGGGGACGCTTCGCTTCGAGGAAGCAGCAGTGAGTGGTCGTCGCGGAATGCGATTCGAGATTCGCAGGCGAAGGTCATCCAGAATCTCTAGCCACCGACCCAGCATCTCGTTCCCCTTCACACGGTTACCGATCAAGGTCCGGAGTCGATACTCCGGATCCATCGCTGTTGCAACTCGTGCAAGGTATCTGTCCCGGTGACGATGCTCAAGGATTGCTCCAGACCATCGGTGGCCAGTTGGTCGAGGAACTCGGGTAGCAGGATGTGGGGAACATCCTCGATGATCATGTCGACCAGTGATCCACAGGCGGCGCGGAACAGTTCATCCTCGATGCTGACCTTCATCGTGATCAGGCGAGAGATCTCAGGCAAGGTTCCCAACGAGTTGGCCCTCGCCAGCAGTAACTGATCGCGCTGGAGAGCCAGGGTTCCACGGGATCGGACACAGAGTCCCTCCTCCAGCCAAGGAGGGAGATCTCGAGGCTGACCGAGGATTCGTGGCAGCCACAGGCGAAACATTTCACGAGGCAGTTGATCCTGGTCGATGAAGGGGAAATCGGGGACCAGGTGTAGGGTTTCCGAGATCACCCGACCGTACTGCTTCTCGCTGATCAGGATGGCGGGGCCACAGGGCAGGCCCAGGGAGTCTTGCATCGTCTCGAGATCCTCATGCTGATCGAGATCCAGCGATGCCGGAGGACTGGCAGGGAGATCCCAGTCGCGCCAGAGCCGCTCGCTCACCGCTGCCAGCCTCCGTTCGAGGGGGACCACCAGCGGAAGCCCTCCCGCCAGTTCGTCACTGGCGTCCTGGATCAGTTGCTGTTCGAGCAGTAGCGGATGGATCTGTGCACCGACCAACTCCTGGACTCGATGGAGATGACGAGATTGGTCGAATCCGGACCCGTGTAGGGCAGCGGCCTCGGCCGCTGCCAGATGGAGGGTTGGATCATCGGGAAGCAGTTCGAATGCAGCATCGAAGGAGAGGCCGTGCTGTTGGGCCGCGCAATGGACGATGGCACTGCGGGTTCGATTCAACAGGGGAGGTTGTTCGACCACCACTTCGATCAGCAAGGGTGCCGCACGAGCCAGGTCGCCGGACAGGTACAATCGTCTGCCCAGTTCCAGTTTGCTGTCGATCAACGTCTCTTCCCACTTCCAACCCTCGGAAGGAAATCGGTCGAGCAATGCATCGATGTGGCCAATCGCCTCGGCGGGCTGATCCGATTCGAGGGAGTTGTGAATCGTGGATTCAAGCTGACAGAGTAGGGATTCTCCGGCGAGAACTCGGCTTCGCAGGGGTATGTCCTGAGGATGACTTCCCGGTAGAGAGCAGTACTCATTCCAGAGCCCGAGAGCTCGTTCCAGCAGGCCTCGATCGAGCAGGGACTCGACTTCACCGAGCAGACTCTTGCGGTACAGGGGCAGTACTTCTCGCTGGTGGGGGGAGTGCTGGTATTCCCGTCGAAGGAACCCAATGGCGGATCCTGGAGTCCCTCGTTCGAGGCGTCGTACACACTCATCGATCAGCGTCTTGCGTGGATCGAGGCGGAGGACGCTGGAGATCCTGGATCGGCGGATCCAGATCTTTCCCTCGGGCACTTGCAGGACGATCTGGTGGCCATCATCCGAGAGAATCTTGCCACGCATCACGTGGCCATTCTTCAACTGGACCTCGTCTGCGAGTAGGTAGCCGCTATCAGTAAAGGCCATCAACACCACCAGAGTGGTGATGAAGAGGTGTAGAAGTGTCGATCCCATCCTGTGGGAGCAGTTGACGAGGGCATGTAGCAAGGGCGATGATCCTTTCTCCGGGGGACCATGTCCCCGGGATTACCCTGAAATTGGGTCCATTCAGAGGATCGGCATCGAGCAGCAATTTCTGAAGACCCGATCTGAGGGATCTCCAAAATGGTACGAGAGGCCAGGAAAACTTGGATCATGACAAGTACATAGACCCGGTGGCTCATCGCTACGCTTCTACCGTGATGCAGCGCCTCTTCTCACCGATGAGGAGGGCCCAGACCTGGCGAGATGTGTGGATCGCCCTGGCTCGTGTCGAGTGCCGTGCCGGGCTACCTGTGACCGAAGATCAGGTGAGGGCGCTGGAGCAGGGTAGGGACCAGATCGATCTCGATCGAGTCGCAGAGATCGAGAGTGAAACACGCCACGACGTGATGGCGCATATTCACCACTATGGAGAGGTGGCTCCCGAGGCTGCGGGTATCATCCACCTGGGGGCGACCTCCTGTTTCGTGACCGACAATGCAGACCTGGTCATCCTCAAGGAGGCACTGGTCATCATTCGAGATCGACTGCTCAGAACCATTCACTCCCTTTCAGCTTTCTGCAGGAATTATGCTGCGGTTCCGACACTCGGGCTCACGCACTTGCAACCGGCGCAGTTGACGACCGTCGGCAAGCGCGCATCACTGTGGTTGCAGGATCTGGTCGATTGTCACCAGGAACTCGATGGATTGATCGAGTCGCTCCCTCTTCGAGGACTGAAGGGAACGACAGGAACCCAGGCGACATTCCTGCAACTCTGTGGAGGAGATGGGGATCGAGTGGACCAGCTAGAACAGGAGCTGGCAAATGAACTGGGATTCAAGAAGGTGTTTGCACTGTGTGGCCAGACCTATCCCAGAGCGTGGGATCATCGCATCGTCTCTCGCTTGACCGATGTCGCGGTTGCGATCCACAAGGCTGCCACGGATATCCGTCTGCTCCAGTCGTGGGGTGAGGTGGAAGAACCCTACGAGAAGACTCAGGTCGGTTCATCTGCGATGCCCTACAAGCGCAATCCGATGCGCTGTGAACGACTGTGTGGGCTCGCACGCCACCTGATGACGATTGCGCCCGGCCTCGCTCAACTCGCTGCAAATCAGTGGATGGAACGAACCCTTGACGATAGTGCACAACGCCGTGTGGCACTTCCCGGAGCCTTTCTAGCTCTCGATGCGATGCTGGTGACCGCTCGAAATGTATTCTCTGGGCTGGTCGTTCACGATCGGGTTCGAGAGCGGCGGATTCACGAGTATCTGCCCTTCATGGCCGCAGAAGAATTGCTGATGAAGGGGGTTTCCCTGGGAGGCCATCGTCAGCAACTGCACGAACGCATCCGGGAGCATGCATGGAAGGCTCGGGAAGAGATCCTGGAGGGGAAAGAAAATCCTCTCCGGTCACTGATCGAGGCGGACGATATTCTCGGTGAAGTCGCAGCCAGCTTGCCTCCCTGGGATGCCGGTCGATTCACCGGGAGAGCTGCCGAACAAACTCTACGATATCTCGATGAAGTGGCGGATCGCCTCCCCACACCTGAAGAGGACCACCTCACCGAGTTGAAGGTATAGTAGGTGATGCGGGGTCAGGTTGTATTTCGATCCAGCAAAGATGCGATGGTCCTGTCCGAAGGACGAGAATTCCGATGTGAACTGGCGGGACGACTTCGCAAGAAGGGTAGGAATCCTGTAGTGGTGGGGGATTGGGTCGAGGTCGAACTGACCGAAGGGGTCGACGATGGAGCGGATGGCCGCATCGTCTCGGTCGAGGAGCGCAAGGTTTGGATTTCCCGTAGAAGAGATGTGGGGCGAGCACGCGAATTGATCCTCGCTGCAAACCTGGATCAAGTGGCCTGCGTATTTGCCATCTCCAAGCCGAGAATCAAATTCGGAGCTCTCGATAGACTTCTGATGGCTGCTGCTTCCAGTCAACTGCCTGCCTTCCTGGTACTCAACAAGATCGACCTCGGTATCCCGGAAGAAATGGAAGAGCGCTTGGCGATCTATCCGCGGATCGGAATCGAGGTGTTGCGCTGCTCTGCCACCGCCGATGAAGGTCTCGACCAGTTGAAAAACAAACTCGAGGGGAAGGCGACCGTCCTCACCGGGCCCAGTGGGGTCGGGAAGTCCTCGCTGATCTCCAAGGTGCTGGGTATCCAGATTCGGACGGCTCCCGTCAGTGAGCACAACGAGAAGGGTAAGCACACCACCACCGCGGTGACCTGGCATCCGGCTGAGGCGGGGACAGCCATCATCGACACCCCCGGATTTAGAGACTGGGCGCTGTGGGGACTCGATCCGTGTGAATTGGCCCATTGGATGCCCGATCTGTCCGGGGAAGTGGATCAGTGTCGCTTTCGCGACTGTCTCCACCGTCAGGAACCCGGTTGTGGGGTTCTGGCGGCACTATCGGAGCAACGAATCGACCCGCTGCGTTATCGCTCTTACATCGGAATCCTCGATTCTGTGCTGGAGCGGCAGGAGAGAGACCGATGACTGCGCGGGATTTGTACGGTTCTGGCGTCATTCCGGATGACACCAGAACTCCGGAGAGTCACAGATGAACCCTGTGATTGCCCAACTGGTTTCGGCTGCCAGAAAAGGCGATCGAGAGTCCTTTTCGAAGTTAGTCTCACTACATCAAAATGCTGCGGCGAGTATTTCCTACGGTATCCTGGGGGAGACTCACCTGGCTGCGGATGCCGTTCAGGATGCGTATCTGAAATCGTGGCAGGGGCTTGCCAAGTTGAGAGAAGACGAACGATTTTCTGCATGGTTCATGCAGATCGTACGCACCAGTTCTCTCGACTTGTTACGGCACAGGAAACGCAAGGCTCCAGAGAGTGCACCACTGGATGAGGATCGTGATGCACATCGTGCACCGGGTCCGGTCGAATCTCTGGAACGGCGCGAGCGGTCGATTCAGATCCGAGAGTTGATCGATGAGCTACCGCCCGAGTATCGAGAAGTGTTACTTCTCAAGCATGACCAGGGAAGGTCATACAGAGATATCGCCAGGCTGTTGGGCATGACCGCCAAGGGAGTGGAGTCTCGCTTGTTCCGAGCGCGGCAAACCCTGGCCGGAAAATTGAAACGCCTCGATGGAGATGGACAGGAGAACAGATGAATCCGCAACCCGATTGCGACCTGGTTCGCCGCTGGATTTCCCTCTCGGAAGATCAAGAGCTGACCACTGACCGCTCGGAGATGTTAGAGGCCCATCTCGATCGTTGTAGTGCCTGCCAGAAATGGCATGCCGAATTCCAGACTGGATTGGATGAGTTTGGCATCGGCTGTGACGAAGTGGTCGAGGAGATCGATCATCTGTTGATCGGGCACCTCGATCCAGATCTGTTGCTGTCGGAGAGCGAGCCCGCCGAGGTGGCGAAGGCCGCAGAGAATGCTGCCCCGCGGATGGCGGCGATGACGGCCCTGTTGCTAGTGGTCATCAGCCTGGTGGCATGGTGGTGGATTTCATCCGCCGAGGTCGCAGAACTGGATACCCTGCTGACTCTTCGTTCAGTGGAGGGGGAGAGCCGCGTCGAGTTGGCTGGCGAAGTGATCGATCTTCGTCCCGGAGTCGCGGATCAGTGGGTCCGGATGAGCCAGCAGGTCACCTGCATCTCTGGTGAAGTGGTGTTGATCGATCCCGCAGGCCGGGTGGTGAAATTTGGTTCCGGTGCTCGCCTTCAACCTTTGACCAATGACTCCATCGCACTGGAGTCTGGTACTGCTCGCTTCGAAGTGGAGCGGAAGGGGAAGGGATACTCGGTCATTACCGAGGATGTGACGATCCGTGTCACCGGTACCGTTTTCGAGATGCGTCGATTGTTGAATCCCACCCATACAGAGGTGCTGGTGATCGAGGGAAGTGTGGAGGTCGTCCGAGGGGAGACTTTGCCACTTCCTCTTCACCAGGGCGAGAGGGTCGAGGTTTCCGGTGAAGGTGGCCTGATGTTTCACTCCGCTCGCCAGGGCGATCTCGGAGAAGCACGACCTCGCGCTCGTCTCGGGCCTAGTAGGGCGGTTCCACAGAACACACCGGAACCGCTCTTCGAGGTGGAAGAGCCCGACGACGGAGAAGGAGTTCGGAGCCGTCATTCTCCGCTCGACCTACCCGTGAACGGTGGAGGCGAAGCGGACCGAGACGGTCGCTGAGTTGGGGTCGCTGAGTTGGGATCGCTGAGTTGGGATCGCTGAGAACGGATCGGTGGAAACTGATCGGTGGAAACTGATCGCTGACAACGAGGTGCGGTCGAGTCGTGAACTACTGGATCGAATCGATCTCGAAGACTCGCCCATCGATCAGTCGGACCACCTGATCATGGTAGGTCCATTCCTCGATTAGATGATCCTGAATCCTGACCCAGGTCACTTCTCCGGGGCTGCCATGCAGCGACACGACAGATTTCCTGGTCGATCCAGAGCGAATGATCTTGGCCTCGGTGTTCTTCCTGGAGGTAGCGAGGATCTTGTCCAACTTCATCGAAGTGGATTTCGTCAGCGACTCACGGCGAGAATCGGTGACCTTGCCATCGGCCACGACCAGGCTCTGAATCCGGTAGTAATCTGTTTTCGAGAGCCAGCGACCTTCGAGGAGAAACAATTGCTGTTCGAGAGCCAGAGCATGCAATCCAAGTCGCTCGATAGTTTCACCGAGAATCTCTTCACCAGACAGGAATTGGCCGCCGAGGAGGAGCCACCCGGAGACATCGCCGTGCGGCGAGTGCAACGCCAACCACAATTCCTGGCGAGCGGGTAGGGGGGCCTCTCTCATCAGGAAGCGTAGGATTGAATCGTGTCGATCGGAAGGGCCATCAGAAAGTCGTGCCCGATGGTGGGCAAGACTCTGTTCCCAGGATCCGACCGGCAGTGCCTGGATAATCGACCAGCCCTGGGCATTTCTCACCAGCCACAGATCGAGAAGCAACGGTCTCTCTCTTCGTCCGCGTCGAGGAACCTTCACCAGCGAAGCCACCCGGACCGGATCAGTTATTCCGTCGATATGGATGGAATTTCCGATGCGGTCTCCGACTCTCCCTTGAAGATGAGCGAGAGGTGCATCGGTGAAACCCAATTCATCCGCGGTGATGAGATCACTTCCACAGGTGGTGGACAGGATGGCGATGGTGAGTAGTGCAGTGGATATCATCTCTCGAGTTCCTCCACATCGCACAATCGACCATCGGCAAGTGTCACCAGGATTCGACCCTGGCGACTGCGCTGAAGATCCACCGCAGTGGATCCCAGCTCAACTTCGCTAGTGATCTCACCACTGGAGTCGTGCAATCGGAGGATCCCATCCACGCCCGCTACCCAGGTGGAGTCTGAGTTACCCGCTGCTGAGAGAGGGGCACACGATGCACCGGAGGGACTCATGTGTTCCTCGGTGATCGATCCTGTCACGGTCGCCCAACCCTCTTCTGTGCCATATAGATTCTTCAAGCCCTGATGGCGTGATTCCGTCGAGGGTGCGGGGCCGGTCGTCATCGTGTGGTCGATCCAGAGGGTTCCGTCTTGAAGCAAGGCTCGCCCATCGGACAGTACCTGAATCACTTCACCAGGGAGTCGAACCTTTGATCCGATCGGTTTTCCTCGCCCATCGATGTGATGTTGCAAACGTGTTCGATCGATCACGAACAATCCACCACTGGTCGATGGACTCAGCAGGGAGATCGGCGCTTCACAGTGATATTTCCAGACAGTCTTTCCACGTGCATCAAGATGGATCACCAGTCCGTCTGCATCGGCGAGAACCCAACCGCCTTTGAGGCTGCATGCTGCAGTCCAGGGTGCAGTTGCGGTGGGGCCGAGGGCACGGATTTTACCGTTTTGTTCGACGACCACTGCTCTCCCCGAGTAAGGGACTGCAAGTACCTCTCCCTTTTGTTCCACCAGTAGTGCAGCAGGATGCCCCTCGATACCGACCAGGTGCTCACCGGTCGTATGAAGTTGATTCACATCCACAACTCTGACCAGCCCATCGCGACCTGCCAGAACCAGGGAATCGCCAGCGAGGGCAGCATTCTGGACAGGTGACGGCAGGGTGTAAGTACGCAGAGGACCACGGACCAGTGAAACCTGTACCACTGGAGGTGATTCTCCGGAGAGGCGGATCGTCTTGGTCCTGCAACCGGGGCGCTCTACGAAGAAAATCGAATCTGATTCTTCGGCGAGGTCGACGATCATCGGTGTGTTTCCGATGACCTTATGATGTGAATCAAGAACCCGGGCTCCGTTGGGACGGCTTTCGATCTGAACCGGGAATCGGATGCTCTTGATCTCGATCTCGCTGAGAACCTGCATTGACGATGGGTCCAGTTGATCGAGCAACTTTCTTGCTGCGATGACATCGCCTTGTTTCCTCAGTTCGATCGATTTATGGATCGATTCTCGTACCAGATCTCGATTCTTCTGACGCGTTTCCCTTTGCATCTGAAGGTCGGTACTACGGGCAGTTTTCTCGGTCGCCAAGAGATTATTGATGGTGCCATGGAGTCGAGTACTCGCTTTGGATCCGGAAGAGCCGGCAAAAGTCCAGGGGTGCTCTTTGGCTACCCTATCGAAAGCGAGGGCTGCACTCATCATTCCTGATGTGCCAATGTTGCTGGCCTCGATCGATCGAGCAGCAGAAAGCAAGCCGCGTGCTCGCCACTCGGAGGAGACCTGGATCAAGCAAATGATGAAGAACAGAGCGGCACTGCCGATCATCGACCAGTGTCGAATTTTTCTGTTGGTGTCGATGGTACCCCTGCGTTGACGCAACTGTGCAATTTCATCATCGTTCAGAGCGAGATCAGAATTCAACTCCCGAAGGATACGCTCGGCACGAAGTGCGATCTCTGGGGAGTTCTTGTCGGCAAGTTCAATCGCTTTTGCCAGACACTTCTCTGCAGAAGGATCTTTTACTCGCTGTAGCGTCTCTCCCAACTGGAGCCAGTAGCTGGCATCGGTGCCACGCAGCGATTCCGCTTCTTTCAGCGATAGGATCACCTGGCGAAATTCCCCGCTTTTACGCAGCGATCTGACCAGATCATCGAGGATCGTGTGAACCCTGCGGGTGGGAATGTGCTGACGAAGATTCCAGGCATTCTGAAGGTCTTCAGTGGTTCCTGGGGCGAGGATCAGCAATCTCTGGAGACGGATCCAGGCACCCGGACCGTCACCATTCAACCTGAGGATCTCTACTGCTCTGCGGAGGAATCGTGCCTCCGCTTCGTGGTCGTGAAGAGCAGCACATTCAGCGGCTTCTTCGAGGAGTGTGTGTCCCATCGAGGAGCCTGCACGATCGATGAGCGCCTCGTAGAGACTCAGAGAGGATGCTGGGCGATCTTTCTTTCTGGATCTTGCTTCTTCCATCATCTCACCAGCGCTGGCTTCCCGTACCTTTCCCTCTTCGATGAATCGATAGAGAATGGAACAGGTATCAAATCGAGTGCTGGTTGCTTGTGAGAGAAGTTCATCGATGCTTCGGTGACCATCGATCATCATGAACACCGAATGAGATTCTGCCGGTGGGGGAGTGCCCTCCATGGGATTCAAGATCCAGCGAAGATCCTTGATTCGATCGCGGATCAATTTCCATTCATCCGCTTGGCGCAGTCCTTCGATGATGATGGTCATCGGATCGACCTGGATACGGGTGACTTGCTGGATTTCATCTTCTGCCGCGGATTGAATCAACTCCGGAAAGAATTCGAAGGTTCCCGATTCCCAGAGGAACAGGTCAAACAGTTCTTCCTCAAGTTTTAGCCTCAGAGCTTGTGAGAGTTGGAAGTTATCGATGATTCCTCGTTCGATCAGGGCTCTACCCAGGAGCATTCCTGTTCGTTGCTGATCTTGACGAGCATTGAGCAGCTGTTCTTCGGAAACCACGCCTCCACGAAGGAGAATGCTGCGCAGCCGGATGCGGCTCGCGGAGCCTGAACGAACCAGGGTGATGTGTCCCGTTTCGAATACGATCGATACTTTTTCCTTGTCGCGTTCGATCTGAAGTGTTCCGGTACGTGCGCCATGGGATAGGGTCTGCAGGAGTTCCTGAAGACCGAAGTGCTCGAGATGTCCACGAAGACTGCTCATTCGATAGCTCCCGCTCATTCGTCGTGAACGGCCGACGAACGCCGGAGGTTCCTTCGAGACCGACACCCGCGATGGCAGTCGGGGGTAGGATCTCAGGAAAGACCTCAACTAAGGATACAGAATGGAACCCAGATCCACCAATCGCCGCCGCCCGGATGGCCTTGCAGAACCACCGCTGGATCTGCCTGAGAGCCTCTCTCCGGGGCTATATGTCCATGTTCCCTTCTGTCGCAGCCGCTGTACCTATTGCGATTTCCATGTCGAATCATTGCGATTACCGATAGTCCGAGAATATTCTCGTGCTTTGATTCGGGAGATTGAACTGGCAGGGGAGAGTGGATTCACTCCCAGCACAATCTTCATCGGAGGAGGAACCCCGAGCGCTCTCGAAGAGCAGTGCTGGGATGACTTACTGGCGGCACTGGCCAGGAATTTCGGCGGTGCGCTTCAGGAGTGGACCGTCGAGGCCAACCCGGAGTCGATCGATGAGTGGAAGTTGGAGGTGGCTCTCTCTCACGGAGTCGATCGAATCAGCACTGGAGCACAGACCTTCGATGAAAAGGGGCTATCGCTACTGGGTAGGAGGCACGACGCATCGAGGGTGCTAGAGGTGCATCGGATGATGGCCAGCGTCGGGGTTCCCAGAACCAGTCTCGATCTGATCGTCGGCTGGCCTGGCCAGGAACTGGATTCGGTACGGAGTGACCTGGCAGCAGTGGAGGAGATCGATCCCGATCATGTCAGCCTCTATCACCTCAGCTACGAGCAGGGGACATGGCTGCACACGATGCGATCCAGGGGGGCCATCGATCCGCTCCATGAGGAGCAGTGCATCGAAGCTTCACGCTTCTTCCTCGATGGATTGGCGAGCCAGGGCTATCAGCGCTACGAGGTTTCCAATCTGTTCAAGCGTGGCGGCGCTTCGCTGCACAATCTCAATTACTGGCAGCGCGGATCCTATCTTGGAGTCGGAAGCGGGGCCGCTTCCTTCCTCGAAGGGGATCGCTGGAAGAATCGCCCCGATGTCTCGTCCTATATCCGATCCCTCGGGCGACCTGAACGGGTCGCGGAAGAGACTCCTGATCGATTCACCGCTGCGGTGGAGTCGATCATGCTGAGATTGAGGTTAGCGGAGGGGCTCGATCTGGCCCGCTGGCGCCGGGATGAAGGTTATTCACTGGAGCAGATCTGCCAGGGCAGTTTGCGTCAATTCGAACAACAGGGTTTGCTCATCCATGAGGGAGACAGGCTCCGTATCTCTGATTCTGGGTTCGACCTCCTGGATTCGATACTCGTCGCCTTGATCGAAGACATGGAGGAGGCTTCCGATGACACCGGATACCAGCCGAGTTGCAGATCTGATGATCGCAGTTCGTATCCTGCGCCAACGGGGCTGGATCGAGGATGATCACATCGCAGAGAGTTTACTCTGTTGCCCGGGGAATCCCACGGCATCGGAGTTCTTACAGGTGCTGATTCGCAGTGGTGTGCTGTCTGTCAGCCTGGCCAATCACGTGCTCAAGATGACTCGCGATCACCTCCGAACACGCTTGGGAGATGGTCGTCGTCGCCGTTCTGAAGACGGCTCATTGGGTCGATTGGCCATCGACCGTGGCTGGATCTCCGCCGATCAACTGGAATTCGCGGTGCGGGAGCAAGCGAAGTTACGCAGAATCGGACTGCGCTTCCGTATCGGAGAAGTACTGGTAAGGCAAGGAGCCCTGACCAGTCCACAGGTTCGCTGGTTGCTCGATTTACAGGGCCAACTGACTCGTTTCTGCCGCCAGTGCGGAAGCGTTGATCTGGCACCTGGATCTTGCCAGAACTGTGGTGAACCTCTCCGACCGGCTCCGGCTCTGGGCCCTGTGATCGCCGACGGCGAACTCTCCGATGACCTATTAGCAGCCACATGAAGCGTCTCACGGCAGGTATGGCACCAATTGCGATCCCATCCTACTCTTCAATGTAGGCCGTTCCTCGCCCGGGGGTGGCCCACCCAGGAACCAAGTAGGGAAATCATTGATGAATGAAGACCAGTTGAAACCAACACAGGAGGGCTCCTTTCTCGAGGAGACTCCAGCGAACGCTTCCTTCGAAGTGGATCCGAAGCCGAATCCGGAAACGGAGTCGAGGGTTTCGGATACCGACCTGGTCGATCTAACGGGATTGGCGGATGACGAAGTCATCGTCTTCCTCGACGATGACGACCTGCTCGATGGAAATGTCGACGCTCCAGCGCTTCTCTCCCACAGGCCCGGAGAAGATCTGGATGACCTGGATGACTTGCCGGAAGTCTCCGCCGAACTGGAGGACGATCTCCCCGAAATCGAGGACGTCGAGGATATCACCAGTCTCATCGAAGGGTCCGATGGGCTCTACGAGGATGATTTGAACGGGGATTCGGCCCCGGTGATCGAACAGGTGAAAGATCTCTTCACCGAGTACTGGAAACCGGGAGCCGTGGCTGCTTCGGTCCTGATCGCACTGGTAGTCCTGGTCAATGTACCTTGGTCAGGCAGTTCCGCCTCGAACAACGAATCGACGTCGATCACACCGGCGGTGGTTTCCTTTGAGAACTGGGTTGACGATGTTATCGATCAACACCAGGTAGGATTTGGAGCGAAAAAATGAAGAAGTGGATCCAACTCTCGCTGATTCTGACCTTGTTCTTTTCGATGACTTCCGCGGACGTCGTCGAAGGCGGAACCGTGATCCTGAAAAATGGTCACGTGGTCAATGGTAAGGTGATTGCGAGTGACGAGGAGAAGGTGATCCTGACCTGGTCCAATGGCAGGGCGACCATCTATCGTCGTTTCATCTCCGAGGTGGTTCTCGAAGCATCGGAGAAGGAATATCTGTCCAGGAGACGGGTGGCTCGCAAACCTCAGGAAATCGCAGTGGCGAGCACTCCCATCCAGTTACCGGATCTCGCAGATCTGCTACCTATTGCGGCTGCAGATTCTGGAGTACTTGATTCTGCCGAAGATTCTTCAGAGGTACTGGATCCGATCGAGCTCGTGGTGGAGCAGGTCGATTCCACAACGGAACTGGCTCAGCCAGTGGCCGTCGAACTGGTGCCGGTCGAGTCGCCTCTTCCCGTCTTCCGTAGAGAGCCACTGGTCGGCCTGAACCTCACAGTAGATATCCCCGAGACGTGGACTTCGATCAGCGCCCAGGGCGCCGCACGGATCTCGTGGGAAGATGGCGCAGTGTTGATCGCACTCGATCGATACAACGGATACCCCGATGAACCATTGATCCCAGAAGTTGCCGCGAACACTCTGGGAGATCGACTGGAAACCGCAGGTTTTGATCGAATGCCGTTCGAGCGCGCCGCAATGTTGACTCCCTTGCGCCCTTCTTTCTCCCAAGAAAGTACATCACCGGATGGTCAGCAGAGTTGCATCCATGCATTGATTCCTTCGCAGGAGGGGACCTTGCTGCTCTCGATTTACTCGCCGATTTTGACTGACCTGGAAACTGACGAAATGATATCGACCATCGTTGCGTCACTTGGAAGTCCGGTCGCTTCGCGATAAAATGCTCTGAATACGGTTCTTGAGTAGATGTGGGGGCATTCACCGACAAGCGGTGAGTGCCCCCATTTCAATTCAATGGGGGACGGTTTATCGGGGTATGTCAAAAAAAAAAAGTAGATGGAAGACAGATCTGAATTCTGTACGATAACGTCGTTGACGGAAAGCACGGTGACTCCTGAGGGGAAACGGGAGGTGCTTTCCACCGCGCGAATCGTGTTCGAGTCAGTGTCGGGGAAAGTTTGAATCTCCCACCCATGATCTCGATCATCTTCGCAGCGGACCAAGGGGAATACGCTTGCGTCGTCTCGACGTGTTCTCTGCTGCAGGCAAGACGACACTGGGGGACGGGTTGATCCAACCCACTCTCTACATCACTACCGGGTCCAGCAAGGGTGAGCTCGCTTCGAGTGCGCTTCCCATGCTTGGAGTCCCGCGGATGAATTTGGATGAAGGATTTCACCTCTCCACTTCATCGATGTGCATCTCTGACGATGGCGGTACCCAAGATGGTGCTTGCGTTGGCAGAGAGTTCCCTCACATACTTTCCACGAGTTCATACCGATGGAGAAAAGGTGCAACGGTTGTTCCTTCCTTCTTCAGCGGTCGCCCCCTCGGAGGGGGGCGTGAGCATCAGGGTTTTGGGGCGACGACCCCGATAGGAGTTCGACATGGCAAAGAAGAAGGCGGCGAAGAAAAAGACCGCTAAACGGAAACCGGCCAAGAAGACGGCCAAGAAGAAGACGGCCAAGAAGAAGACGGCCAAGAAGAAGACGGCCAAGAAGAAGACGGCCAAGAAGAAGACGGCCAAGAAGAAGACGGCGAAGAAGAAGGCCAAGAAGAAGACCGCCAAGAAGAAGACGGCGAAAAAGAAGGCCAAGAAGAAGACCGCCAAGAAGAAGACCGCAAAGAAGAAGACCGCAAAGAAGAAGACCGCAAAGAAGAAGACGGCAAAGAAGAAGACGGCGAAGAAGAAGGCCAAGAAGAAGCCCGCCAAGAAGAAGGCCAAGAAGGCGGCG
>Ga0209362_1000746_pt1 | contig 27944 bp, 23 predicted proteins | sample SaaInlV_165m_DNA_FD_184680 | JGI IMG/M metagenome (GOLD analysis project Ga0209362, IMG submission 184680) | Marine microbial communities from expanding oxygen minimum zones in the Saanich Inlet - Saanich Inlet SI037_S3LV_110m_DNA (SPAdes)... | ecosystem: Environmental > Aquatic > Marine >... | reverse complement strand
AGAGAAGCCTTTTGGCGTCGAAGTGAAACACTTTGACCTTATGAACACCAGAGGGCAGGTAAAGAAAATAAGAAAGACATTGAGGCAGTCTCAAACATATCAAGAATCTATATACTCCAGGTCTGGAAGAAAATTTTCTACCGCGTTTACATTAGTTTTCTCAAACTTATCGTTTATCCGCGAAAGAAGATTTGCGTTTGACTGTAACGGCGAACTTAAACCGGCCTACAAGGCAATGATGTGCTCGTTAAGGTATTCGATGGTGGGCGAGTTGATCATACCGGGCTACGTGCCGGTCACAGACGGGTGGAAAATTTCTTTCTCTGGCCAGGTCTGGGCATCGTGTGGCGAGGGCCGCTCCCTTGACGGGGCCTCCTTTAGCACTGTGAACGATATCTTTAAGGCACCCCTGAAGGTGGGGTCATTGTAAGCATAAAAATAAAAGGGAACGGCAATGATAAAAAGAAAAAAGCATGACCAGTGGTGGAAGTAAGGGGTACATATGAAAACAAAGGAATGCTCAAAGTGCAAATCGGCCAAGCCACATGCTGACTTCCACAAAAAGAAGGCATCGACGGACGGTCTGAGTTCGTGGTGCAAGCCGTGTAAGTACGAGATGGATACCGCGAGGAGAAGAGAACGTGCGGCAAGAATGACCGACGAAGAAAGAGACCTTCACAACAAGAAGAAGAGAGCCCACGGGAAGCTCGACAGAGCGGTTAAGCGTGGGGAAATAGACAAGCCAGAAAAGTGTGAGAAGTGTAACAAGAAACACGTATCACGAGAGATCCATGGTCATCACCATGATTACGACAAGCCACTTGACGTCGAGTGGATTTGCCGGACGTGCCACCTAAACGAGCACGGTGGTGCAAAAACACTGACCTGCAAGACGTGCGGTAAGAGATTCACAGGGCAACGGGGACAGGACCGCAAGTTTTGTTCACATGCCTGCTACTACGTCACACTAAAGGGAGGACAAAGGGTATGGAAACCTTAAAAGAGCACCTAGAAGGCGATGAAATTATCACGCTTAGAAAAGCCTGTGAGATAACCGGAAAAGCTGCCCACACAATAAGAAGATGGAAGAGAGAGGGGTTTATTAGCGATCAAAGGGGGCCATATTCTTCGTCAACTTCTCCCCTTCTCCTTAGCAGGGCGGAGGTTTTGCGAGCGATGGAGGCAAAAGAAAGAAAAGAATCAAACTTAAGACGTGAAGGTGCGCGTTTAAAAGCAAAAAAGAAAGACCTTAGAAAGAATATGCCTTCACAAAGCCGAATTGCGGAGGCTCTTTTCGACTTAGAGTCACCCGATATTCACGCTGTTATTCATAATAAATTCAGAGACAACGGAGAAGAACTTGTTTTGGAAACAGCTAGGGATACATGTTGGGCGTGTCTTGCTCCAGTGCAGAAGTTAACAAGGTGCCACATAATTCCCCAGGAATATGCAAAAGATAAAAACCTGGACACAATAGTTAATGAACCAGGAAATTATCTTCTTCTGTGCGATTTGTGCCACAGAGAGCAGCCAGACTGTGAGCCACTGGATGTTCAGGCAGAGTGGCTGAGGACAAAGCACCACTGCGCAGTAAGGCAACCAATAAAGCAGCTTTTCTTTCTTGGTGAGGCAGTTTTTTGGTATGACGCCGTTGCTATTGCCACAGAGGAAAGCGGAGGGATATCAAAGAGTCAAGCAGACGAAATGTTTCGAAGCATGACCCAAAAAATGGAAGACCTGATAGGGATGAAAGTAAGGCATAACTCAGCAGCAAAGCATACATCAAACTCATATTCAAATATGATATGGAGCGTTCTTTCCATATTGATTCGCAGGTTTCATCAAGCCGTCGGCAAAAATAAGGCTGAACACTTTTTTGAGCTAGCGAAACAAAGAAAAGAAGGAAGCTTTTATAAGATGTACGCTAATGAGTTTAAGAGCATATACGGAAGCGACTTTTCAGGGGACGTATTAAAAAGAATTAAATCCGAAAGTAATCCAGCAGCGAGACAGGATTTCAATGTCCAACAAAAAAGCGGCACCGCAGCACACCATGAAAAGCTGATAGAAAAAAACATAAAAATAAAAACTCTCACAGAGAGGCTAAGTCAAGAAGAAGAGAAAAACATAGAACTCAAAAAAAACATGGAAAAAATGCAGATGGAGATTAACAAAGTAAAGACAATGGGCATTCGTGAGACGTTGAAGTCTCTGGTGGTAAAAAAAATCTACAATCTCAGCGAAAAAGGATGATGGAATGCCAGAAAAAACACCTAAAGACAAGGCCGACGAAGGCCATAGGAAGCCGGTGAAGATAACGGTCTCCATTGCGGGCCACCTAGACAGGAAGGTGGGTGACATGAAGGTCTTCTGCCGGGAAAATACTGACTGGGTTTGCGAGCAAAAAGAGTTTTACGCTCTCACGAGCATGTCCAAGGTTGAAAGGGCGCATATACTACGTGTCTGCCTGGGCATAGGGGCGCGTGAACTCATGGGGCGGATTCGAGACTATGCCGAAAAGGAAGGGATCGACATCGACCACCTTGATGAATTCTAACAAGAAGGAGGATGGAATGCACGTGTACGAAGTGGATGAAATAGATGGTTTGTTTAAGTTCGCATCTTGGATGAATCCAGATGAGGTGATGCAGTTATGCCTAAACAGGCACAACAGCGAGGTTGCCCTGGACACAATGAGCAACGTGTCAGGATCTGTTGATCGTGCTATCGAAGCAGCGACAGAAGGAATAAGCAACGCGCATCCAAAGTGGGAATTTGAATCACTGGAGTTTACGGAGGGTCCGTTCGTATCCGTACTTCCTAACCTGGATGACGGTTTCCCGCCAGAAAATTATTACATTGTCGGGTTTAAGGTAAAGTCCGTCCCCCCGACGCCGCAAAACCCTTCCGATTCCGATGATGCCTACATCGTAAGCCCTATGAGATTGGGAGATGCCCACACGATGGAGGATGAGGCTTCCTTTTTAAAGAAGGGAGGTGAAACTACGGAGCAAAAACCCAACTGAACCACATACGTGCTAAAATCTGTCGTCACTATTCACGTTCTGTACGGCAGTGGATGCCCAGGATCGGACTTCCGAAATCGGATAGTTTGGCCCTGGGCATTGTTTTGGTTTTCGGTTTCGCATAGCTAAGATCTCGTCATGACCGTAGACCCCACGGATGTCAGGAAAGTCTAACCACAGGTCTCGGCAGAGATGCTTCGTGCTTAAGATTTGACTAGCCGTTGGACTCGAACGACGAAAATCCCCAAAGTTACCAACCCCAATGGAAGTAGAATTAACTCCTGCACAGTGGGCACCTTTACACGCTGCGTCAAGGAACTGGTAAACCTTCCCCTTCCTGTCCACGATATAGTGGTACGGGACGTATGCTCGGCTTTTATAGTTTTCCGGCACACCATACTTCCTCCAGTCCCGAATCGCATCCAAGCGGGCCTCAAGGCTCCCAATGGTCACCGTGGCAACGCCCTCTGGGTCTTCCGTGAAAAACTCATGCACAGAATCCACCGTGTATCCAATTTTGATCCGGTGGACAACAATGCTTGAGGTTATTTTTCTTATTGGACGAGGAATATCTTCGGGTATCCGCTCGACCACTTTCATTTCATCAGCCTTCCGAGTGCCGCAGCCCATGGCATTTTTGCCGCTGCTGTCTGTCCCAAAGTGATGAGTCCGGCAGCTATCACGGATGTGGGTAGCTCCACTTTGACATCGGGTACACTGAATGCGCCCAAGACCTTTACACCCTTGATTTCAAGTTCAAGGTTTCCGTCTCGATCTGCATCGCCAACACGTCCACTTCCCCAGCTAATCAAGTCCATGTCACTCTCCCTCTGTTTTTATTAGCGAGCATTTTTTTTATTCGCTCGTCTGTTGTTGAATCCTTTTTACCCTGGCTTCGGCTTTTCTTTTCATCTTTTTTGAAAGCTTTTTGCCACGGATCTCTTCGATCTTTTTTACGCATTCTTCCACGTCCTCGATAACATGGGCAACATCCTCTGCCGCCTCAAGCGTCTTCGTCAAATCAAACTTCCCAGTCTGAACTCTGGCCACAATGACCGGCGTTATGGCAAACACCAATGCCACAATCACCCCAAGAATATCCACTGCTACTTCAACGTATTCCATGATTACTCCACAACGTCCGCGCCAATGGAAAAGTTTCCACTGAGCCCTGTCGGCGTTTTCCTATCCCCCTGGTAAGTCGTATGCGTGATGCCTGCCTCGTCCACAAACCCCGTGTAACCTACGGTGATGGTTTCTGCGGTGGCATCAAAGTCCGTGATGACCACGAGAAGATTATTCTGCGGAAACCCACTGGTTAGGTCAATGACCTGGCCCAGGCTTATCTCCGCAAAGTCGATACCCGTCCCAGTCAAAACCCCGCTTCCTGCGGTCACGGCGAATGTCCCTGCCGAGGTCGCGAGAGTTCCCTTGCGAGTCACATCTAGATCCCAATAATATTGACCAGGGGTGACATTGATTGTGTCTGCCACGAACAACTTAATGAGCGATTCCCCGCTGGCTGGGACTGTTATCTGGAGCTGGTCTGGATAGTACGACTGCTTAAATATGATGGACCGGCTGTTGTCGTCATAGACGCTACCCTTAACTGCAAAGCGCAACACAGCCTCGGTGATATCAACCGGCGTGGTACCATCGCTTTCGTATATCGTGACGTTGAAGTTCCGCGAGTCTCCCCGGACGATGCTAATGTCTGTCATTATCCTAACCCTTCCAGCCATGTCTTCATCAAGGCCATGTCGGTTTTAATCTCTATCAACTCTACGTCACTAAGGCCCGGCGTATCGCCAATCTCCAACGCTTGAACTTGATCTATCCAGGCCAGCATGCTGCCCCTCCCCTGGCCAGAATAAGGCAGATAGATCTTTGCGGTAGAAAAAGACTTTGCGTACTTCATTTCTAGCTCCTCACCACGGTCCCAAGACCGTCTGGAGATGTAAAGTCGTTCTGGGGTAGCGCGGCATATGTTGATGTCCCTGCGTTACCAACCTGCACGTCGGCAGCAGACGTTAGCGAACCGCTAACTGTTCCAAGCCCAGTTGCTGTAACCCGAGAGGCCAGATCCCATGCAGTGCCAGAGACAGATCCCGTTATCGAGCCAGTGCCAAAACCCTTGATGAACGAACTGGAACCCTCTTCGCAACGAAGAAAGCTGGTGTAGGTTCCCGCGACAGTCATGGCGACAGTAATCTCCACTCTCGATTCTCCGTTGCCAAAATTCCATACCCTAATGCACTCCGTTGAGGCCGCCGTGTCGAAGTCGATAGGGTCTGCCGTCTTCATGTAGCCTGCGGGATTAACCGTAACACGCTCGCTAACCTTCGAGCTGGTTAATAGCATCGTTCCACTGGCGGCAGTCGCTCTCGTTAGATTTCCACCAATAAACGAGTTGGGGCTGTCTTCAAGGTTTTGGTTGTTGACCTCCCCCGAGGCAAGAAATGCAGATGAGTTGTAAAAGTTGAACAGAAGTGCATTTGTCAATCCGTCCAGGTTGCAATCCCACATCTCTACGCTTTCCCAGATTTCAAAACTTGCAGCCGCCACGTTCTCAAACTTTATTCCTGCAAACTTTATTGTTACGCCCCGCCCCGAGGCACCGATGATGCTCTGGCTCCCCTGTGTTTGAAAGACGGTGCTGATGGGATAAATCTCTATGTCGGCAAGACCAATATAGAAGTCAAACGCTGTAATAATATTTATCGTAGGACTGGACGGGCTGGCGACCGGTACGGACCCAAGACCAAACTCAAAGGCAAAAAACGGAGAACCGGCTGTGCTGTCAAGCATCCAGTGCGAGCCGTCGGTGATAGGATCGGTGAACCCATTACTTGTCACAGCATATTGGGCTGCCGTTCCCGGTATGAGGGCTCGCGTCGATGTCGTTGGTATCACCGCAGTTGGCGTTTGATTGATGTTGCCGCCAAACATTATGCCCAGTCCGGCCGGGCCAGCCTGCACACTCGTAAGCGCTGGCACGTCGTAGGGGCCATTGTCAAGAGCGTGAAAAACAACATCACCTTCCTGCCCGTCAACTAGTCCATCAATACATCGTTGAGGGGTACGGAAAGGATTCCCGATGGTTCCATCGCCAGTTTCGTCATCCCCAGTCAGGGCGAAGTAGATATCGGACGCAGTGTTTTCGGTATAGGATACTGCATCCCATCCAGCGGCCGTTCTCTGGTATGTAACCCCGTTAGCCTGAACGTGAACCAGGCACCCAGTCTTGTCGAAGTCAGAACCATCAATAGCGTTTCGCCCTGCGATGTCGGCGACAACCCGATACCCGCCGCGAAGGGCGGTATCATCAAGCGATGCGACGCCAACGGCAGCATTGATTAGTTCTCCTGCAAATGTGGGCATAGCAATCTCCTACGGCGTAACAGTAAAGGCCAGTGGCCCGGTGATAGTTGTGTCAATAAGGTTGTCTGAACGTGCAACCCGATAGTTCTGGATATTCCCAAACGCATTCGTCACGGAAAGTCCCACCTGGACCTCGGTCATATCGCCAGGACCAAAAGAGCCAATCTCAAAGTTGGTGGGTAGCAAAGGTCCATACGGGTCGGGATATGCGTGAATAATGTACTGGTTCACTGGTGCAATCGTCCCTGAATACGAAGCAGATGAAGAAAGACTCTGCGTTACGAGAGCCTCAATATCCGCTTCGGTGTACGGTCCAGCGTTAGCGGTGATGCCCGTGAAAACCAATGGCCGCCAGGTGAATACAACCTGCCCCGTGTCTGGACTTCCAGCCTGACTTGCCGTCAGTGTGAAAGTCACGGATGCGTTGTTAGCCGTCTTGGTGAATGTGCCGTCAGAGCTGAATGATGTTGGCGTAACGGTTACATCTTTCGCCGGGGTTCCGTCGTCGTCAGTCAGAACAGCGCTGTCGGGTGTGCGGTTGTATGCCGCACTAAATGATGGTGTCGCAGAAGACTGCCCCACCTCAAAGCTCGAACCAGACAAGGAAGAGAACGATGTAATATCGAAGGCTGGAGCTGCGCAATCTTCAATAATGGTCCCAACAAGGTTTGGGTCAGCAGCTATCACGCCAGATATTTGCTCCTGCACACAAATCTCCACCGTGACCGTCGTCGGGTCAGCAACCATTCCCCCCGTTATTATGCCACTTATACTCATATCGTCCTCAGCAGTGTTTCCCATTTGGCCGCGTCTATCTGGACAGCCGACATGGTAACGGTTATGAGTTCGCCCTCTCCAACTCCTCCCGGCGTGGAAGCGTTGGCGGTGGCAGCATCTGGGAAGATGCGTCTACGCAAAGTCAATGGTCTATCGTTTGCGTCGTATGTCAAGGCATCGTCCCTGACATTACCACCTGCGTTACCAAATGCGGCAGCAAGTGCTTGACCCGCTGTTCCTGTCGCGAGATGACCAGCAAGAGACTCGTCGAAAATGGCATCGACACCAGCAGGATCCAGGCTCATTGCATCCCCAGGTGTCGCCCTGGTTGATACAGCCACATCGAGGTTGGCCGTAACGACTGGCTCGATAGCTGCGGTATCCGCAAGAACATCTTGCAGTTCACCAGCGGCAGTTGCCGCGGTTGCCCCAGTAACGCCGAGTGCTTGGCGAATCTGTTCTTTTTCTCCTGCGGTCCAATCCGTATCTGAATCTGACTCCCAAAGACCAGCGCCGTGGGTGCCAGAAAGCTCAGTGTCGATGGCTGTGCGTTCTCCGGCTGTAAGCGTCATCGCATCACCTGGGTCTGCTGTTCCACGACTGGAAACAGTAGCGTCCAAGTTTGTGGCGACCACCGGCTGCATTGCACTCGTATCTGCCTCGATGTCATCGAGATGCGTATCCACAGACCCTGCTGCCGGAGCACCTGCCGTTGGCGAAAGCTTCATCGCGTCACGCACTTGTTGCTGAGTTAGACCAGCTCCGCCGCCAGTCCATGCGCCTGCGCCGTGTGTCGCGGTAAGCTCTACATCGACCGCTGCGGTTGCTGCTGGCGTAAGCCCCATGTTGTCCCCGGCGACTGCAAATCCAGTGGCCGTCTGATAAGACCCTGCCCCATGACTCGCCGTGACCAAAGCATCCACATCTGCGGCAGTGTGACTGCTCCGCGTAGATATTGCTGCATCGATGTCCGCACCTGGAAAAGGTGTGGCATCAGACAAAATATCTGCCTGGGCCAATGTGGATCGGGAACTAACAGTTGCGTCAAGGTTTGAGATGCTTGCACCAGCAAACGGTGTTGCATCAGAAAGGATATCTGCCTGGGTCAAAGTAGACCGAGAACTAATGGTCGCATCGACATTAGCTGTGACAAGCGGCTCGATGGCTGCCGTATCAGCCAAGACATCTTGAAGTTCACCGGCTGCGGTGGCCAAGGTGGCACCCGTGATGCCCAACGCCTGCCTCATTTGGCTTCGCTCCGAGACTGTCCAGTCAACGCCTGCTCCACTGGATGCGTCATTCAGGGCCTCGCCAACACTGCCAACGCCAAGGTGACCTGCAATAGGCTCATCCCATACGGCATCAACACCCGCAGCGGTGAGACCCATGTTGTCTCCAGCCACTGCGAATCCAGTTGCCGTGATGTACGAGCCCGCGCCATGACTGGCTGTCACGAGGGCATCAACGTCTGCGGCTGTATGGCTTGACCGGCTGGAGATCGTTGCGTCGATATCCGCTCCGGGGAATGGTGTTGCATCAGATAAAATATCTGCTTGGACCAGCGTAGACCTGGAGCTTACGGTGGCGTTCAGGTTCGTGGACACCAGCGGCTCCATCGCCGCAGTATCCGCAAGGACATCCTGAAGTTCGCCCGCAGCAGTCGCAGCCGTGAGACCCGTAACACCTAGCGCTTGACGAATCTGTTGCTTCTCTGCGCCAGTCCAGTCTGTTGCGCTTGCAGACTCCCAGTTTCCAGCGCCGTGAGTTCCACTGAGTTGGGCATCAATAGCTGTTCTCTCGCCTGCGGTCAGTGTCATTGCGTCACCGGGATTGGCAGTGCCTCGACTTGAAATAGTCGCGTCTATGCTTGCTCCAGCGAATGGAGTAGCATCACTTAAAATGTCAGCCTGAGTCAATGTTGAGCGAGAGCTAACAGTTGCATCAAGATTGGGTATCAATGCTCCCGCGAACGGAGTGGCATCGCTTAGGATGTCCGCCTGCGTAAGAGTAGACCTGCTGCTGATGGTGGCGTCTAGGTTGGTGCCAACAATGCTGCCTGCCGAGCCAGCACCAAAAGCGCCAGGAAGGGCTTCTGCCCAAACATCGTCCTGCACGGCGTTCGTTACCCGCATATGTTCAGAGACACGCTCGATGTTTCCGACCAGCGTCGTATGCAGCGCGTCGCTATATGTAATGTAGATAATCGAATATCCGCCGATGGCAGGAGCAGTAAACGTACCTTGATAAAGGCCATCTGCAACATGGGAAAGGTTCACCGGGCTTGCAACGATGGCAACACCAGCACTATCGTATATTTCAGCCTGCGGAAACCTTGTGGTGTCCCCATCTGCCAAAACAAGCTCCAGTAAAACTGTATCGCCTGTGATTACTTCAATCATCGCTTCCTCCACTAATAATCTCTACGCTCATGACGGTTCTTCTGGGTTTGACGCAACGACTGACGCATGAACGTATTCTTCCGATGCTGTATGGTCCGGGTTGGCCTCCAGATGGGCATCCATTCCTGCATAGTTGTCGATGTCGAAAGTCTCTCCGCACGAGCAAATAAAAAGCATCCTTGTAGCCATTTTTACGACCTCACAAATTCTAGGGTTAACCACATCCTGTTGCCCTGGCCGATTGCCGTTCCGTTTGTACCAGTTGACTGGCATCTCAGGCGAACGACATCAGAGGCGGCAAGCTGGACCAAAAACGCAGCGCTGCTGTTGGCAGTGTCGTCAATGGTGTTACGAGAATAAGAGGACGACCTAGAAGGAACGATTTCGACCGTATTGTTCTCCACCCATCCATCAACGGTTCTTCGAGCATTTGCATTCGTGTCAAACATTATGGAGTATGAAATTCGGTAAACGCCAGCCGTGTTGATCGTTACATTCTCGCCTGACCGAGTGTAGCTTGAGTCCTGAAAGTCGTTAGCGTTCAGAACCACCGTTGTTGCCGTTGTGTTGATAGTTAGATTGCCGGTCTGTCGGTACTGAGATACGTTCGGGGTGAAGCCGTCTATAGAAATGTTGGCCACCCCGCTTCCTGCGTCCGTTACGGTGACCGCATCGCCAACAAAGTCAAGGTTTGTATGAGGGCCACCCGCAACAACTGAACCCTCATCCTCGACAATAATACTGCTGCCGGACCCTGCTGGGCCTTGTGGACCCGTCGCTCCTGCTGCCCCGTTCGCTCCCACCGTTTGGATGCTTAGGCGAAGGCTGTTGGCAAGCGTGTTTACCTGATCGCTGCCATCAACAACCTGACCCCTAATGCGAATCACGTCGGAGGCGTTCAGCTCCAAGATGGCAAACCCGGAATTTCCACCCTCTTCTTCGCCTGAGTCGTGAAACCACCTAGATCTAGTTCCGCCAACCTCGGCAAAACCACCGCCCGTGTCTAGCTCCACCCAGAACCCAACAGTTGCGTCGTTATTACTTGTCTCGCTTGAAGAACACCCGAAATCGATACGATATGTACCATTCGCGTTAATGGTAAGCTCGGAAGATCCGCTTAGGGTGAAAGCCGCATTCGTTATTCTTGCCGTGTTGAAAGGGAGGGTGCTAGCCGACGTGGTAATCCCGGCATAAGAAACAGAATTATAATAGTTTGCGAAAGCAGCTTCTGGCAGGTCAACCCATGAAAGCCCCGAGGGCTGAACGCTGTTTGCCGTCAGAACCTGCCTTGTTGACCCCACCGGAAATCTCGCAACAGTGTCCGCAGCCGTTGCAACAATCAGGTCACCCTTTGCGTCCACAATGGTGTCCAAGATTCCATCAACAGACGTGGTTTGCAGAGATGCCGTTTCGCCTGGGTTCCGAATCGACGCCAGGGCGACGTTCATATCGACCAAAACCACTGTCCCAGAATGAGAACCTGTCAGCGTTATGGTTAGAGCATTTCGTGGATCTGCCGACGAAAGCTCAATGACATCAATCAAGTCTGTTCGAGATACACCGTCAACCAGGACCATGGCTCCAAGTTGCACACGGTCAAGATTATGTGTAATCGGTATCGACGAGGACGACGAGAATGTTTGAGCAAAAAGTTCTTTCCATGCACCAGCCATTACAACGCTCCTCCAAGGCTAAACTTTATTCCGTTAACGACAAGGGCGATAATGATCACATCCTGGTTTGGCGTCCCATCGTCGGTCAGTTCGACACGGACAAACAAAACGTCGCCTTCGTAATATGATGACGCATCGAATGCGGCGAACTCCTGGTCAATCGCGTAGTCATCATATGTTGCGGGAAGGACCGCCCCCGCAGGCACTAGGTTCTGGGCGTCAAACTCTGCGATACCAGTCGTTAAGACATCCGTGTTTGCCAGTATTCTTGGGGTTGGATCGATACCGCCTGCTGGGTCTGCCACCAGATTCCCAGCGACCTCTGCCGTGTAGACAGACATCGTAAGCTCCGGCGCAACAGTGATAGGGGTTGACCCATCAACCTTGTAGACGACGGACATGTCCAAGGGATGGGCCGTGCAGATGCCTTCAGGGATTGCGAATTGGAAGTAAATCGCATCACCCGTTTGATTGAGCCTGCTGTTCGGCATTGGGTGTGTCCAACCTGTCGGAGTCCCTCCAGACCCAACGTCAACATTGGCCAAAACAACCCCGCCGCTTTCACCGAAAACATTTCCACTGGCAGAAAGGGTTCCGCGCCACTTCGCAAGACCGGATGCTGTTTTTCGCCCTCTCCTATTTATTTGTGAAGTGGAAGGCGTCAGCCAGGTCCGCTCAAATGTGGGAAGCACAGATGGGGCAGAAATGATTTCGACGCATGACCAATATGCCGTTACTGCATCCACTGACGTGGTTGCCCACGTTGAATCATCGTCAATGCCGTAATGCAGCTCCTCCTCAGAGGATGCGCGAAGAAACACATCATTCGCATATCGGTATGATTCTTCTTCGCTTACGGCTTCGACGCCGACATTCTCCCACGCGGCTCCATTCCAAATCTTAAACTCGTAAGACCCACCCACCCCAGCGGCGCTTTGGGCTATTTGAAGTCCCCAGTGCTTAATCACTGAAGCTGTATCCTGTCGCAATGACCCGAAATATATCCTGTGTCCTGCGGCAGTTCCCTGAAACGTGATCGTTGACCCAGAAATACTCGAAGCGTCTGCCGTAACATCCACGAGGCCACCAGTGCCTGTGGCGTTCGAGGTGACGACTTTTATCCCGTCCGCATATGGCGAACCGCTTCCAGCGTACACGCTAGATCCCTTTTCTGGGAATCCAAAAACGGAGTCAACACCGAATGTCCTTTGTTGCGAAAAGCTGGTGTCATTTTGCTCTCGGAAGAAACTCAAGCCAAAGTCAGAGTTCAGCATCGCAGGGGGAAAGTTGTAAGCCGTTTCATGATTTGCAGTAATGCGAACAACTGTACCGGTGCCGAGAAGGGCTGGGTCAGCCAGTACGGCAAACGCCGACTGGTCCATCTTCCCACCGAGGACAGAAAGGTTTATCCCATCGCTGACTATGTGAATACTGTTTGACAGGTCAAGGGTATTGATTCCGAATATCAAAGTTGTCGAGGTTCCATCGCAGTAGACGCCATCGGTAACATTCGGTGATCCGACGTTAAAGTCGGCAATCTGAAACCTGCCAGCCGATTCCCCTCTCACAACAGCGTCAATCGTTCCAGGACCGGGAGGAACATGTATCGACTCAACTGCAATAACGCCGCTTTCGTTGACCATACACGAACGCAGGCCGCCAGTGTCAAAACGTATCTCAGCTCCGATAATCTTGCCGCCGCCTATTTTTCGCAGCCCGTTCCCTTGGCCCACAGCCCCATCGCCGTGAAACTGGCAGTTGTATATCGATGATGCACTAGAAACGCCACCATCAAACAAGACACCCGATAATCCCAGGGTGTCCGGGCAGTCAACAGCAAATCCCTCAATCTGCGAGTCTGCCGAAAGGGTTACAATGTCCGCAACAGCCGATACGTCTCCGATGCGCGTAACCTGGTATCCGCCAGAGCTTTTTAGGGTTGTCCCAGCCGGCACAGTGAGCCCAGACTCAGCGTAGGTACCTGGATATACCAAGATCTCATCACCAGACACAGCAACAGCCAAAGCTGCGCCAACCGTCAAAAACGGGTGCAGAGGGTCGCCAGACGTACCGCTGGCATCATTGCCGTTGACGGCGTCTACCCAGACGACGTTTCCGGTTCTTTGTAGCAGTCCTGCTGTGGGCATCTAATCCTCCAAAAATAATCTATCAAATCGAAAGGTGAATCCTTAAATTAATCGTTTTCTGCAAATTTTACAGACATGAAAGAGTTGTCCCCGAGCGGTCCCGAATCCAAAAGGGATAGAGAGACACTGAGCCCGGACGCCTTCTCATTAAGGGCCGAAACAGTGAAGGAGAGTTTATCTCCCTTGCTTAAAAAAAGATTTGATGAGGATAATCTTAGGGGAACATAGCTGTCATAGGCTACTCCGTTAAAATCTATCTCATAGAGCTGACTTGAGGCCGCCACCACGGTTCCTGGGGAATTCCCCTTTCCGCTCACATCATAATCAGCGCCGACTCTGGCCTGAACACCTATCGTCAACTGGCGAATGTTCGTGTCGGCTGTTGTAAACCTAACATAAAAAGATCCATCTATGCTGTAGTACCCATCAGATGGTACGAGAAAATACGTGCCATCGTCAGACCCAGACCCCGCCTGATCTTTTATTATGCTGCCCCCAAAGTCAAATGCGCCTGAACTTGCAACATCGGAAAATGTTATATTTAAAACATCTGTGGCAGCGGGAGGGGCGCTTGAGTCAGCTCTGATCGTAGAGGCCGACCAGGCATTTCCTACTGCCGTGTAATAAGATCTAAAGGCAGGGGCGTTCCTGTAAATAGATATACTGTCAAATATCACCTCTTCCGCTGCCCCAGAAAGCTCTTTGCCGACGTTTATACGCGCGTACCGTGCGTCAGAACTCAGACCGTCTTCAGGAAGTATCCCCTGGTATCTCTGAGTGACCCATTCTGCAGCGGTTCCGTAAGCATCCGCAAAGGGTCCGGAGGATGACAAAAGTGCCCCATCTCCATCGTACCACTTTATAGTAATGTTTGGCCGAGCCGCGCCACCTGAACCAGCAATACGTTGCCACCTAACCTCCAAACAATAGGGGACGTTTGAATTGCCGTCCAAGGGAATAAGATCTGACTCTATACGCCTTGATGTGTGCATAGATATAGACAGCCCGCCAGTAAGAGAAGTCGTAGTGGCCTTTATTTCACTATTATCCCAGTCCGTGCCGGACTGCATTGTCCACGCAGTAGGCGGATTCAGCCTTCCGTCAGCCCAGGTCATAAACGAATTGTTTCGGACCTGTGTAAACCTGCCACCGAGGTTCATCTGCGTCTTGCCGAGGACGGACTGAACAGACTGTAGCTTTTGGGCCTTGGTTAAGCTGTTCGATGCTTCCATCGGGGTGTTCGCTGGGTTTGGTGCGCCGCGAGACTCAAGTGCAAGCCATCGTTTAAACCCAAGATTGGGTTTACCTCGAAGGGAGATGGTGGTGGTCGCATCTTCTTGGAAGTTGTGGGTTATGTTTGCGACAGCCAGATACTGGGATTCAGTGTACAGGTAACTGTTTGGCTGAAACCCGATGATGTCATGGATGTCAAGCGATGGCATTATGGGTATGGTTACGGAATGGTCGAACTCTGGGTCCGACAAATCCAATATCATGGAAATGCCCATTTTTATGGCCTCGGTGACCGTATTTATCTGGCTGGTTGAGGACTCTTGTACTTCCATGAACCTTCTGCCGTAGGCCGCCATTGATGCGTCATTCTTCAGCTCAACATACCCAGGAGTCTCCTCATCCTCTTCACTTGGGTTTACGGCAGTTGTCCCATTGACCTCATACCCAAACGGCGGGGGTGGGCCCACGCTGGCTGACGGTCCTGCATAAGTTATCCCCGCAGGAAGAGAGCCAAAGGCAGTCACATTAGCATCCTGCACGGATTGATCTGTTTCCCCAGAATCATACGAAACACGCACAACATTCCTTATGCGTTGGCCCGCCAGCTCCGCCTTTGAAACGGACTTGATATCTTCAGGCGAGAAAAGAGACGATATGGTCAAAGAGTCGCGCTCCGGCTCATAAATCACAAGTTTAAATGACTCGGTATCCTCATCCCACCTGTACTTAACGTCATGACCAAACTGCCCTGCAATGGTCCTGATGGCGACCATGACGGGTTCGCGCTTTTGAATATACTTATTAACGGCCCACTCGTAAGGGGCATCAACAAGAGACACGGGGGCTCCAGGATCAACGTATGAATCTGTTTTATTGGTGTCGCTGTTCGCCGCCAGTATTTCGCCCATTATCTCGGCGGCATACTTGAGGGGAGGAACGGCGTCAGGCTCATTGCCGTAAAACGCATCAGTCTCAATGAACGTATCAACAAGAACCCCACCCTTATCCCGAAACATAACGGAGGTCTCTTCAGTGCCCCAATCAACCCCGTCAATCGTGCCATCCAAAAACTGCCAATAATCACTGCCACTGGCTTGAATACCAAGAGGCATTGTAGCCGTGTATATTTTGATGCCACGGTTTATCTCAATGAACTTTTCCGTCGTCGTAAGATCTGAATCTGGAGACTGAAGGTTTAACCTTGTGTCATTCTTAAGATAGGCAAGAGACAGGTTTTCCTGCTCACGCAAAAACTTAACAGTGCCTTGAACGCAAGCATTGTCCGGGCTGTTTGACGTACTCAAGCTTGAAACGAAGTCGAGACCATCAAGGTCCGTGGCATCGTAATAAAACTCAGTGCCACTGCTGTCTGGTTTTTCTATCGCAACTTTAACGCTCTGACTTGTGTGAAACGGAAGCAGGAGGCCGCGACGATAGTCCTCTTCTATTTGGGTTGCGGTGAGCGATTCGCTCCAAGCGTATACCCCGGCTATCTTACCGCTAAACGGCTGACCCCAGGCCCCGACAGATGACACCTGGCCACCAATGTTCCATTCCGCGTTAGCCCCATTGCTTGGTTTGTTCCCGGTGCCCGAGTTTAACCCCATCTGCTCCATGAATCGTCCGTTCACGTACAAATCATAATCAACCTGGGAACCCACGTTGGCCTTCCTGACAAAGCAGACGTATATCCACCTGTTCATGGGTGGCTGGTATGTAGATCTCCACCTGCTAATAGAGCCAGAACCGTCCTCAGTCACAATTTCAAACAGGGGGGTGGTTGTGATGCTCAACCTGAAAAGATAGTTGTCCGCAGCGGCTGCCGAGTCGCTTGGCCCGCTGAACTTTAGGACAGTGCTGAAGACAGGTGGCGCTGGCGCAATGTCGGCCACATACATCCAGCACCCGACTGATACTGTTTGCGTCTTAAATGCAGCTATGGACGTTGCGTCAGACCCAGGCGTTTCGGTGGCTAGACCCATCACATCGGCACCAATGAACTCGCGGCCCATGCCTATGGGAGAAGCACATATGTACGGAGGGTCCACCGTCGCAGTCGGGTGGTCTATAAGGCTTTCGCCAGTTGTGCCCCACACAGACGGAGATGCAACACCCGTGGTTTCGTCAAAAAACCATGCCCGCAGAGATGAAGACCTCTGCTTTGGATGCGCTCCGCGTCTGTTTGGGGGCATTCTCATATTACTTCTTCACCTGATTCAGACTGCACTATTGTTACGGCAGCAGTCGTGCATCTAATGTTAACGGTTATTTCTGATGCCTCACCCCGCTTCATGGAAGCCTTAAACCCGGAAACAACAGGGGCACTCATTGCAAGCGAAACAGCCTGCCCGATAAAGTTTCCACCCGGAGCTGGAACGTCCAGCTCTCCATCAACTTCAATGATTATTTTTCTTATTGGTTGTCGTATTCCTGACATGCTCTCTCCTATCTAAAAATCCGTCTATCGTATCCCTTGCGAAAGGTGGTTACGATCTCATCCATTTCAATGACTCTTTTCCATACCATGACCGACTTAATTTTCCCGTCGAAATTCTGCGGCACGTCGTTCGTTCCGATTACGCTGCCATGGATGGTTCCAGCACCGGTCCCGCCGTTCTCGGCAGAGAAAGTAGTCTGCCCAAAAGACAGGCTGGTAACTTCATCCAGTAGCGAAACCGTTGTTTTTGATGCCACGTTTGCATATATAGAGGCAGTCGCACTTGGGAGGTCGAGCGTACCGAGGATAAAATACCATTCCCCGGTAGAGAGTACGTCCGTGTTACTTTTCAGCCCTTGAAAGTTGATATCCGCGCTCCGGGATCTGCCACCCCATTGGATAGATCCGCCGTTGTCCGTGTGGACGTTCAAGGCGACCTTGCTGAAAGATGGTCCAGCCTTTATGGGAATATTCAGTATTGTTCCGACGGTCATATTCTCAACATAAATCCAAGCGCCGACACTTACCCCGGAGTGGCCACCAAGATCTGAAGACAGGTTGGAGAACCCAGAATGGTCGCTCGGCAGCTCGAACCCCTGTGCATTGACTGGATCAAAGCTCTGGCAAAAGCCAAACCCGTCGTCTATGTCGTAGACGAGCGTGGGCGCTGCGGCTCCAGCTTTTTTCTCGTATTCGTATCCGCCGGAAGCGTCGAGGCTGTATGGACCATTTATTTGGTCTATGACAAATTCGGGGTCGAGGATAAAGTTGGCATCTGGCCTTGATATCCCGCTCTCTTGTAGCGGCGAAACTTCTTGGAGCATCAGGTTAATAGAGCGGTCGTTTGGTGAGTATGTACCACCATGCTGGACATATGCCTCAGAATCGACCTTGCCGATAACTTCTTTCGGGTGCTGGCTGCCGATACAGTCACCGGAAACGAGAAGGCGTGGCAGCTTTGAGAAGGCGCGGTCCTGCGGGGGAATGAAGTCATATCCATACAATCCGTGGGAGTAAATCTCGGCAATCTGGTTGGCGCTAAGGGCTTGCTTGTAATACCTGAAGTCGTCGATATTGCAAAGGGCACTGTCGGTCCCTCCTTTGTCCCCCATATATATGTTCTCCGCAGAAGACGTTGTTGCTATCGTGGTCGCAGTGTCTGTTCCAATCAGCGTACCATTCTTATAGAGCGATAACGTGGGCGTTGTCGTCGGAGATGAGTACACCATGGTCAGGTGCGCCCATTCGTCCGCAACCAACTTGTCGGGGTCATTAATGGACGCGCTAGTGCCGACGAGCTGATAGAATATTCGAGCGTTTCCGGCTGCCAGGGAAAACACCCACCCATAGGTGAGGGCAAATTGCTCTGCCAGGTCTGGTGAAGCTGCCGCTATGGCACCAGATGACGGGTTGACCCAAAAGCATACGGTTATTTCATCGTCGGTGTTTAGCTCAATGGGGCCAGGGGAAGATCCGGGGAATTCCACCTTGTCCGCTGCGCTTATATTCAAAAGTGACCCGCTACCAGTTTTGCGATTCGGGTCACCTGCTGCTATAGGGTCGGCAATCGTCGCCGTTGGGACTCCTTCTATGCCATTCACTCTGTCTGCAAAATCACCGGGATAATCAAACGGGCACTGCATCACGATGCCGTCAGCGTTTTGCCAGGTATAAAGGTCCGCGATGAATGATGCGTCAACATTAAATGGAAGCAGGACTAAATCGTCCATATCTTTCGATACAGTCCCGGCGGGAAAGTTTGTATAGTCAATGGTCACGATGCCATCTGCTACGGTGATAAAAGATGTCACCGCTGTGGCAACCCCATCCTGGTATGTGTCTCCGGTCGCAGTTTCAACATGCTGATGCCATTCTCCAGACCCAGTGTTGTCTGCCCAGACAATAACCGTCCACTTCTTTGTTGGAAATCCAACGTCAAATGACATGTCTGCGGTAAAACTCGCATGACCGGTTCCGAATCGCTGTAGCCCACCGCCTTCGACAATGGACTTGCTCGCCAGAGACGTTGGTGCCACCCCAGAGTCGCTCCAGAAGTTTGTATTCAAGGGGAAGTGGTGCCCGCGACCCATCAGAAGGCCCTCGACCGTATCGGCCACAGAGGGCGTCTGGAACAGCATACTGCCGCTCCAGGTTCTTGGATTCATTCTCCTGCTAATCAGTGCCCTGTTTGTAAAAGATTTGCCAGAGTTCCCATATTGCGTCGATGTTTCCGACATGCCGCCGTTTACAATCGGGACATTCCATCCGTTGATGTTAAAGAAGCTCATGGCAGCACCGGATATCTGGTTGGTTCGCCTTCTCCCTCTGAGAGAACGGAACCACCAAGACGAAGGACTGGAAGGTTAAATGGGGAAACCGGCACTGCAACGTCCGGGTCATACTTATATCCCGGCAGGTACTCAGTAAGCTTAAATGAGACAGTTTTAGCGTTATTGGAGCCCGGTTTCTGTATATAGGCTATAGATGTAACCTCGCCAGTTACGGGGACACTCGGCTCTGCCACCACGGGACTTGTGTATCCTGTGCCCACGCTCAACTGCTCGATAAAATAGTCCGGCATTACATATGGGACAATGAACATGTCTGATATCTTAGAATTGTACTGTAGTGGTATAGGATTTTCGTTAACATTAAATTCTATCGAAAGGTAAAGAACCCCTTCGCGAACATTGGCGGAATAGCCAATGTCACCGACAGGGATGTACTTGATGGTGTCCGTATACGTGTTGTCGTAATTCTGTTTCACCCCGGCCAAATAGATATCACCGTTGGACCTGAAGAACAGTGGGTCATATTTCGACGTATCACTATTGAGGACAAGGAACATCGCCGTCCATTTATCGTCTTCGAGCTGGCAATCCCACGCGAACATATCCGTGAAATCCAAGATGACGAAAGCGGGGGTATCGAGTTGTATGTCAAGACATCCACTCGACCAATAGTCTCCACCTGTCCCTGAGAAAGTTAATCCATCCGTCGATGCACCGACAGACGCCATTAAACCGCGAGCCGTGTAGCCGGGAACCAGGGACATGCCCGTGTCGGATGTCGAGCCGTTTCCGAGCGCCCAGTAATGACCTTCGCCATTAATCAGGTTGATGAACCCATCGGCTATATCGAAGTCTTGGAATAGCGCCGTTGCTTCCCATGTGCGCCTGTATCCACGTCCAGCATTGCGAAGCTGCCCGCCGAAAGAACGGCTGACACCCTGTATTTTATCTTCACCGCGTGAACACTGGTTCATTACGATTGGGATATTTATGCCGTTTAAGATAAGGAACTGCATTATGACCTTCCGCCTCCACCTTCGTTGCCACCCCACCAGCCAGAGCCTGATTGATGACTTGGAAACGGAGTGCCAGCCTGAGCCATCTGGTTGCGCGTAGACCTCTCTGCAATCATGTTGGCGAGCTGGTCTGGGTTCGCCGCATCGGCGATGCTGAGTTCGTTGATGTTGATATTCATGGTGTTGCTGCCGGAAGTTATGTTTCCGCCAGCCTGTCTTCCGCCCATCGCGGCCCCCATTCCTCCTCCACCCTGGAATGCTTCCTCTGGGCCAAGCAAGGCAAACCCGAGGGTGTTGGTTAGGGAATCAACTGCGTTGCCGAGTTCATCACCAACCTCCCGAATGGAGTTACCGAAGATATCCCCCCAGGATGCGGGGTCCATAAGGTTGTCCACCATGTTGCGGATTTCTTCTCCAAGCTCCGACAGGGACTGCCCCTCCATGAACCCTCTAAGGTCGTTGCCGTTTCTGATGGCATCTTCGAGGCGACGGAAATACTCGTTTGAGCCCATGCTCCAGAGACTTCCACCGTCTCCATCTCCTGCGGCACCTTCACCCTCGGCGTCCATTGCCTTGTATCGGGCGAGGTTGACCTTGAATCCCGTTGGGACGTTGGTGAGCTGCTCGCCAAACTCTTTGTCTGTCCTGTCTCCTGCTCCCGCGATATCGTCCAAGTCGCCAAAGCGGCCCAGGCCGTCCGTCCATTCTGACTTGTCAATCATGTCATAAATAGGTTTGAATTGGTCGGGATTGATATACTGGGCCATATCGTTGGCCATAGTCGTTATCTCCTCCGCCAGATCCAACATGGACTGCAAATTTGGTATGTAGTCTTCGGGGTTCTGGGCGTTCAGGTCGTTCAGTTCCTCTTGGGCACTATTGATCAGCGAATTCCCAGATCCGGGGAGAAGGCTGTTCGCAAATTCTCCCAACACCTTTTGGAACTCGAATAGTATAATCTCAAAGGTATGGGGCAGCGTAAAGAGGAACTGGTGAAGCGTGATGAATCCCGTGCTCATGTAAACCAGCACCCTCACAATCGAGACAAACGTATTGTGCATATGGGCTAATGCGGTAAGCGTTGCTACGATTGCAAGAGCCAGTCGCTTAAATATATCATAAAGCGTTTCAGCAAAATTTAGGTTACCCATTGACTGTGCTATTACCACGAATGCGTCCATGACCATATCGAACAGGCCGACCAGCGAGAACAGGTTTTCATAAAACGGTCCCATCGCAAAAATAACCCGGTCAATTGACACAGCCAGCGCATCCATAATGCGCGTCCATGGAGTACGGTAATTTTCACCAAGATCCGTAGTTTCGCCAGACTGTTCAGTTGTTGTCGCGCCAGGATCTCTTATTGTCAGATTTTCCATAACATCGCGTCGGAACTGTTCACGCGGGTCGCTAGTGGACGGCTGCCCCGTAACTATCTCATGGCCAGCGCTCGCCATCCCGGCGATCTTCTGATGCTTAATCTGTTTCATGCCGAGAGCCAGCAAAAGAGAGCTGATGGCACCACCTGCGGCGATTGATATTGCTGCAGCAAGAGCGTAGATAAACAGGCTTAGAGCCGCAGCAAGAGTAACCAGGACGGCCACGACTATTCCAGCGTAGACCCAATACTGCTGAGACGCGGCGGCTATGACACCGATCCAAATGCCAAAGGCAATATAGGCAGCAACCGCGACAACGGACAGAGTCCATACGGCTGGAACAAGAACTGCGGCCAGCGGAACGGACAAAGCGATGACCGCAGCCGCCAGCGGAGCGAATATCTTTGCGGCATTTTTTGATGCGTCTTGCCATCTGGGCTCGGGGACGACGTTGGCTGCCTTGGCTATGCCGCTGGCTATCTTGTCAAACCCGCTTTTAATGAAATTGAACCCAGCCATGATGGCCTTTGGGATGACGACAACAAGCATTTCAACTGCTCGGCCTACGAATTCGCCGATCTTCTTCCCCATGACGCTATTTCCGAACATTGTCCCGATGGCCCCGCCGACGAATCCGCCGATGGCTCCACCCTTGTCCGTTAACCCCTCTAGGTATTCCCCTGCCCCATTTGATACGGTTTCTATCATGTCAACGATGCCCTGCAATCCATCGCCTTTCGCCTCCATGCCTGGGAATACCGTGTTTTCTGCAACAATCTCGCCGTTTTTCACGTAGAACGTGTTTATACCTGAAAAAGCAGATGTCAGTATGTCCTTGATGACAGACTTATCGTCCACCGGGTTGGGCTCGATTAAAGGCATTATCTCTAGCCCTTTTACCGCATCGGCTGCACCTTTCCCGAATGTCTCCAGCATACTGTTGAGTTCTTTCACCGACCGGGCGCTGTTTGAAAACATGTCACGGAAATCTAGCTGCCCCTTTACATCAAGAAGGTCTTTAGTCGTGTCCCCCTTGCTGTCGGTGCCCTTATTTTGGTCTTTGGCGTCCTTGTTTATATCGGCAACAGCAGCAGTAGCAATCTTTGCCGAACTATCCATTGCATCCTGGTACGCTTCGAGGGCTTTCTGGTACTCCTCTTTAAGCTCCGCCTTTCTGAGTGCCTCCACAGCGTCGGGATGGTTAGCCTTGGTATCGGGCTCGTCGGTCCTGCCCAAGATCGCAGCGGTATTGCCGAGAACGGCAGTCTCAAGGCCGCTCATCTGCATGGCAAGGCTGTCGATGCCAAGGTTGTTCATGGTCGCCACCATGAGTTCTGACGCCGGCCCCTGCACAGCCAAGCCTGCATTTAGCGATTCGAGCAGTATAGACTCTCTCCTTAAAGCCTCAGCATTTTCCTTTATGGCTTTAATCGTTTCATCGACGCCGCTCTTTTGCTTTCCGATATCCTGCATGAGGCGAGTTATCTCTGGGGACTCGGACTGTAAGACGGCTATTTCAAGCTTTATGTCACGTTCAGTGTTTGCCAAGGATGCAACTGATTCATCGTAGGACTTTTGAAGCTTCTCTACAGAAGAAGTCGCAGAGTTAATCTTTTTCTTATAGTCTTCCTGAGCTATCGCCATCGCGTAAACAATGTCTGTCAGGTCACCAAATGCAACGCTAACTCCGCCGACACTTTTCGAGAATTCATTAAGCCTGTCTATGTGTGGAGCCATTCCCGCTGTTATTTGTTTTATCTGCTTGTAGGAGGCGTCGCTGTGCCTGATGGCCCCTTTTTTGACATCGACAAAAGAAGACGCCAGTCTGATGGCCTCCATGGCTGTTAGACCAACGGCAACGCCAAATTTCTTGATCTCCTCTGAACTTCGCCCTGAAAGCTTACCCCCGCCATCCTTGGCTATGCGATCAAGTTTCTTCCCTGCATCAGCAATGAATTTATCAATAAAGGCACCAGCCTGAATTGATGGTTTCATGGACGGCTTAAAGGCAGATATAAGTTTGGCAGACAAAGACCTTATTTTTCCGCCGATCCAGTCGAAAAAGGAATCCCAGAGCTTACCAGTTTTATCAACCTGGTCTTCCTGCTTTGCAAACGCCTCCGTTGCCTTAACAAGCAGCTTACCTACGCTTTTGTCCCCCTCGTTGATCATATCGTTGATTTTTTGAAGAGTTTTCTTGAGGCGCTCCATCTCAAGCTCTTTAAGGGAGTCTAGGAATGCCTGGAGGACAGGAGAAACCTCTCTTGCCTTTTCCGCTATGGCTTCAGTCCGACCTTCCGTTTCAACGGTGACCTTAACTTTTGCGGCGATTTCCTCAATGTCCGATACATTCACCTTTATTTCACCACGCAATTGCTCTAGCTGGTTAACGAAATCGTCAAGGTTTTCTTGGGCCTTCGCAATCTGTTTCGGCGTGAGGTCAACCCGGCTAAGGAGCTTCGACGTCGTCGCTATGTTTCCTGTTATTTCGTTCAGCCTATTCTCATAAACATCCATTTGAGCGGGATTTAATGCTTCCTCAAAAAGGCCACCACTATCTTTTCCTATCGAATCAAAAAGTTCTTTGTAAAATTTCTTAAAGTCACTCACTTTGTCAAATGATGTTATCTCTGCGCCAATTTGTACCGTCAGAGCCTTCTGGAAAAGACCTGAGCTTGCAGTGTCAAGAGCCGCCATGTCATCCATCATCGCATCAAGGCGCAAGTCGGCAGACGAGAGCCTCATCGCAGCATCCGCTCCCTTGAAAATTTCTTGGTTGAATTCCATCCTGTCTATTTCGTTAGACAGGCCAACAAAGGCTTTCATCTGCTTCACTAAGCCCATATAACCGAATGATGCCGTGTCCAGGCTGTAGCCCAGGTCAATCGCCGCCATCCCCTGTCGCCCAAGTGCCGCGTTGAACGCCTCTGCCCCCAGTAGGGCAGTTCCTGTTGCTAGGGTTAACCCTCCGAAGGCGAGAGCAGCTCCCCCCACGGCTGTGCCTATTGCCGCAAAAGTGATTCCAGCGGCAGGCCCGAATATTGCGAAGAATATAAATGCAGCAAACCCAGCGGTAACCGTAGCTGCAAGCAGGGCTAATGCGCTTGTCACGGCACCGATTACCAGTGCCGCCTGCCCATAATTCGCTATAAATCTTATAAGAGTACCATCTCCCGCAGAAAAGGAATTCACTACGTCCTTAACCCTATCGACAAGGTCATTCAATTTTGGCAGCAGAAGGTCACCAATGGCAATGGCAAGGCTTTCTACATTGCTTTTTAGTATCTTGAGTTTTCCGGTTGTCGTCTCGTGCTGGATATTCTGGAGGAAGGTTGTGATGTCGTCAAACTGAGCCTGTTTTGTCGCTACGGACAAGTCGATAAAGGCATCGGTGCCCTGCTTGACCAGTGCGGCCATACCTGGACCGGACCTCTCACCAAACACCTCCATAAGGTCCGCGACGTATTGGGTTGTCTTCCCAGTCTCCGCATACTTTTTCTTCATTTTCTCAAGAATCGCGATAACTCGAAGCATCCCAGATGCTTGACCCTTCTGCCTTTCCCTAAGCACTTCCGTTGTGAGTCCTAAGCGCCCCATCGCCTTGGCTGACTGCTTGGTGGGTTTCACGAGAGCAGAAAAGGCTCGCTTAAGAGAAGTGCCGGCGAGAGTGCCCTGTATGCCCACGTTGCCCAGGAGGCCGATGGATACAGCAACGTCCTTCAGGCTTACGTCTGCAGCGCTGGCGACCGCGCCCACGATTTTGAAAGCCTCACCAAGCTGAAGCACATTCACATTGGAATTGGTGAATACGCCAACAAGGATATTGTTCACGTCGGTCAACTGTTTACCAAGCTCTTGTGCGACCGCACCCTGGTCCACCATGCCAGCAGTGGTCCGTGTCAGCTCCGACCTCACATTGACCGCAGTAATGCCAAAGGTGGACATAATGTTTGTTAAAACATTGCCGCTTTCAGCCATTGTTATATTGGCCGCAGTGGCCAGCTTCGCGACCTCGCCAATGGTTGCAATCACTTCGGCAGCACTGAAACCGGCCATTGCCATAAATTCCATGGCCCCTGTGACTTGCTTGGCGGTATGGATGGTAATGTTCGCTGTCTTAATAGCCTCTTTGCGCATAGACTTAAATGCGCCTCCAAAGGCGAGCGAACTACCGGAAGCAACAGCAGCAGCCTTTGACATCCCAAGCTCAAAGTCTGCCGATATCTTAACGATGACGGAGGCTGTCGCCGCAAGGGCACCAAAGGCTGCCACGGCACCAATGGATATTTTCCTAAAAGACTCCGACAGGCCGGTCATGTTGGACCTAAGCGACCCCAGTCGCTTCTCTAGCGTTTTTGCGCTAGACGCCATCGACTTTGTTCCCTTGCTGAACTCCTTTGACGACTTCTTGGTTGCGGCTGAGGTTTTCTGAAGGCCAGCCACAAGCTTGGTAATCTTGTCAACAGCCTTAGTGAGGTCTGTTACGGCTTTTTGGACATCAGCGTTTAGCTTTACAGTTACTTCTCTTGCCACAGTCATAACTACTCACCTTCCCCGAAACCGCTAAAGTCAACCTCTTCATCATATTGTATCGCCTCTGGCTCCCGCATACCAAGGATTACGAACGGGTCGGCGTCACTGCCAGCACTTCTGACCTCTGCATCCTCCACTCTACGTCGCATCATAGCCTTAAAGTCTCCGATGGACCCCGGTGACATTGATACGCGTTGGTTCTCATAGTCTGAAGCAACACCCTTCTCTTTAGGGAGAAGGTCTTTTGGTTTAATGCTCTTCTTGGACCAGCAATTCATGATATTGGCACAAGCCCAAGCAAGCATCTCCATCTGCCGCTTTTGCTGTGCCTGGTGACCCTTAAACATAAGACTAAGCTCGCGCAAGGTAACACCCGTTCCTATATCGTCCGGCATACCCCAGAATTGCTCCGGGGTCATGCCTATTTCGACAGCAGAGCCTAAGAGCTTGTAGAAGTCGAAGCGCTCTTGCTTGCCTTTTTCGGCGGGACGAAAGGGTCTGGTTCTTTTTCTTCACCGTCTTCCTCATCGTCATCGTCATCGTCATCCTGTGAACCAGGAATACCCAATGCGACTGCCTCCATTACCGTTGACATTAACTCGCCAAGGTCTTCACACTCATCAATCCAACGACCAACCTTGGCCAGCGTAAGCCGCGCTTCTTTGCCTTTTTTACCGGCATACTCATGCGCAACGCCCACTAGAATCGCCTCACGAAGAGTGCGAATGCCGAGTTGAGACTCTGAAAGGATATTCGTAATCGAAGACCCAAGTCTTTCTTCCAGCATCGCAATTTCATGAGTACGGAAACGAAGGGTATGCGTCCGTCCGCCCATGCGCACTTCAACCATACCCCTCGTTTTGTTTTTTAAACCTACAACACTTCCCATCGTTTCCTCCTGTTAGAAGCCCCCCTTTGGGGCTGTTTGTTTAATGTGCATATTACGCAGTAAGCGTAACAATGTTTGTACCGCTTAAGCGAAGTGTTACATCGAATGTAGTCACATCGTCAAGCGGGCTCCCTGGAGAGAAGCTCGTCGAAAACGCCTTGCCGTAAAAAGCATTTGCGCCAACTGTTCCCTGCGGCGATGGTGTGCCGCGAAGGGCCACGGATATATTCGACGGATCTGCATCCATAACAAACGCTTCGCCGTCAGGAACATACCAGAAATGGAACAAAAAGCTGTTCAAAGCACAAACCAAGACACCCATCGATTCATCATCTTCTTCATTGTATCGAAATGATACGTCCAATGTTTCATCGTGAAAGTTTGGTATGTATGTCCTAGCTGTACCATGTGTTGGGCTGGCTCCACTGGTGTTATGCACCGTTGTTTCCAGCTCATCGACGTTACCGTTCATGGTAGCGTCAACAAGCGCCCCCGTGGCCGTACCGGGGTTTGCGGTAAGGCCATCGTTCTCAAGCTGGTCTAGCGCAAATGGCTCCGTGTCATTTGTTGCGCTCCCGGACAAGGAAGTGACCGGAAAGCCACCCTCACACGCAACCCACAATTCTCCTAAACGTCCTGCTATTCCTGACATTTTTTCCTCCTACAACGTGTCAAGTAATGTTCCGCTGAGTCTCAGCGTCACGTCAAAAGTTCCAACGTCATCCAACGGACTTCCCGGAGAAAAGCTCGTCGAAAACGCTTG